>ERZ1046876.1335-NODE-1335-length-16380-cov-4.978683_pt1 | contig 16380 bp, 15 predicted proteins | sample MGYA00383094_ERZ1046876 | MGnify/ENA primary metagenome ERZ1046876 (study PRJEB29581, sample SAMEA5548364) | metagenome | biome: marine; feature: coastal; material: water | depth 50 m | study: Short-term variability in the microbial, nano- and picoplankton...
CTATATAACAATTTCAGAAAATCTTGAGGTTAGCGGTTAGGGGTTTTTGCTGTTCGTGTGATCTTTGCGCGGCTAATTATTCTGTACTAAGCATTCAAAAAAGAATATTATTTAGCCATCCTTAAGTATTGCATTTGACTTGCTTTGGTTGACGCTGTGGATTAAATTTATACTTAAGGCTCATGTTAACGGGAGGCGCCGAATGAGGGATCCACAACACCATCTTGCCAAGCTAGATCCGGTTTGGGAGCGTATTCGACAAGAAGCCGAACAATCAATTCAGCGCGAAGCGCTTCTGGGCGGCTTCATGCATCAGATAATTTTGCAACATTCAGATATTGAAGCTGCGCTTTCTCATAGTTTGGCGCAAAAACTGGCCTCGGCGCAGATGTCTGAACAGGCGCTGCATGATATGTGTGCGCTGGCCTATGCGAATGAGCCAGAATTGGCGCTGGCGGCGCGGGCAGATATTATGGCAAGCTATGATAGAGATCCGGCCTGTCACAGATATATGCAACCGCTGCTCTACTTCAAAGGCTTTCAGGCTGTGCAAGCCTATCGCGTTGCGCATTATCTGTGGAAAGATGGCCGGATTGATCTGGCCTATGTTATGCAATCTCGAACATCCGAAGTGTTTGGGATCGATATCCACCCGAATGCCCGAATTGGAAAAGGTCTGATGATCGATCACGCGCATTCGGTCGTGATCGGGGAAACGGCGGTGGTGGGCGATAATGTCTCAATGCTGCATGCCGTTACCTTGGGCGGGACCGGCAAGGAAGAGCAAGATCGGCATCCAAAGATTGGTGATGGGGTGTTGATTGGCGCCGGTGCGAAAGTGCTGGGCAATATTCACGTTGGGCGCTGCTCGCGCATCGCCGCAGGGTCGGTCGTGCTGGATAATGTTCCCGAAAAATCCACCGTTGCCGGCGTGCCTGCAAAAGTTGTTGGCACCGCAGGGTGCAGCACGCCTTCAATATCGATGGATCAATTGCTTTCGGGCGAGGCGAGCCTGGACTGATAGTGTAAAACCTTAGGGTTTTGAGGGCCTATATGGATGAGATGTAAAAAGCCCCGGCTGATAAAGTGGGGCTTTTTTAATGTGGCGTGAGCCCGTGCGGCGCTTAGGCCAGCATCGCCATTGGGTTTTCAAGGTTTTTGACGATTACATTTAAAAGTTCGGCGCCCAAAGCCCCATCAATCACCCGATGATCCACCGATAATGTCAAGGACATCACGGTTGCTACGCCCAACTCGCCCGACGCGGTTACGACGGGCTTTTTCTTGCCCGCGCCCACGGCTAAGATCGCGCCATGGGGGGGATTGATCACGGCATCAAAATTATCAATGCCAAACATTCCAAGGTTTGAAATCGCAAAGCTGCCCCCCTGATACTCATCCGGGGCCAATTTTCGCCCCTTTGCCCGTGTTGCGAGATCTTTCATCTCGGTGCTGAGCACGGAGAGGCTTTTTTGATCCGCATCTTTTAGCACGGGCGTGATCAGCCCCCCATCGATGGCCACAGCCACCGCAATATCAGCAGGGGTGAATTGCAATATACGATCACCGGCCCAAATGGCATTGGCGGTTGGCACCGTCGTTAGGGCCAGCGCGCAGGCTTTGATCACAAAATCATTGACCGATAACTTCACGTCACGTTCTGCAAGCGCGGCGTTCATCTCACCGCGAAAGCCGAGCAAATTATCAAGCATAACATCACGGCGAAGATAGAAATGCGGGACCGTTTGCTTGGCTTCGGTTAATCTGGCCGCGATGGTCTTGCGCATACGATCCAATGAGATTTCTTCATAGGCACGCTCAGCATATAGTTTAGAGATGGTTTCAAAATTAGCCGATTGGGGCGCAGAGGCCGCGCCGCTTGTGCTTGCCGCACCGGCCATTGAAGCCACTGTTCTGTCGGCAGACACAGCGCTTCCTGCCGCTTCAATATCAGCTTTTACGATCCGCCCGCGCGGCCCGCTACCCGATAATCTGGTTAAATCAACATTGTTCTGCGCTGCCAATTTGCGCGCCAAAGGCGTTGCAAAAATGCGTGCTCCCTCTGCCGCCTTATCTGCGGCGGCGGGGGGCGCCGATGCGGGAGAGGAGGCGAGCGTTGCGGACTTTGCTGCTGGGCTTGATGTGACTGCTTCGGCGGCCGGGGCAGGGCTTGCAGGCGCGCTGGGCGCTGCTTCGACCTCTGAGGAGGATTCGCCATCTTCCAGTAAAACGGCAATCGCGCTATTCACGGCCACATTTTCAGTGCCTTCCGCGACCAAAAGTTTGCCAATGATGCCTTCGTCAACTGCTTCAAACTCCATCGTGGCTTTGTCAGTTTCGATTTCAGCCAGCAAATCTCCCGAGGCAACAGCATCGCCCTCTTTTACCAACCATTTGGCAAGCGTGCCTTCTTCCATCGTCGGAGACAGGGCTGGCATCAAAATTTCTATAGGCATGATCCGATCTCCTTAGCGGTAGGTAACAGAATGAACGGCGGCGATGACCTCATCGGTGGTGATCAGGGCATGACGCTCCAAATTTGCCGCATATGGCATCGGCACATCTTTGCCGGTGCAATTGATCACAGGCGCGTCCAGATAGTCAAAGGCGCGCTGCATAATCACGGCGGAAAGATGGTTGCCAATCGCTCCAACGGGGAAGCCTTCTTCCACCGTGACGCAGCGGTTGGTTTTTTGAACCGAGGCCAACACCGTATCGTAATCGATCGGCCGCAAGGTGCGCAGATCAATCACTTCGGCGCTTATGCCCTGCTCTGTCAGTTTATCAGCCGCCTCTAACGCGTATTGCATGCCGATGCCAAAGCTCACGATGGTAACATCTGTCCCTTCGCGCCAGACTCGGGCTTTGCCGAATGGAACCGTGAAATCTTCTATGTCTGGCACGTCGAAACTGCGGCCATATAAGATTTCATTTTCCAAGAATATCACCGGATTGTTATCGCGAATGGCGCTTTTCAGCAGGCCCTTAGCATCCGAAGCCGAATAGGGCATCGCCACTTTAAGCCCGGGAATATGCGCATACCAGGCTGCGTAATCTTGGCTATGCTGCGCGCCAACGCGCGCCGCCGCACCATTGGGGCCACGAAACACCATCGGTGCCCCCATTTGACCGCCCGACATGTATAGCGTTTTCGCCGCGGAATTGATGATTTGATCCATCGCCTGCATGGCAAAATTAAACGTCATAAACTCAACGATTGGCCGTAGCCCGCCAAAGGCTGCACCAACCGCTATTCCTGCAAAACCATGTTCGGTGATCGGCGTGTCGATCACGCGCTTTTCTCCAAACTCGTCAAGCAGGCCCTGCGAAATTTTATAGGCCCCTTGATATTCGCCTACTTCTTCGCCCATCAAAAATACGTTTTGATCTTGCCGCATTTCCTCGGCCATCGCGTCGCGCAAAGCCTCGCGCACCGTTTGTTGTTTCAGCGTTGTGCCTTCGGGCCAATCGGGCGCGGTATTCGGAGCCAGCGCGGCCGTTGCCGCTTTTGCCGGCGCAGCTGCCGGCACAGCTGCCGGCGCAGGCGCCTCTGCTTGCGACGGGGCGGGCGGCGCGGCGCTGGGCTGTGCTGCAGCGGGTTCGCCTTCAGCCAGTATGGTTGCAATCGGGCTGTTCACTTTTACGTTTTCGCTGCCCTCTGCCACGATAATTTGCCCAATTATACCTTCGTCAACGGCCTCAAATTCCATTGTTGCCTTATCGGTTTCAATTTCTGCAATGATATCGCCAGCGGCCACAACATCGCCTTCTTTGACCATCCATTTTGCCAATGTGCCCTCTTCCATTGTGGGGGAAAGGGCGGGCATAAGAATTTCAATTGCCATCATAAATCTCCTTATGCTTTAGGCGTAGATATCCGTCCAAAGCTCGTCTAAGTCGGGCTCTGGGCTGGTCTTTGCAAATTCGGCGGATGCGTTGACGATGTCTTTGACGTCTTTATCGATCGCCTTGAGCGCCTCTTCTGTGGTGTGTTTGCCCGTTAACAAAAGGCTGCGCACAGATTCGATCGCATCGCGCTCTTCGCGCATTTTCTGAACCTCTTCGCGGGTGCGGTATTTGGCCGGATCAGACATGGAATGGCCGCGATAGCGATAGGTTTTGATTTCTAAAATATATGGGCCTTTGCCGCTGCGGCAATGCGCAACCGCTTTTTCGCCGGCGGCTTTCACTTCTAATACATCCATACCATCCACGGCCTGGCCTTTGATACCAAAAGCCTCACCGCGGGTGTATAGATCCGGCGTTGAGGTCGAACGCTTTTGCGCGGTTCCCATCGCATATTGGTTGTTTTCGATCACAAAGATCACGGGTAAATCCCAAAGTGCCGCCATATTGAAGGTTTCGTAAATTTGCCCTTGGTTCGCGGCGCCATCGCCAAAATAGGCAAATGTGACGCGCCCATTATCAAGATATTTATCCGCAAAGGCTAAGCCTGCCCCCAGCGGCACTTGCGCCCCAACGATGCCATGCCCGCCGTAAAAATGCTTTTCTTTACTGAACATGTGCATGGAGCCGCCTTTGCCTTTGGAATAGCCACCGCTGCGCCCGGTTAATTCGGCCATAACTCCGTTTGGATCCATGCCTGCGGCAAGCATATGGCCGTGATCGCGATAAGACGTAATACGTTTATCCCCGTCTTCGGCAGCAGCTTCGAGCCCGACAACCACGGCTTCTTGGCCAATATACAAGTGGCAAAACCCGCCAATCAGGCCCATCCCGTAAAGTTGCCCTGCTTTTTCTTCGAACCGCCGTATCAGCAGCATGTCTTTGTAATAGCCCAAAAGTTCTTCGGGTGAGATATTGGGTTTAGCTGCCGCCTTTCGTGCCGCCATGTCGCGCCTCCGAATAAATTAGTTTAATGTTAAACCATTCCTTACAGCAAAACAAAAAAAGTTGCGAGCAAAATCTTTTTACGGTGTGTTTACGGTGTTTTGGCTGACGAAACGTTAGTTGACAACCAGTTCTGAGCTGCGGACATAGCCCAAAATTTCTCGTACACGTTCGTCTAAAAGATCGATATCAAGATATTCGTCCGACAAGCGTTGCGTGAGGTTTTCCATCTGGACGACCTCGGTGTTTAACCGCATCAATTCGCTGTTTAAATTGTCTGAAAAGCTAGTTATCTCGGCGCGGCGCAATACGCCATATTCCCCTTGAATGGCTGCAAAGGCAAAATAACTGCCCAAGCCGGTGGCCAGCGAAACCACGGCCAAGAGGCCCCAACCGGAATATGTTCTTGTTTGCGTCATACCTGCCTGTCATGCCCATATGTTTGGACTTGATTGAATTATGACACAGGTGATTCGCCTTGTGAATCCCCAAAGTTACTTTTGACGAGATTTTGTTGCCTAGTGCGGCAGTGCGTCCAGGCAAAAGGTGGGTTTGCCGCCGGTTTCATCAAAGACTCGCGTCTTCTCCCGCGACAGAGGCGTCGTATATTTCCTGAATTGATTGCGAAAGCCTTTGGTTGAATTCAGCGTCGGTTTGAGCTGCCGACAGGCCATCCAGCAGCGCCCGCGAAAAGCTTGCGATCATCCCTGCATTTTGGCGGAGGCGTTGATTGGCGATGGGGCGGGTGTAACCGCCAGAAAGCGCCACCACGCGCAGAACATTTTGATGCGCAATCAAGGGTGCATAGCTGTTGTTCACTTCTGGCAGGGTCAGTTTCAAAATAACAGATTGATCAGCGTTTAACCGATCCAGTTGGGTTAAAATTTCGTCGCATAACAGTGTTTCTGACGCGGCTTTATCCGCGCTTTGAATATTAATTTCAGGTTCGATGATTGGAATCAAACCATGTTCCAGGATCGTTTGCGCGACGTCAAATTGTTGCGCGACAATTGCGGCAATGCCCTTTGCGTTCGCAGAATGGATTACAGAGCGCATTTTGGTGCCAAAAATCCCTGCATCCGTGGCGCGCCTCAGCAGCGCGTCTAAGCCCGGTATCGGCTTTAAGGTTTGCACGCCGTTTTGCGCCTCTTCCAAGCCCTTATCAATTTTCAGAAACGGCACCACGTTGCGCGTGCTCCATAAATAATCGGCAACGCTGATCTCACCGACCTGCCGCATCATGGTGTCTTCAAAGAGGATCGCCCCAATGATTTTACGTCCATCAAATGCGGGCGCGGTCATCAGCCGGCAGCGCATCTCGTGGATCAGGGTGAACATCTCTGCGTCGGATTGGTAGGCGTTGGTCGAAATTCCGTATTCAGCAAGCGCCTTGGGCGAGGAGCCACCGCTTTGATCGAGCGCAGCGATAAAACCCTGCCCCGTGGAAATTTGGTCCATTTGCGTAAGAGTGCTCAATGCGCCATCCTTTTTTCAAAATGCGTTGTCCTGCCCGCTCAAAACGCAGGCTGACTGCCACCTTCTATCTCAGGGAAAGGTGGCAGCGCAAATATGATAGCGCCAACATATTGAAAAAAGTGATTATTTTTAAAAAAAAGGGTGCCTGATACGGATGCTCGCTTAATTTTGCGCGAGCGCAGCGACGCCAGGCAATGTTTTGCCTTCCATCCATTCCAAGAAAGCGCCCCCTGCGGTTGAAATATAGCTGAAATCCTGCGCAGCACCGGCTTTGTTCAAGGCAGCAACGGTGTCTCCACCGCCCGCCACCGAGATAAGCGTGCCAGCTGCGCTCAGCGCTGCGGCTTTGCGCGCTGCGGCGTTGGTTGCGCGATCGAAAGGCTCTAATTCAAAGGCGCCCAATGGGCCGTTCCAAACCAGTGTTTTGGCTGCCTCGAATACGGAAGCGATGGTGTCAACCGTATCGGGCCCGGCATCTAAGATCATCGCGTCTTTTGGGCAGGCCGCGGCGGGCAGGGTTTCATGGGGCGCATGGGCTGCAAAGGCGCGGGCGACCACAATATCCGAAGGCAAGATGATTTCGCAGCCGGCAGCCTTGGCTTTCGCCAAGATGTTTTGCGCTGTATCTGTCATTTCATGTTCGGCCAAAGACGCGCCGATTGCATGGCCTTGAGCGGCTAGAAACGTGTTGGCCATTCCCCCGCCGATCACCAAATGATCCACTTTAGTGACCAAATTGCCCAGAAGATCGAGCTTGGTTGAAACTTTTGCACCGCCCACCACGGCCACCACTGGGCGCTGCGGCGCGCCCAAAGCCGCCTCTAGGGCTTGCAGCTCAGCTTGCATCAAACGTCCTGCGCAGGCTGGAAGATGGTGGGTCAGGCCTTCGGTGCTGGCATGCGCGCGATGCGCTGCGGAAAACGCATCATTGCAGAAGATATCCCCCAACGCGGCCAGGGCGGCGGCAAATTCTGTAGTATTGGCTTCTTCATCTGCGTGAAAGCGGGTGTTTTCTAACATGAGAATTTGCCCTTCCCGCAGCGCCGCGCTGGCGGCTTCGGCTTTGGCTCCGATTGTGGCATCGGCCCAAATTACGGATTGTCCAAGCGCGGTTTCCAATGCGGGGATCAGCTGTTTCAGACTTAGTGCGGGGCTGGCAACGCCTTTGGGCCGGCCAAAATGGGCCATTAGAATGGGCATGCCTTTAGCCGCTAATATGTCTTTCACGGTTGGAACAATTTTTTCGATCCGCGTGGCGTCGCTGACTTTTTCGGCCTTCATCGGAACGTTGATATCGACGCGCAGAAGCACCTTTTTACCCGATATGTCCATATTATCTAAGGTTTTCCAGCCCATCTATTTCCCGCTTTCTTTCACTAAATTGATTCGATTCAAGCTCTGTATAAATGATCTGACGCGCGGTGCACCTTGTTCCCCAAAGGAATCCAGCATAGGAAGCTGCACCAGTTATCAGAAAGGATCGATCATGGCCGAGAAAAAGGCATCTAAAGCGAAGGCGAAACCGGCGGCAAAAAAGCCTGCTGCAAAGAAAACAGCGGCAAAATCTAGCCCCTATAAAGATCCTGAGAATACAATCTTGATTGAATTGAAATCGGGAACCGTTGTGATTGAACTTTTACCCGATATCGCGCCTGGACATTGCGATCGTATGAAAGAATTGGCGCGCAGCGGTGCCTATGACAATGTGTGCTTTCACCGCGTGATTGATGGTTTTATGGCGCAAACCGGGGATGTTAAAAATGGCAATATGGAAGCCGATTTTGATCTGCGGATGGCGGGAACGGGCGGTTCTGAATTGCCCAATTTGAAAGCTGAATTTTCAGGCATCCCGCATGATCGTGGCACGATCGGAGCAGCGCGCAGCGCCAATCCTGACAGCGCAAACAGTCAGTTTTTCATAAATTTCGGCGATAATCACTTTTTGAACCGGCAATATACGGTCTATGGGCGCGTGTTGACCGGAATGGAATTGGTGGATGAGATCGAGCGCGGTGAGCCGCCGATGACCCCGGATCGTATGATTAGCATGAAAGTGGCGGCCGATGTTTAAACTAAGCGCGTTATGCGCTGTTTTGAGCGGGCCGGCCTTGGCGGCGGGTTTGGTGATTGAGGTCGCAGGCGAGCAAAGCAAGGGAACAGTTACCATTGATTTGTTTGAAGAGATCGCCCCGCAACATGTTGAGCGCCTCACCACGCTGGCAAGCGCGGGTGCCTATGATGACGTGGTGTTTCACCGTGTGATCGAAGGGTTTATGGCGCAAACTGGGGATGTGGAATTCGGAAAAGCCGGAGGCAACACCTCCATGGCAGGGCGGGGCGGGTCTGATTTGCCAGATCTGCCTGCAGAATTTTCCGATACGCCCTATGATCGCGGGGTAATTGGGATGGCGCGTGCGCAGAACCCCAACAGCGCCAATAGCCAGTTTTTCATCATGTTTGCCGAAGGATATTTTCTGAACGGGCAATATACGGTGGTGGGCAAAGTCACTGACGGAATGGATGTGGTGGATGCGATCAAGCTGGGCAAAGGCGCCAATGGCGCGGTTTTGGGCATGCCCGATCGTATGTCGAAAGTGACGATGACCGATTAAACCAGCCGTTTTTGAACATTCAAACGCGCCTCGGGCTGAGCCTCTGCCTGAGGCGCGTTTTTATGTCACCAATTGCACCAGCGCGTGGCGCTTTTTACCAGCGCTCAGCTTGATTGGGCTGCCAAATGCAGCCGCATCCAGCATTAGGCCAGCATCGGTGAGCGGCTTATCATCCAGTTTGGCGCCATTTTCTGCAATCAAACGTTTGGCTTCTTTGCCCGATTTCACCAATCCTGCTTTGACGATCAACTGTACAATCGAAATTCCAGCGCCTAGATCTTCTGCGGTTAAATTCACGGTTGGTAAATCATCGCCAATGCCGCCTTTTTCAAACACTTCACGCGCCGTGGCTTGGGCTTTCTCGGCGGCATCTGCGCCGTGCAACAGCTTGGTTACTTCATGCGCTAAAACGGCTTTTGCTTCATTGATCTCAGAGCCTTCCAGCGCGCCCAGACTCTCACATTCATCGACCGGCAGCTCTGTGTAAAGTTTTAAAAATCGCCCCACATCCGCATCTGTGGTGTTGCGCCAAAATTGCCAAAACTCATAAGGGCTGCGCATATCTGCATTCAGCCAAACCGCCCCATCAAGAGATTTGCCCATTTTCTTTCCGTCTGAGGTGGTCAGAAGCGGTGAGGTTAAGCCAAACACCGCGTTGTCAACCACGCGGCGCGTCAGATCGATTCCATTGACGATATTGCCCCACTGATCCGATCCCCCCATCTGCAGCAGGCACCCATAGCGCTGGTTGAGCTCTAGAAAATCATAGGCTTGTAGGATCATGTAATTGAACTCAAGAAAGGATAGTGATTGTTCACGATCCAGCCGTGATTTCACGCTTTCAAAACTGAGCATGCGATTCACCGAAAAATGCCGTCCAATATCTCTTAGAAATCCCAAATAGTTCAATTCATCCAACCATTCGGCATTATTGATCATCAGCGCATCGGAAGGCCCATCACCATATGTGATATAAGAAGAAAACGCGTTTTTGATGCCGGCGATATTTTCGTCAATCTTGGCGGGTGTCAGCAACGGGCGTTCATCCGCCCGAAAGCTGGGATCGCCCACTTTCGTCGTGCCACCACCCATCAGCGTAATCGGGCGCCCGCCGGTTTTTTGCAACCAGCGCAACATCATAATTTGAATGAGACTGCCCACATGCAACGATTGGGCAGTCGCATCAAAGCCAATATAACCGGGCATCCCGCCCGCCAGTAAGGCTTTGTCTAAGCCCTCATAATCCGTGCAATCGGCCAAAAATCCACGAGACATCATGATGTCAAGAAAATCAGATTTGGGTTGAAAGCTCATGGGTGGCCTCACATAGTTATTTTTAAGCGCTTCTATACTGCGGAAGCCGGGCAAGGAAAAGGGATCTTCGTGGAAAAGCTTGTAACGGCGGTTGGCGCGATGTCTGGTACATCTTTGGATGGGGTGGATGTGGCGGAAATCACCACGGATGGTCAGAAAATCGCCTCGTTTGGGGCAAGCGCCTATCACTCCTTTAGCGCGGCTGATCATGATATTTTGTCTTTGGTGCTTGGGAAGTGGCCCGAGGAGCAGGGGCTAGAGACAGCGCGCGGGCTTATTCATCAGCGGCATTTAGAGGCCTATCAGATGCTTGATGCGGCTGAGCTATATGGGTTTCATGGGCAAACTCTGGCCCATGATCCAAGGGGAAGGGGAACCCACCAATTGGGCGATGGGCACGTTTTGGCGCAAAGGCTTGGCAAGCCCGTTGCTTGGGATTTTCGCAGCAAGGATGTGGCGCTGGGCGGACAGGGCGCGCCTTTGGCCCCGTTTTTTCATTTTGCCTGCGCGCAATGGGCGGGTTTGAACACGCCAGTGGCGTTTTTAAACTTGGGCGGTGTCGGCAATCTCACATGGCTCAACCCAAGCTGCGCGGCACCTGAAGAAAAAGCTGCCCTGCTCGCCTTTGATACGGGCCCGGCCAATGCCCCGCTGAACGATCTGATGCATCATCGTTTGGGGCAACCCGTCGATCAAGAGGGGCGCTTGGCCACCACGGGGCAGGTTGATCCAAAATTGCTGTCACGTTGGAAAATGCATCCTTATTTTTTTCAAAATGTTCCAAAATCCTTGGATCGCGACGCGTTTTCGGCAGAGCTTGCAGAACTGGCAGATATGTCTTTGCCAGATGCTTTGGCCACCGCGGTGGGCTTTGCCGCATTTGGCGTGGCGGAGGCGGTTGAGCGCTGCCCAATTGCGCCCGCTGCACTTTACCTTTGCGGCGGTGGTCGCCATAATTTGGCGCTTTGTGATGCGATTTGCGCGCAAGTGGCCTGTCCTGTGCAGCCTGTAGAAGCGATTGGTCTGAACGGAGATATGTTGGAGGCCCAGGCTTTTGCGTATTTGGCGGTGCGGGTGCTTCGAGGGCTGCCCATTTCTGCTCCAATGACAACCGGGGTGCCTCAACCTATCTCGGGGGGGCGCATCGCGGGTCTTGATTTTTAATCTGAAAGTTTAAAAAATATTCCCTGTGGGCTTTGAACAAAGCGGGCTGAAGATCCCGGACGGGGCGGGTCAAAAAACAGCATAGACTTTGCCCGATTATTTACCTAAAAGCAGCTTACGTTAGCGCTAACAATTGTTTTATTTGATGGTGGCTGACAGCCGGTTATAAAAGCCCAACGAAAAGAGGTGCTGACATGGTTTCACGCGTTATTCCCGTTGATCCGTTTGATTTGGTGATATTTGGTGGCACAGGTGATCTTGCAAAACGAAAAATTATTCCTGGTTTGTTTCGGCGTTTTGCGGCGGGTCAAATCCCGGCTGAGGCCCGCATTATTGGGGCGGCGCGCGCCAATTTGGACACGCCGACTTACCGGGCGATGCTGCGGGACGCGATTCTTGAATTTGGGGTCAAAAACCCAGATGCGGATGTTTTGGCCGGGTTTTTAGAGCGCTTTGATTATGTTGCAATCGACGCGATGGGGGAGGCTGGCTGGGAAGAGCTGGCGAAGAAAATGCGACCCGATACGGTGCGTGCGTTTTACTTTTCGGTTGCGCCAAGCCTGTTTGGCGCCTTGGCCGAACGGTTGCACAAGCGCGGTATCGCCCTTTCGGATAGTCGGATCGTGGTCGAAAAGCCGTTTGGCCGTGATTTGAAAAGTTCGCAGCAATTGAACGCCACATTGTCAGAACATTTCAGCGAAAAGCAGATCTATCGTATTGATCATTATTTGGGCAAAGAAACCGTGCAAAATTTGATGGCGATCCGTTTTGGAAATATGCTGTTTGAGCCGCTCTGGAATGCGCAATATGTTGATCATATTCAAATCACTGTTGCGGAAACCGTGGGCGTGGGCGGGCGCGGCGAATATTATGATAAATCCGGCGCGATGCGCGATATGGTGCAAAACCATTTGATGCAGCTGCTATGCTTGATCGCGATGGAGCCGCCCGCACAATTCAATCCCGATGCGGTGCGCGATGAAAAGCTGAAGGTGATCAGAGCCTTGGACGCCGTACCAGCGCATCATATCGTGCGGGGGCAATATGCCAGCCCAGACGGTCAAGAAAACTATCGCCAGGATGTGAATAATCCGCGCTCTTTCAGCGAAAGCTTTTTGGCTTTGAAAACCCATATCGGGAATTGGCGTTGGGCCGGTACCCCCTTTTATTTGCGCACGGGCAAACGCTTGCGCGCCCGCAGTTCGGAAATTGCTGTGGTTTTCAAAGAGACGCCACATTCTATTTTTGGCCCAGAAGCGGGCAGCCATCGCAACGCGTTGGTGATTCGCCTACAACCGGATGAAGGCATCACAATGGATGTTACGATCAAAGAGCCGGGCCCGGGCGGCATGCGCTTGGTTGACGTTCCGTTGGATATGACCTTTGCCGAGGCGTTGGGCCCTGAGGCCGAAGAAGTGCCAGATGCGTATGAGCGCTTGATCATGGATGTTATTCGGGGCAATCAAACGCTGTTCATGCGCGGGGATGAAGTGGAGGCGGCTTGGCAATGGACCGATCCGATCATTGAAGATTGGGAAAAGCGCAATGATGTGCCCAAACCTTATGAAAGTGGCAGTTCTGGCCCCGAGGATGCGCTGATGCTGATGCATCGTGATGGTCGCAAATGGCGGGATATAAAATGACCTATCAGTTCGAAGAATACCCCACGCGCGCGGCGCTGATCGAAAAGCTTAGTCAGGCCTTGATCGCCGATTTACGCAAGGCGCTGTCCCGCCAATCGACGATCAGTTTTGCGGTTCCGGGCGGCACCACACCTGGGCCAATTTTTGACCAACTCTGCCAAAGCGATCTGGACTGGGCGCGGGTGAATATTTTACTGAGCGATGAACGCTGGGTGCCCAGCGATAGCCCGCGCTCGAATACCGCCTTATTGCGCAACCGTTTGCTGGTGGGCCCGGTTGAGGCAGCCAGCTATGTGCCGCTTTACGCCGATTATGCAACGCCGGAAGACGCGATGGAGCCGTTATCGCACCAACTTAAAGCCTGTTTGCCACTGTCGGTTTTGCTGCTTGGAATGGGGGCGGATATGCATACGGCCTCGCTGTTTCCGGGCGGCGATCAACTGTCCTTTGCGCTGGGCGATAGCGCGCCGCCTTTGGTCGCGATGCGCGCGCCGGATGCGCCTGAGCCTCGTGTCACCCTCTCTGCTGCGGTTTTAAACGCTGCGCAATACAAACATTTGGTTATTTTTGGGGCTGAAAAACGCCAAGCATTAGAGCAGGCGCAAAGCTTGCCTGCGCAAGAGGCACCTATTATGGCCGTGCTTGCCGGCACCACGGTGCATTGGGCCGACTGACAAGCATAGCGCTAGGCAAAAGCAAGGGGATAAGGATGTTTGATGCGTTAAAGCGCCATTGGGATGCGCAAAAACAACAGCCCATTATGGCGCTTTTTGAGGCCAAAAACCGGGCAGAGCAATTTTCAGTTCAGGCCGATGATTTGCTGTTGGATTACTCTAAAACTCGGATCGATGCGATTGCGCGCAAAGGCTTGCTGGATTTGGCGCAAGCGCGCGGATTAGAAGAGCGCCGCCTAGACATGTTTCAGGGCGCCGCGCTCAATGAAACCGAAGGACGGGCCGTGTTGCACAGCGCATTGCGCAATTTAGACGGGCCGGATGTCTTTGTGAACGGCCATAACGTGATGCCCGATGTGCAAGAGGCGTTGCAGCGGATGACCCGTTTTTCCGAAGACCTGAGGAGGGGGCGATTTCAGGGGCCCGGAGGGCCAATCACCGATATCGTAAACATCGGGATTGGAGGGTCAGATTTGGGCCCCGCCATGGCTTGTTTGGCCTTGGCACCCTATCATGATGGCCCCAAATGCCATTTCGTTTCAAACGTCGATGGAGCCCATTTGCATGATATTTTACAAAATCTGGACCCAACGCGCAGTTTATTTATCATAGCGTCAAAAACCTTTACCACGATCGAAACCATGACCAATGCGCAAACTGCGAAAGCGTGGTTGGCCCAGCATGTGACGGCTCCGGGGGCGCAATTTGTGGCGCTTTCCACCGCGCAGGAAAAAACCAAAGCTTTTGGGATTGCCGCCGAGCGGGTGTTTGGCTTTGCCGATTGGGTCGGTGGGCGCTATTCGCTTTGGGGCCCTATTGGGCTGAGTTTAATGCTGGCGATTGGCCCAAATGCGTTTCGCGATTTTCTGCGCGGTGCGCAATCCATGGACCGGCATTTTTGCACCGCAGAGCTATCGCAAAATATGCCAGTTATGCTCGCGCTTGTGGGGCTGTGGCATCATCAGGTTTGCGGCTTTGCCACCCGCGCCGTGCTGCCCTATGAACAGCGCTTGAGCCGTTTGCCTGCCTATCTGCAGCAGCTCGAAATGGAAAGTAATGGCAAGCGCGTTGATATGAACGGTCAAGATTTGCCATATCCGTCAGGTCCGGTTGTCTGGGGCGAACCTGGCACCAATGGCCAGCACGCTTTTTATCAACTGATTCACCAAGGCACCGCGGTTGTGCCGTGTGAGTTTATGGTTGCGCGGGAAGGCCATGAAGCATCGCTTGACACGCATCACCGGCTTTTAATCGCCAATTGCTTGGCCCAGTCAGAGGCCTTGATGCGCGGCCGCACATTGGAGCAAGCCCGCCAATTGATGATAGCGCAGGGGCTAAGTGGCGATGAATTGGAGCGGCAGGCGCGGCATCGCGTCTTTCCCGGCAACCGTCCTTCAACCACGCTCATCTATCCACGGCTTAGCCCGTTTGTTTTGGGGCAGATTATTGCTCTTTATGAACATCGCGTATTTGCCGAGGGGGTTATTTTGGGAATCAATAGTTTTGACCAATGGGGGGTCGAACTGGGAAAAGAACTGGCCCGCGATATGGAGCAGTTGCTCAGTGGCGCGGCATCGGCCGCGGATAAGGATGGATCAACGCAGCGCTTGCTTGATTATATTCGCACCGCACAAAGTTAAAGCCAGCACTGCCTGCGCGCCGGCGCACCCGTTTGTCACCCAAGACCCCATTTTTGTTCAAGCGTTTCAATAGCCGCGATCCGATCCGCTGTTTTGGGATGGCTCATCAACCATGCGGGAAGACTGCCTATTTGCCCTGTCAGCTCTTCCAATTTCAGAAATAACGTTTTTTGCGCGTCGGTTCCCAATCCCGATTTGACCATCAGGGCTGCGGCATATTCATCTGCCTCGTATTCATCGCCGCGCGACAGACGCGCCATCAACAAATTTGCCACCAAGCCGGCAATCCATGGGCCTATCCCAGGCAAAACCCGCCCCAGCACCATCCCCAACGCGGCTCTTACGGCATTTTGGCCGGAAAAATCGATCATACGCCGACGTGCATGGCCCAGCGCAACATGGCCAAGTTCATGCGCGATCACCGAGGCCAACTCTTCTCCGCTGACATCGCCCGCCTTGTATTTATTGTAAAATCCACGGGTGATAAAAATCCGTCCATCCGGCGCGGCCAGGCCGTTGATCGGGTCGATCTCATAGATTTGAACGTTTAGCTTTGGAATATCCAGCGCTTTTGCCATGCGTTGCAACAGGGGGCTCAGCGCGGGATCCATTAAGGTAACAGATTGCTGATCCAAGGTTTTTGCAGTGCGCCAGGCAGAAAATTTATACATCACCAGCCCATAGATCAGAGCCAGAAGGATAGGAGAAAATCGCAACATGACTGTGATATGGCCTCAGGCTGCCGCCTTGACAAGCCCTATCGCACCAACTCTTTCATGCCACGCTCTAGCCCGGCCAAGGTCATCGGGACCATTTGGTCTTCAAAAATTTCTTGGATCATTTGAATGGATTGGGTGTAACGCCAATGCGTGTCCGGCACCGGATTGATCCAAATATTCGACGGCCATTGCGCGCGCGCGCGCATCAGCCAAGTTTGCCCTGACTCTGCATTCCAATGCTCATTCGCGCCGCCTGCGTAGGCGACTTCATAGGGCGACATACTCGC
>ERZ1046876.1339-NODE-1339-length-16369-cov-5.383229_pt1 | contig 16369 bp, 11 predicted proteins | sample MGYA00383094_ERZ1046876 | MGnify/ENA primary metagenome ERZ1046876 (study PRJEB29581, sample SAMEA5548364) | metagenome | biome: marine; feature: coastal; material: water | depth 50 m | study: Short-term variability in the microbial, nano- and picoplankton...
ATTAGCCCTCCGCCAGTAACTGCCCCCCCGGGATCTGAGGTTACATTGAGCTCAAGGTCAATTAACCCGAAATTTGCAGTTATTGATGTGTCTGCTGAAATAATGAGGGAAAGAGGGGTTGTACTTCCCGTTGCATCTCCAGCCCAAGACTCAAACGCATATCCTGAGGTAATAGATGAAAAAGAAAGGGTGGCCAATTCTCCATAAGTGTAGGCTCCTGTACCAGTGATCTCTGCAGAGTTTGCTGGCACTATGGACGCTGAGAGCTGGTAAGAGTTTTGCTGGAAAACTGCGGTTAGATTTCGGTCTTCGGTCATGGAAATGGTCGTGGTTGATGCGTTTGGGTCGGTCGGCCCGCTGCCAGTCCAATAGGCAAAGGAATATCCGGCTTGTGGAGTGGCGGATATTGTAATCGAGGAACCTGGGTTGTAGATACCTGCTCCCGATACTTCACCTTCCGCTGCCGATACCAGAATTTCTAGGGTATGACTTGGCCAAGCTCCGTCCCTTCGTTCATTTCTTTGAAACATTGGCCAGTCAGATGTCGCGGGTCCAACTCCTACATCCAAGCAATAAAGATTCCCATCATAGCATCCATAGTATAACTTTCCCGTATCGCTAAGAACGAGGGAGGAATACACAATACCGTTAATTCCAAATGGGCTGTCGGTGGCATTAGTATCCCACGCCTTTGTGCCGTTGGCTTCAAATACGAATAAATGATTTTCGCCTCCACCGGTGTATCCAATGGTATAAACTCTGCCATTGAGATCGACAACTGGGCTGCTGTAAAAAACATCTCCGACAAATTCCTCCCAGTTAAGAATCCCGGAAATTGTAGATAAAGAGCGAAAATAGCCATCCCTGGAGGCAAAAAATATTTCATCATTCATACCCAGCACAGGAGATGCATCAACCCGATCACCAGTGAGATAGCTCCAATTTAAGGAAGCATTGGATTCTTGGTCGGCAATCGAGTAGCAATATCCATTTCCAGAGCCAAAATAAATATTACCTGACAAATCAATAGCAGGAGAAGAGAGAATCGAGCTGTTTGAATCAGTAACGCTATCGACCTGGTAAACCCACTTACTTGAACCATCTGGTGCAACTGCATGAAGGGTTCCATTGTCATCCCCAAAATAAATGGTTCCATCCTGGCCAAGGGCTGCAGAGGATGAAATTGGTTGCCCCGCAAAATATTCCCATGCAACAGAACCATTACTTTCTAGGGCGTAGAAAATTGAGTCTTTTGAACCCACATAAATTTTTCCATCTGCCCCAACGGCTGGGCTTGCGATTACATAGCTGTTGGTTTCATATTCCCATATTTTTGATCCGTCTTCGGGGTTGAGTGCATAAAGCTTATTATCCCAGGACCCAACATAGATGGTGCCATCCGCAGCGATTGCCGGTGATGAATCGACCCAGTTGCCAGCCTGGAATGTCCACTTTATGCTCCCATCTGAATTAAACGCATGTAATTTATTATCATTGGAACCAACATACACGCTACCGTCCGCACTAATAGCAGGGGAAGAATAAACCACCCCACTGGTGCTTGCATTCCATTCCATTGAGGCGTGAGAAAATGAATTGGCGGCAAGGTTTTGTACGGTCGTGTAAACATAATCTCCCGTGCTCATGCCGTTTCCGTTGGTTGCCACTCCTGAAGCATAAAATGAAACATCGCCATCGTCCGTTACTGGTGCTGTCCATTGAAAATCCCAGCTTCCGGAAGCGGAAGCACCCCGATGCTCTATGGCACCAGATTCAAGCCCCATGCCACTTGATACAGTGGTTAATGTGCCGATTGTGCTTGCATTTGCTTTGGCTGTAAGTTGAAAGCCGTAGGCAGTAGAGGAGGGATCCGACAGGGTAAGGGAGAGGTTATAAGTTTGACCTGGTATATAGCCCGTTGGCATCCCGGATATTACTAAGCTTCCAACACCAGAATTTAAGGCATAAGTGCTGTGGCAAGATTTGCAACTTGAAGTTTCACCATGGTATCCATTCGGAGGGTTACCTGAGTTTGCGTGAAGAGATCCAGTTAACAGCGTAGGGAAAAGAAACAGGAATAAAAAGTATCGCACTATGTTTATTAGCGAAAGAAGAGGATAAAATACATCTAATTCACACTTTCAACTTGATCAGGCTCAAGATTTAAAAAAATGGTAAAGTGTGAACCATCATTATCGCTATGAATGAGTTTAATTTTCGCACCCATACTCAGAGCCAATTGCTGTGCGAGAGCTAGCCCGAGCCCGGTTCCGTTTGGTTTGCGGCTTTTAGTCGGGTCAAATAAAAATTCTTGCTCAGATTCAGGGATTCCAACACTGGTATCTACCACATGTATCAACAATGAATGGTTATCTTTTTCTACGCTTAAAGTTACTTCGGTATCTTTTCGGGATTGAAACGCGTTTTCGAGTAAAGAGATTAGAATCGGGGATAGCAAAGAACTGCAGAGGTTGTCCAAGGTTACCTCTTTATCTTTGCTATCTTTAATACATATATTTCCTCTTCTGGAAATGTTTGAGGTTCTGGCAATAACGAGCGCAAAAATCTCTGTAATTGTCATCTCATAAGCTTGGTTCTTACTCTCGATCTCTTGAAGGGAGAGTAAGGATTGGGATACTAAGTCTTTAATTTGGCTATGCACATCAACTAACTCCTTCGGATCTACATTGCTATCTTTATCCGCTTCCTTTGCAAGGATTTGAAGGGAAGTAAGCGGTGTTTTTAACGAGTGCATCAGGTGTCCCGTTAAGGCTCCTAGGCTCACGGTTTTATAAGCTTGTGCTAGTTTTTGATTTGTCTTTTGCAGAAGGGTATTTTGTTGTTCCAGTTTTCTCTCTCTTTCTTGAATGTGTTTAGTCATGAAATGAAAAATGACATAAAGAACAAGAATGCCGGCTAAGATAATAAGCAATCCTTGTTCAAGAAGTTGCCTGTCAATCGTCTCCCACTCATTTAGGATAAAGTCTTCCTCTAACTGAACTTCAAAAATGTAGGTTCCATCGAGTGTATTTATTCTAAAAAAAAGAGCAAAGGAGTCTCCTTGGTTATGGTTAAAAAAAGTAGATGTGTTTCTCTCGGATAATGAAAATCTTTTGGCAACTGGATTTGACATCGTTCCTGTTACTAAAGGAATCGGGTTGCCATCGGTGTCGTAGGCAAGGACTTGGATTACTTTTGGCAGAGTCAATATGTCGAGAGCGGTATATGAAAGTAGTTCCTCTTGATCGTATGCCATTTCAGGAACCCCCAAATCCACAAAAGTAATATCTCTTTCTAGGAGCTTATATTCATTTTCTTCGACCAGAGTGGTTATTTCAGCACTAATCAGATTACCTTGAGAGTAGAGAACCTGAACATGAAAGTTTTTACGGGAAAATAAAAGGAGGACCGCTGACAGAAAAAAGAGAAGTAACAAACTAAGGGCAAAACCTAACCATTCTTTTCGAATATTCATAAGGTTAGATTTCCCAGGTTAGTCCGAGGGACCAAAAGTTTGAGTAATATTCATAGTCTCTGGCGTTCGAGAAATCTTCTTCTCTGGACCATTTTAGATAGACTTTTGTTTTTTCACCTAAAATCCGAGTGATTGATGTGCTATATTTCAAGCTTTGTCGTTCGAAAATCTTATTCGTATCAATTTTGCGGGTATCGTATTTTGTGTCGGTCCCGCTCAATGATGCGGTGACGGTATATGGGGATAATTTAAACTCCTGCTCGAGGCTAAGCCCAATTTTTTTATAATCATAGTAACCACCCGCTCCATCCTTAAGCCAGGACCATTGAAGTTTTGCAGTAGAATCACCTAGGGAAACAGGCTTAAAAGCTTTAACGATTTTAAAGGAAACACTTTTCTTCAATGTTTCTACGGGAATGGCCGAAATAAGACTTCCATCTCCATTGCGTCGCTGGCGTTCTTTGTATTTTTTCTTATCGATTTCACCGAATAATTTCCATGCTCCCAACAAGCCATTACCCTGCAAGGTTATCGAGAGCTTTCTATCCCGGTTATCGTCCGTAATTTTTCTGTAGTTTTCAAACCCTTTACTCAGGCTTATGATTCCAGTGGTTTGTGGAGAAAACCTGTGGCTTAGGTATGGAATCCACTCTGTTTTGTTGGAGGATACCGACATCCGGTAGGGGAGGCCAAGTTCAGAAAAATCAAAGCCCTGATCGTAGTAGGTGTGTCGAAAGCGAAAACCATAACTGTGGCTTGAATCCTTTGGGGTGTAGGCATGTTCAAATTGCCCGAGTAATAGGGCAGCTTCCTTATTATCTGAGAAAGTTTCAAACCTTTTGCCTTCCCCAAATAAGTAAAAATAGGTGAAGTACTCTGTGTTCCCCTCTCTCATCAAAAAGACTTCGCTCGAAACTTCAACATAGGCTGTGTCTTCTCTTACAAATGGAGCGTACAACGGATTATCTGAATATCCTACACCTAATTCGATTGTGGAAGATGGGACCCATTTCGCTTTAGGTTTCAAGATACCAGAGGTCGCTTCTCCAAACAACATCTCTCTGAGTTCTTCGTCGGTTACACTGTCGCTTGAGGTTTTTGCCTCTAAAAAAAACGTTAGGGTAAGGTGTAGAGAGAGTAAGAGTACAGGTTTTATGTTATAAGAATAAGGCAATGAGCGTGTCCTTTAACAAACAAAAAAGCGGGATGACCTTGGTCATCCCGCAGAGTTAAGTGTTTCTCCGATTTGTATAAGCGGTAATCTTTAGAGGTCAGATGTACGGGTAGCTTCTGTTTCAACAAGTTCTCTGATTCCTTCTTTTACTTGCTTGGCTTGGGCTTTTATCTCCTGGTGCTTTTCTTTGTTGGTTTCTTTGAAGTCCGCAATCATAACCTTTCGATCTTCTTTTGAAGCATCTTTAAGGTTTTGGTGAAGTTCTTTGTGAGCTTCGTGCATTTCTTTTCTTTTAGCCTGTAGAGCTTCAACTTTTACCTTCAGATCTTCGTTAAGCTCCGGTCTTTCTGGCTTTGCGGGCCGGTTGGCTTCTAGGTCTTGACGAATGGATGAGTGTGCTTCTTTGATCTCTTTAAATCGATCTTTGTTGGTTTCCTTAAAAGATTCCACTGTGGATTTGATTTCTTCCCTGGATGCATCTTTTCCGAGTTCTTCCACACGAGCCTTCATTTCAGTATGGATGGATTTCTCCAACTCTTTCACCGCCTCAATTTTTTCTTTCACTTCACTTGATAGCTCAGGTTTTGGAGCGCGCTGAGGTCTTTTGAAGTTACCTTTCTTGGCCATTTCTTCACGTAATGAATTAAGTTTCTTTCGGGCATCTTCTTTCGAAATTGTACCGTCTTTTACGGCCGACATGACTTCTGCTTCTACTATTTTTGGATACAATTTTTCTCTCTCGGAAAGCATTTTAGGTTGATCGGCGAAATCTTTCCTTAGGTTACCATTGATCCAGTGTTTCAGTGTAGAGCTTCCTTTCCCAAACCCTTTTGGAAGATCCACAAAGTCTTGAGTTTGAATATTTGGTGTTTTCCCCCAATGTGCAGGGAAAACCTTTGCTTTCTCTACAGAGGAATTGTCCTGTGCGGGTGTCCAAGAAAAGCATAAGTTGGCGGTGAGTAAGAGTATAATTAATTTTTTCATATAATGTAATCGTGTTTATAAATGTTACAGTACTTATATCATAAACTATGCCAAAGGCTTAATTTATCTTAAGTTGTTGTTTTGCAGTAACTTAATTATTTGCCGGTAAATCTCTTGGAGACATTTAGGGGAATAATTCACAATTAAACTTGTTAGTTTGGGGAATAATCCCCGGAATTTATTTACCTTGTTTTTGTAGCCTGTAACGAATGTAGTCTCGTGGGACACCTAAAAGTCGGGCGGCTTCCGAAATATTGCCGTTTGCCTGCTTAATTCCCAGCTCAAGCATTCGAATCATTTCTTTCTCCAACTGGAATCCATCAGTCGGGAATGAAAAAGATGGATTGAGCCAATCATCGATCTCTGGCTTTGTAACAGGCTCATTAGAATGTTTTCGAGAAGCTGAAATTTCCAGAGGCTCCCCTTTCCCGCTCATAATCAAACTTCGCTCGAGTTCGTGAATTAATTCCCGGGCATTGCCAGTCCATTGATGAGTTAGAAGTTGGACTTCACTTTGTTTGGACAATTGAGAGGAACAAATTTTGTATTTTTTACAAAGAGCTTGGAGGAAATATGAGGCGAGAGCTATTATATCTTTTCCCCTTGTATTTAGTGGGGGGATATTGATTCTGAGCAGATCAAGCCTATGGAATAGATCTTCTCTGAATTGTTTTTCATCTATCATTTGCCTGAGGTCTTGATTCGCCGCGGCGATAATTCTGACATCAACATTAATTTCCTTGGTTCCACCTAATCGCCGAATAATCCCGTTCTCTATTGCGAGCAAAACTTTAGCTTGTGCGGGAAGGGAAAGGCTAGCGACCTCATCCAAGAAGAGCGTACCATTGTCGGCTGCTTCAAAAAGCCCTATGCGGGAATTTTTGGCATCCGTAAAAGCACCTTTCTCATGCCCAAAAAGTTCAGACTCTATCAAGCTATGCGGGATGGCAGAGCAGTTGATCGCGACAAAAGCTGAATTATGGCGGGGACCATGGTCGTGAACCCATCTGGCGTAGGTTGATTTTCCGGATCCAGTTGGGCCACCAATCAAAAGAGGGGGGAGGTTGGTTTGTAATCTTTGATCGACCTCTGTGATTTTTGTAAGTTGCTGTAGGTCTTCTTTGAAAGAACCTTTAAAAAATAAATTAGCTGTTTTTTGTTTTCGCTTCTCAAATGTGTGTTGGATAAGGCGTTGATTTTTGCGCTGCCGGTCACATTTGAGAAAAAGAAGCGGAATTTCATCGATTTCAAAAGGTTTACTTAAGTAATCGACTGCCCCAAGCCGCATTGCTTCCACCGCTGAAGTAATACCTCCCTCCGCGGTCATTAAGATCAGTAATGTGTTGCTGGGTACTCTTTTTTTACGAAGAAGATCAAGGCTTTCTCCATCCGGAAGGTTGAGGTCAAATAAAGCAAAATCAAAAGTAAGATTTTCAAGTGCATTTCGAGCATCCTCCACGGTGGAGCATGAGGTAACTTCTGCTTCATAATTTTCGAATTTAGCTACCAATCGTTTTGCGAGGAAATGATCGTCTTCTAGGATTAGAATTTCCTTGTTTTGGAAGAATGCTTTAGTGTTTATAATTTGCTCCATTTGGCTCAGTCTCTAATTGAGTCCTCGACCAAAAGAAAAGACTTTGCAAATTCTTTTTCTCAATTCATAAATATCAGCGTGCGGATAATAACGGTGGCTATGGCTAGTTTCTTCATCTTTGTGAGATGTTTGACGGGGGGGGTAACTTCATTGGGAGAAGCTCCTGATTGGTCGAAATTGGATAAGTTTCAGGGGAAATGGACAGAATCACTTTTTCGGGCAGACCTTGAAAATATTTATTGCCCACGCAAAAGTTGGTGGGAGCCATGGATCAAGTTTGAAAAGGAGCATGTTTCCTTCCGCAAGAGAGTGGGAGTTGATGATTGGTACAGGTTGCGATTAATAAAAGGGGATACATCTAGCTCTCCAGTTGAGCCCAGAAATAACAGGGGCGAGATTCTGAAAGTTGCCTTAGACCCAGGCCACATTGGGGGAAAGTATTCGGCAATGGAGGGCAGGCATTTTCAGCTTGGTAATGATTCTGTTATCAAAGAGGGAGATATAAGCTTACAAGTTGCGAAAAGGATAAAGGTTTTGCTCGACGAAGAGGGATTTCAGACCTTTCTAATCCGGGAAAAATCCGAACCTGTGACTGTTCAAAGGCCTGAAGATTTTGAAGAGATGGCTGAAGGCTGGTTACAGGAAATGGATCGAAGTACGCTTTCTCAGAAAGAGCAGGAAGAATTAAGAATAAAAAGGCGGGAAGTCCTTTTCTACCGGGTGAGTGAAATTCGGGCACGAGCCAGAAAGATAAATCGACAAATCAAGCCAGACTTAGTGGTTTGCCTCCACCTTAATGCCGCTCCATGGGGTGACCCCGATGAAAAAGAGCTTGTGGAGCGCAATGATTATCATGTGCTCGTCAATGGCTGTTATATGGGTGGAGAATTAGCTTATGATGACCAACGATTCGAAATGCTTTACCGCTTGCTCAGTGCCTGGTCGAAGACTGAAAAAGATGTGGCTGAAGAAGTGGGCAAAGTTTTTCATCAAAAGACTGGTCTGCCCGCTTTTCGTTATCGAGGGCCTAATGCGATTAAAGTAGGAGCGGTTCCAGGGGTATGGGGGAGGAATTTACTCGCCAACCGAATTTACCTTAGCCCGGTTGTTTTTTTGGAGCCATATATTGCGAACTCAAAGACCGAATACGCTCGATTGCAAATTGGACATTATGAGGGCCTAAAGCAGTTTTCGGGTCATGAACGCCTGCCTTTGATTGAGGAATACGCTCAAACTGTGCGCAAGGCTTTAGTAGAGGTTAGAGAGAAATTGAAATAATTTATTTTTTTACAGAACCCATGACCATTTCCTTAAGGGCTTCTGTGTTTTCATCCACCGCAGTTTTTGGGCCTGTCATCTTAACAAAAATAGATCCAGCAGAACCATCAATGATAGCGGCTATCATGGCGTAGCCAGGCTTAGGCGTTTTAGCTCCAAAGGGCCGACCACTGAGGAATGTCCCATGTGCTTGGGCGAAGGTCACGCTAACATCCGCAATTTTTTCTGTTTCCACTACTTTGCCTTGAGGGTCTTCAAATTGCTTCATCCACCGGTCAACATTGGCCTGTATTCCTCCTGCTCCAGTTGAGCCGAAATGGAAAAAGGTGACCTCTGCCTTTTCATTGGTTGAGCATGGTGCTTCAAACTGGGCTTTTCGCATGTTTGATGTTGGAGGCGAGGACTTCCATTCGGTGGGTGGGGTGAACGTGAACCCGGCTACCTCGACGGCATGCAACAAAAGAGGGCTGAGACAGAAACTAAAGAGGATGGGGATAAGGTTTATTTTATTCACGAGATTAAACGGGGTTACTGGGTTCGATGATTTACTTATTTCTTTTTGAAAATCATAAAGTGTTGTTGGGGTAAAATATTCAATGTTTTTACCCATTGGAAACCAACAGCTTCAACTTCTTTAATGGCTTGTTTTTCCGACATTTTGTGGAGTGGTTTGATTGGGACGAGTGGATCTTCCTCACGGTATTCGATGAGAATCAGCAGTCCATCTTTTTTTAGGGCTTGATTTATGGACTGGGCCATCTCCATGGGGTGGGAAAACTCGTGGTATGCATCTACAATGAGGGCCTTATCGATTGTCCCCGGATCAAGCATCGTTCTTGTGATTGTACTTTGTATAGGAATGACATTGCCCACTGCCTTTTCCTTGATTCTAGCTCTTATAATACCAAGCATTTGAGGGGAAATATCTACCGCAAATACTTTTCCACTTGGTAATAAGTCTGCCATGCGAAAGGAAAAGTATCCTGAGCCTGCACCTATATCCGCCACATGATCTCCAGGCTGTAGGCTCATTCCACTAATGAGTAAGTCTGTTCTTTCTTCTTGTTCTCTTTTGGGTCTTTCTAACCAAGAGGCTCCAAGGTGTCCCATGACTTGTGAGATCTCTCTGCCTTTGTAAAATTTTCCGATACCATCCCTAGATGCTTGCTTAAGTTTATAAATACTTTCCGGTTCCTGATCAGTTTTTTGGGCAATTAGATAATGACTGCAGATTACGATCTGTAGACAGAACAAGACGTGGGAAGTATAAGGAATGAAAAAAAGCATGTTTTCTTTTTTTTCCAATAATTCACCTTTTGCAAATCAATATTGCTCCTCCTATGAGTTAAATATATAAAGAAACGAAGAAATAATGAAAGTGATAAGAGCAAAAAGTGCAGGGTTCTGTTGGGGAGTCGAAAGGGCAGTACAAGTTGCCCGAGAGGAGGCTAAGGGCGGAAAGACCCGAGTCTACACTGATGGCCCATTAATTCATAATAGTCAGATGATGAATGCTCTGAGTTCCGAGGACATTCGAGAGGTTGGGGACTATAAAAGCCAATCCAAAATAGATATTTCGTCGTCCAATGACAAGGATTCTGTGGTCGTGGTTCGTGCTCATGGGATTTCTCCCGAACGTAGAAAATACTTAAAAGGATTGGGCCTTCCTTTCCGGGATGGTACCTGCCCGGATGTGGGGATCATTGCGGGTAAGGTAAAGCTGCACGCTGAAAAAGGTTTTCATGTGGTCATTTTTGGAGATCCTGAGCACCCTGAAGTTATTGGACTTATGGGGTATGCCAATGAGAAGGGGCATGTCGTCAGTCATGCTGATGAAATCGAGAGCTTACCTGCGTTTAAAGGCAGGGTTGCCCTTGTTTCCCAATCTACCATGTTTACCCATGAATTTAAGGCGGTTTCTCAGAAACTAAGGGAGAGATTTGAGGATGTTGTTGTCTTTGACACCATATGTGGTGCCACAAAAGAAAGACAGTCTGATCTCATTTTGTTAGTTGAGCAAGGAGCTGAGGTTATTGTCGTGATTGGAGGAAAGCACTCTGCTAACACCCGGAAGTTGGCCAAGCTTGCAACAGCACAAGGGAGGCCTACATTTCATATTGAAACATCTAAGGATTTAGATCAAAAGATTTTATCGAATTACCAAATTGCTGGCGTCACAGCCGGTGCTTCAACTCCTGAGTTTATTATTCGGGAAGTGTGTGAAGTGCTGGAACAAATTGAAACCAAAAATAAATGACTGTAGAAGTACCTAATGCACTTGCCGAGAGATATGCCTCGGCTGAAATGAAATCAATCTGGACCGCGTCCGGTAAAGTCATGCTTGAGCGGGAATTCTGGATCGCGGTGATGAAAGCCCAACAAGAATTGGGAGTAGAGATTGAACCGGGGGCGATTACCAACTCTGAAAAGGTAAAAGCTGTTGTCGACCTTGAATCTATCAGGCAGCGCGAGCAGGTCACGAAGCACGATGTGAAAGCGAGGTTGGAGGAATTTGCAGCGAAATCTGGGCATCAGCATGCTCACAAAGGAATGACCAGTCGGGATCTTACTGAAAATGTTGAGCAGTTACAGGTTCATCGCTCCTTAGTCGTGATCCTAGAAAAATGTATTGCAGCTCTCATTGCTCTCTCTGATAAGGCAAAGCAATACAAAGAGCTCCCGGTTACTGCACGCTCCCACAATGTGCCAGCACAGTTAACAACACTGGGTAAGCGATTTGCAAATTGGGGGGAAGAACTTGAACGTTGCGTGGAGTCTCTTAGTAGGCTCTGTGCAAATTACCCCTACCGGGGGCTGAAGGGGGCGGTGGGTACATGCTTGGATCAGATAACATTATTAGGGAGCCCAGAGAAGGCAGCTGATTTAGACCGCAGAGTAATGACTCACTTAGGTGCTCCCGCAAATTGGGAAAATGTAGGCCAAGTGTATCCAAGGAGCTTAGATTTTGAAGTCGTTTCCCTCCTCAACCGTATTGCCGCTGCTCCTTCGAGTTTTTCCAAAACTTTGCGCATCATGGCAGGGCATGAATTACTTGGCGAAGGATTTGCTAAAGGCCAGACTGGTTCTTCAGCGATGCCACATAAAATGAACAGTCGGAGTTGTGAGCGTATCAATGGTTTTCATGCCATTCTGAACGGCCACCTTGCCATGCTTTCCCAACTCTCAGGTGATCAGTGGAATGAAGGGGATGTGTCATGCTCGGTGGTTCGACGGGTGGCTTTACCGGATGCTTTTTTTGCCATGGATGGTTTGCTTGATACCTTTCTCACTGTATTGAACCAGATGGAAGTCTTTCCTGCGGTTATCGAGGCCGAGACTGAAAAATACTTACCTTTCTTATTATCAACAACGGTCATGATGGAAGCAGTAAAAGCAGGAGCAGGCAGGGAAGATGCTCATTCTGCGATTAAGGAACATGCTGTGGCCACAGTTAAAGATCTTCGAACCGGGGATATAAAAGAAAATAATTTGGTTTCCCGCCTTGGCTTGGATTCTCGCCTTGGTTTAGACCATGAGCAGTTAAATCAATTGATGGAAGAAGGAAAGAAAAGGGTCGGTGCTGCCCATGACCAGGTTGATACATTTTGTAAAAAAGTAGACTCTTGGGTCCTGAAATACCCTACATCGAAAAATTACTCTCCACCCTCAATTTTGTAGTTTTTAAAGATTTTTCATCTTTTTTACGCATTCTAGAATTTTTGCGATTGCCAATTGATACCTGTTTGGTGAATGAATGATCGCTAATTATAAATATATTTTGTCATGTCAGAGGAATTAATAGGAAATTGTTTGGTCGCCCAGTCCGGGGGACCTACTACCGTTATTAACGCAAGTGTTGCTGGAGTGGTGTCTGAGGCCCTCAATAATCCGTGTATCGAAGAGGTGTATGGAGGCATCAACGGTGTTCTTGGAATCCTTAAAGAGGAACTGATCGACCTTGCAGAAGAATCTCAGCAAAATATCCGAGGCTTACGATTTACTCCTGCTTCCGCATTAGGAACCTGCCGGTTCAAGCTTAAGAGAGATCAAGATTACGAACGTGTGCTTGAAGTTTTTGAGGCTCACAATATCCGGTACTTCTTTTACTGCGGTGGCAACGATTCCCAGGATACAGCCGATAAAATATCTAAACTAGCCCAGAAAAAGGGTTATGAATTACGAGTTATCGGAGTTCCCAAGACCATCGACAATGATCTTGTAACTACAGACCACTGCCCGGGCTATGGCAGTGTGGTCAAATACATTTGTTCGGTCATTCGCGAGTGTGCATTAGACCATGAAGCGATGGGGCAGCATGACCTGGTTTCAATCATGGAAGTGATGGGTCGCAATGCGGGTTGGATTGCTGCGGGTGCCACCCTTGCAAAGGGAAAAGATAATTCCAAAGATGCACCGCACATAATTTTACTACCTGAAGTACCTTTTTCTAAAGTTAAATTTATTGAGGATGTCCGCGATGTCCTTAAGAGAAATAAATACTGCCTCGTGGTTGTAGGAGAAGGTTTACTTGATAAAGATGGTAATTATGTAGCCAATTCAACTTCCAGCCAAGATGCTTTTGGACATCAGCAACTTGGTGGAGTCGGAGACTTCCTTGCCAATCTTGTGGAACAAAACCTTGCAGTCAAAGCACGCTCTTCCAAATTAGGTATCGGGCAACGTGCAGCGGCTCAATGCTCTTCGCAAACAGATAATGATGAGGCTTTTATGGCAGGTGGCGCTGCGGTCAAAGCAGCAGTTGCTGGCGAAACAGACAAGATGGTCATCTTAGTTCGTTCTGAGGGCGAGGATTATGAATGTGAAACGAGCTTAGCTCCTCTTTCTGAAATTGCTAATGGAGTAAAAGAAATTCCGGCAGACTGGATTTCAGAAGATGGAATTAGTATGACTGCCAAGTTCATAAAGTACTGCCAACCTTTGATCCAAGGTGAAGTTGAGGTTCCTTACGATAATGGGGTACCTGCCTATGTCAGGCTGTCCAAGAGACGGGTTCGTAAGGTCTTAGACTCTCACGATTTTGAATAATCTTGGTCGAGCGACTCAGCGATTACAGCAATAATATCATCCACTGGTTCGAGCCCAACGGATAGCCTCAGCAAGTGGGGAGATATGCCTGCTTTTCTAAGTTGGTTTTGGCCCTGTTTAGTCTGCATCATTGAATAGTGAGCTAAGTAAACATACGGGCAGCAAAGAGTGAATTCTGTGCCAAAACTTGGGCTTTTCAGCATTCTTAGTGAGTTGTAAAAGCCCTCGAATGGGGTGTTGAGCTCAAAGCTAACCACACAACCGGGGCTATTTTCTCCGGCCACCTTTTTATAATTATGAGCACACTCCTTTTGATATGCCCAGTGAACAGCTTTTACCTTGGGGTGGTTTTCTAAGTAAGTCGCAACTTTTAAAGTACTGGTATTTGTCTGTTGTATGAAACTTTCATAAAAAGGAATCTGTTCAGCTAGTCTGCTCGCATCTCTTTTACAAGGAGAGGAAATATAGCCTTTCGTAAGTTCCATTAATTTTCTTCCTCGAGCCGATTGTCGTGGAAATACGAGACTGCCCATCATGACATCTCCCTCCCAATTAGCGTATTTTGTCAGACTGTTGACTACCACATCTGCCAACGATGAAACTTTTGCATTTTTGGGAGATGCCATCGTGGGGTCGACAATGAGAAGGCTGTTATGTAGATCACATAATTCCTTGATCCTTTCGAGATCAAATGATTGTAAGAGTGGATTGGTGGGGAATTCTGTAACAATTCCTGCAACAGTATCCCCTTGGGACTGAAATATTTCTTCAAGCTTAGTAAAGTCATCCAAGTTGTTTAGTTCTATAACTTGTTCGTCACTTTGCTTGCCAGCAAGGAGTTGCATTACTTTTATGGTGTCTAAGTATAGCCAACCTAGGCGTATCCAAATTTTCTTTTTTGCCCGGCGGGCTTCTTCTGTCGCGGCTTTAAAAAGACCATAAAATGCATTGGCTCCTGAACTCGCGAGCAATACATCTTTGGGTTCAATCTCTGGTCCGTGAGCCTTGGCAATGACCTGGCAGATTTGTTCAGTTGCAGGTAGTTTTGATGATGTAATTAATTCCCTTTTGGAAATTATACCTTTTTGATAAAGAAGGTCTTCTGCAAAACGAGATGAGATACTGGAACCCGTATGTTGTTGAAAAAGCCTGCAATTTTCTGCATCTTCGCTGCCCAGTGGAAGTCGCAAGCGAAGCAAGCCATCTCTTTCGTCTAGATCCATAGCTTTTACCTGAAAGAGAGAAAGAAAAAATTCACAATCTGCTGCTTTGGTGAAAAGAAAGCTTTCGTGCTTTTGGTCATCATCACCTTGCTCAAAGTTATGGACTAGGGCGTTGATGATGTGATTTCTCACAAATCGCGGGTAGCCCGATTTCATAGTAATCAAGGTTTGAGGATGCTTTTCCTCATAACCAATTAAATCTTTTACTGTCGGTAAACTTACACAGACCGCATGGTCTTTAGCCGGTACAGCTTGACCTAGCTCAAAGTGAGATAAACCGCTTACCTTCACGGCACAACTTCATTTTCAATCAATTGATCAAAAGTCTGCCTTTTTCTTATAAAAGCGAGAGTGCCATCTGTTTTTTTAAGGACCTCTGCAGCTTCAGGAAAGGAGTTGTAGTTTTTGGCACTCATTGAGGAGCAGTATGCACCTGCACCTTCGATCACACAGATATCGTCAATCTCACCTCTCGGTAATAATCTTGGAGCCAGTGCTTCCGGGTCCCCAGGTGCAGGAGTAAGCAGATCTCCTGACTCACAGCAGTGACCCACAATAACCTGAGGGCATTGTTCGCGAAAACTTTCCTGTCCAGGTTCGGGGACAACAAAAATTGGGTGTTGTGCTCCATAGAGGCTGGGGCGAAGGATCTCTGTCATACCCGTATTTAATTTCAAAAAGCGATATCCATCTTTTCCTGTAGTGGTAACATCTTGAATGGTGCTAACTAAACTGCAGGCGTGAGCAAGGAGGAATGTGCCTGGCTCAATTTCAAGTTTTAACTTTCTTGCAGTTTCTTTTTCAAATTCGATAAATAATTTTCGGACGGGCTCCCCGATTTCCTGCAAATTCGTTGCCCGTTCATCCGGCATTCTGGCGACCTTATAGCCCCCTCCCAGATTCAAGGTGTGGACGCTTGGAAACTGACTTACGATATCTAGGCTCATAGAGGCCACTTTCTTCCAAATCTCGGGGTCAGAGCCAGAGCCTATATGAGTGTGGATTCTTTCAACTTTCAGGCCGTACTCTTTGCAAAGTCTTTTAGCTTCACCGATATCTTCCTTCCATATACCAAAGCTGCTGGACGGTCCTCCAACATTGGTACGATTTGTCCCTCCTGAGCCCATGCCTGGGTTGAACCTCAAGCCAATTTTTTGCCCTTTTGTTAAGGATGCAAAGCGGTGAATTTGATTGAGGGAACACAAGTTAACTTTCACCCCATCCTGAGCGAAATATTTAATGTCTTCAGCGAGCTCTTGGGTACTAAGTGAAATTAATTCTGTTCCAAATCCAGACCGAATGGCCCGCTCAACTTCGTGGACCGAGCTTGCATCAATCCCAAGCCCTTCTTGATTAAAAATACGAAGAATGGCGGCGGTGGGTGCGGACTTCATCGCATAGCGGGGAAACAGGCCAAACTCATGTGGGAATGACATCACTTCCTTCGCGTTGGAACGAAGGATTTGTTCATCGTACACAAAGGTTGGAGTGCCAAACTCAATTTTGATCTTTTCTAGATCAATTGTTGTTAAAATTGTAAATGAATCGGTGGTAAATTGGGGATTTATCTTAGGTGATGAATCATAAGAAGCTAG
>ERZ1046876.1356-NODE-1356-length-16200-cov-10.884175_pt1 | contig 16200 bp, 10 predicted proteins | sample MGYA00383094_ERZ1046876 | MGnify/ENA primary metagenome ERZ1046876 (study PRJEB29581, sample SAMEA5548364) | metagenome | biome: marine; feature: coastal; material: water | depth 50 m | study: Short-term variability in the microbial, nano- and picoplankton...
GCCGCCATACTCGACGTTCCAACGGTATCCGCGTCACACTGATAAAACTGGCGATAACGCCCCGGACCCGGCTTTTCATTGCGCCAAACCGGCCCCATCGCAAAACGGCGATAGGGGGTAGGCAGATCGTTGCGATGCTGCGCAAAAGCGCGCGCAAGTGGTGCCGTCAGATCGTAGCGAAGCGCCATCCAAGTGTCGTCTTCGTCCTGCCAAGCAAAAACGCCCTCGTTCGGACGATCTACGTCGGGCAGAAACTTGCCCAACGCCTCGACAGTCTCAACTGCGGCGCTTTCCAAAGCATCAAACCCATAACGATGATAGACGCCAGCGATTTTGCTCAGCATATCGCTGCGCTCTGTCACTTCATTGCCTAAGTAGTCGCGAAATCCTTTAGGCGTTGCAGCCTTGGGACGGGGTTGTTTCTTTTGCTTGGCCATAATGCTTATCCGGCTAGGGCTTAGGGTTCGCGCGCGGTTTAGCCGAGGCACGCGCTAGGGGCAAGCAAGCATGGGCTGGTGAGGCGCTTTTGCCCGTGCTATCGGGACCTCATGGATACACGCATCACCGAGCTTGAAGAAACCGTCGCCCACCTAAGCAGGTCAGTCGAAGAGCTGTCGGATATCATCGCCCGACAGGACAGCGAAGTCGCGCTTTTGACTCACAAAGTGCAAATGTTGCTCGAACGAGCCGCACAACGAGAGGCAGCGGACGGGGTCGCTGTAGTGCTTGGGGACGAAAGACCGCCTCATTATTAAAGGGTGCTTGGGGGCGCTGCCCCCGTCCCTGCGGGACTCCCCCGAGGTGTTTTGGGCAAGATAAAGAACAGCTTCGGTTTTAGCTTTGTGCAAATACCGCGCCGCAGGCATGAGCCGAAAGCTCAAATTTCTTCAACACCCAATACCCCATCAAGACTTTTAAGTGCGCCCTTGATTTGAGGCGTCACTGGAAACTCCATGCCTGTGTCCATATCAACTTCACCTGGAAGCGACGGGTTGAAGAGGCGAAAGTAGACCGGACCTTTTCCTGCCGTCACCGCCGCTTGGGTCGCATGGGCCAACAATTCGGCAACGGTTTGGGCGGCGCTTGGCTCGTCTATCATGATCCGAAGACCCGACGCGCCTGCATCAGCGACCACCGCATCGATTGGTGCAACGGACCGCCCAACCGGATCAAATTGACCTTCGTTGAACTTAGCCTCAAGCGTCATCACGACCTGATTGGTTTTATCAAAGACCGCACGGACGGCATCCGCATCATCTGGGAACATCGCGATACCAGCGACTTGCCCAGTCGGGTCCGAGATGTTCATCCGGAAGAACCGAGTTCCACGACCGGACTTACGTTCTTGAAGGCCAGTTACGATAACCCCGACCTTTCCCAGCGCTGCGCCATCGCGTTCAGCTTTGAGGCGGAGTTCCTCAAGCGTTAATGCCTTTTTCCGTTTCAGGGCAGGCAGGTAATCATCAAGCGGATGGCCGGAGAGGTAAAACCCGATGGCTTTGTGCTCTTCCTCAAGGCGTTCAGCAGGTAGCCAATCGCCAACTGGTGACAAGCGCGGTTCGGGTAAATCTTCGCCGGCTTCACCAAATAGGGACACTTGATTTGAGTTTCGTTGTTCATGAATAGCAGCCGAATAGGCAACCAATCCGTCCAAGCTATCAAAGACTTTGCGGCGGTTGGTATCAAGCTGATCAAACGCTCCGGACCGCGCCAACATCTCTAAAGGGCGTTTGCCAATGCGTTTCAGATCAACGCACCGTGCGATATCAAACAGCGTAGCAAAGGGCTTGTCCTCCCGGCCGGTCACGATCAGCTGCATCGCCTCGGCACCGACATTTTTGAGCGCGGCTAAGCCGTAAACCAATTTTTGATCCTTCACGCTGAACGCCGCCAACGAGCGGTTCATGCAAGGTGGAACAATCTCAATTTCAAGACCGCGCCGGACTTCTTCAGCATATATCGCCAGCTTGTCGGTCAGGTGGATATCGCAGTTCATCACGCCGGACATGAACTCAACGGGGTGGTTCGCTTTTAGCCAAGCAGTCTGGTAGCTGACGACCGCATAGGCCGCCGCATGTGATTTGTTGAAACCGTAGTTGGCGAATTTCTCAAGCAGGTCGAAAACTTCGCTGGCTTTCTTTTTATCAACCCCGTTTTCGGCCGCACCTTTTTCGAACTTGGGCCGCTCAGCGTCCATCGCCTCTTTGATCTTTTTACCCATGGCGCGGCGTAGCAAGTCCGCGCCGCCAAGGGTGTAATTCGCCATGACCTGCGCGATCTGCATGACCTGTTCCTGATAGACGATGATACCTTGGGTCTCGGCCAGGATATCGTCGATCAGCGGGTGAACAGATTCAATCTCTTTCAGACCGTTCTTAACTTCACAATAGGTCGGAATGTTCTCCATCGGACCCGGACGGTAGAGCGCCACAAGCGCCACAATGTCCTCAATGCAGGTCGGCTTCATGCGCCGTAGCGCGTCCATCATGCCCGAACTTTCCACCTGAAACACCGCAACTGTTTTAGCCGCAGCGTAGAGTTTGTAGGATAGTTCATCATCCAACGGGATCGCGTTTATTTCGTTCTCAGCGCCTTCTATCGGCTCATAAAGTTCAGTCCCGTCCGCAGCGATATGGATCGGGCGTCCTGCAGCAAGTATTTGATCGATTGCGTTTTGGATAACTGTCAGAGTTTTCAGCCCGAGGAAGTCAAACTTAACCAGACCCGCTTGCTCAACCCACTTCATGTTGAATTGGGTCGCCGGCATATCAGAGCGCGGATCTTGGTAGAGCGGCACGAGCGCGTCCAAAGGTCTATCACCAATCACCACACCAGCAGCATGTGTCGAAGCGTTCCGAAGCAGCCCCTCGACCTGCTGACCATAATTCAGCAGACGATCCACAACCTCTTCATTGCGTGCTTCTTCACGTAGACGGGGTTCTTCTCTCAGCGCGTCGGCAATCGAAAGCGGTTTCACGCCCTCAACGGGGATCAGCTTGGACAGTCTGTCGACTTGTCCGTAAGGCATCTGCAAGACGCGTCCGATATCGCGTACAGCAGCTTTGGAAAGCAAAGCGCCAAACGTGATGATTTGCCCAACTTTGTCGCGACCATATTTCTCTTGAACGTATTGGATCACCTCTTCGCGTCGATCCATGCAGAAATCGATATCGAAATCCGGCATCGACACGCGTTCCGGGTTCAGGAACCGCTCAAACAGCAGCGAATAACGCAGAGGATCGAGGTCGGTGATCGTCAATGCATAGGCCACCAACGATCCTGCGCCAGACCCTCGGCCTGGCCCTACAGGGATGTGATTGTCCTTAGACCATTGGATAAAGTCAGCAACGATCAGGAAATAGCCGGGAAAGCCCATACCTTCGATGATCCCAAGCTCAAAATCCAACCGCTCTTGATACTCCTCAACTGAAACCGCATGCGGGATCACGGCAAGGCGCTTTTGCAGGCCCTCATTGGCGATCCGGCGCAACTCGGCCACCTCATCCTCGGCAAAAATCGGCAGGATCGGATCACGGCGATATGTCATAAAGGCACAGCGTTTGGCGATCTCAACCGTATTCTCAATCGCCTCGGGTAGATCGGCGAATAGGGTCACCATTTCTTCTTGCGATTTGAAATAGTGCTGAGGCGTCAGCTTCCTGCGGGCTTCTTGTTGGTCGACATAGGCACCTTCCGAAATGCAGATCAGGGCGTCATGGGCTTCGTACATATCAGTCTTGGGGAAATAAACGTCATTCGTTGCGACCAGTGGAATGCCCCTCGCATAAGCCATTTCTACGAAACCACGCTCAGTCATACGCTCAGCGTCTGGTTGGCCACCGTCAACCGGATGGCGTTGCAATTCCATATAAAGCCGATCAGCGAACATTGAGTGCAGTTTTTCGATCAACGTTTCAGCCGCAGGGTGTTGTCCCGCCTGCAACAGCATGCCAACCGGCCCCATCGGACCACCAGTCAAACAAATCAGACCGCCCGAGTGATTTTTCAGCTCATCAAGTGTGACCTGAGGCAGTTGATCGCCCTTATCCACATAGAGACACGAGCTGAGCTTCATCAGGTTTTCGTAACCTGCCTCAGTTTGCGCCAACAGAACGACGGGCGCAGGCGCTTTTGGCCGCTCTCCCGGCATGGACGGTTGGTAGGCAAGATCAACTTGGCATCCAATAATTGGCTGGATCCCTGCGTCGCTTAATGTCACCGAGGCCTCAAGTGCGCAAAACATTGAATTCGTGTCGGTGATAGCGACCGCTGGCATGTCTGCGACTTCACACAGGCCGGCCAACTTTTTGACCCTCACCGCGCCTTCAAGAAGTGAATATTCAGTATGTGTGCGGAGATGAATGAATCGGGTAGGCTTGCTCATACCACCACTTTAGTCAGCCAAAAGACCGAGGCAAACCAGATTTTCCTGATCCCTCTAATATGTTTCGCGCAAAAGCACCTTTTGGTTTTTTCTGAAAATGAACTGTATTTTCTTGTAAAATCAGGGTACTTGGTGCTGTGTTCTCGAATTTTGCCCGAAACCTTCTCAAACAAATTCTTGCCAAGTTACAGATTATAAGCGTTCCTAGGGGCAATAAAAAAGCCCGCAGGTTTTCTACGTCGCATCGAGGATCTGCACTGGGAGGGGCCAATTTAGTACCGCGGCAGGCTAACACATCATGGAGATCGCGTTTCTTCTCAACGGAGAGACTGTCCGGCTGACCGATCCCGAGCCGACACAATCCCTACTCGACTGGCTTCGCAATGATCGAGGTTTGATCGGTACAAAAGAAGGCTGCAACGAAGGCGACTGCGGCGCATGTTCTGTTGTTGTAACCGACCAAAACCAGACTGTTGCGCTAAATGCCTGCATTCTGTTCCTGCCCCAGCTTCACGGCAAAGCCATTCGTACGGTCGAAGGTATTGCGGGGCCGGATGGTACGCCTCACCCAGTACAGCAGGCGATGATTGATCTGCACGGCAGCCAGTGTGGATTCTGCACCCCGGGCTTCATCGCCTCTATGGCGGCGGCCCACCAAAACGGCCAGACCGACCACGACGATCAGCTTGCAGGCAATCTTTGCCGCTGCACAGGATATGCACCCATCATAAAGGCTGCAAAACTCGCCGAAGCAGCACCCAAAGCCGACTGGCTCGAAACGCCACCCTTTATCCTGCCAAAAATACCTGCCGGGGTGCGGGGGCAGCCAGCCCCCGTAGGTCCGGTTTGCATTCCGCAAACCGGAGACGAACTGGCCGCATTTTATGCGGACAATCCTGATGCCACCTTGATCGCGGGCGCTACGGACATTGGACTGTGGGTGACCAAACAACTCCGTTCATTGCACAAAGTCGCCTTTCTAAATCAAATCGCAGACCTATCCGAAATTGTGGAAACGGACGATGCGATCCGCTTTGGGGCAATGGTGTCTATTGAACGCCTGCGCACGGCTCTTAATGCACTGGCTCCGTCTTTCGCACAAATGCTACGCCGTTTTGCCTCTGCCCAAGTCCGCGCTTCAGCTACCATCGGTGGCAATATTGCAAATGGCTCACCCATCGGCGACACCCCGCCTGCACTTATCGCAATTGATGCGACGCTTCACCTTCGCAAGGGCGACGTTCGACGTGATCTCCCGCTTGAGGACTATTTTGTCGAATATGGGAAGCAAGATCGCCAGCCAGGGGAATTCGTCGAAGGCGTTAGCATTCCAAAACGCCCGAACTCACTAAGGGTCCACAAGCTTTCGAAACGTTTCGATCAGGACATTTCGGCGGTACTGGGCGCTTTCAACATCACGGTCGAAAACGGCAAGGTTGCCTCGGCCCGTATTGCTTTTGGCGGCATGGCCGGCATTCCAAAACGGGCGACAGCGGTTGAAGCGGTATTGACCAATCGAGATTGGAATACTGAAACCGTTGCAAACGCGGTGAATGCCTTTGGGCAAGATTTTGCGCCAATGTCCGACATGCGGGCGTCTGCGGACTACCGCCTTGAAGCAGCGCAAAACATGCTTTGGCGCGTCTGGCACGAAGATCAGGGCACCGCGATTTCGGTTCTAGAGGTGCAGGCATGAGCGTTCACAAATCCCTCGCCCACGATAGCGGCCCACTGCATGTCTCAGGGCAGGCCCGCTACGTCGATGATATCCCAACACCAACTGGCACATTGCATTTGGCCTTTGGCCTTTCAACCGTTGCATCAGCGCGCATTCAAAGCCATGACCTATCAGAAGCACGTAAGGCCGAAGGTGTTGTCGCAATACTAACCGCCAAAGACTTGCCTTTCGCCAATGATGTCTCACCATCGGTTCACGATGAACCTTTACTGGCAACGGACGCCGTTCACTATCTCGGACAACCCATATTTCTGGTCGTTGCGACCAGTCACCTAGCTGCTCGAAAGGCGGCGCGTCTCGGACAAATCACATATGAAAACCGAACGCCGATCCTAAGCGTCGAGGATGCACTGGCGGCCGATAGCAGGTTCGAAGATGGACCGCGCATCTGGCAAAGCGGTGACGCGTTGGGCGAAATGCCTACCTGCTCAAATCGGATTTCTGGACAGTTGGATGTCGGCGGGCAAGAGCATTTTTATCTCGAAGGTCAAGCCTCGCTCGCGCTGCCACAAGAAAATGGCGATGTGATCGTGCATGCCTCAACCCAGCACCCGACCGAAATTCAACACAAAGTGGCCGAAGCCCTAGGTCTACCCATGCACGGTGTGCGCGTTGAGACACGCCGCATGGGTGGCGGATTTGGCGGCAAAGAGAGCCAAGGCAACGCCTTGGCCGTCGCTTGCGCAGTGGTTGCAACCAAGACCGGCAAACCGTGCAAGATGCGTTATGATCGCGACGACGACATGATGATCACCGGTAAACGACACGACATTCGCGTTGCCTACGACGTAGGATTTGATGGAACCGGCCACATTCAAGCGATTGAGTTCAAACACTATATGCGCTGTGGCTGGGCACAGGATTTGTCGTTGCCAGTGGCAGATCGCGCGATGCTGCATGCAGACAATGCCTATGATCTGCCCAATATTCGCATTGAGAGCCACCGTTTGAAAACCAACCACCAAAGTGCGACAGCGTTTCGGGGGTTTGGCGGGCCTCAGGGTATGATCGGGATTGAGCGGGTCATGGATCACGTCGCGCATTCGCTTGGGCTGGACCCATTGGCTGTTCGGCGAGTGAATTTCTATGAGGAAGCGAGGGGGCCGTCTGCCCCCTCGCGCTCCCCCGAGGATATTTCTCGACAGAAAAAGAATAAGACCCCCTATGGAATGGAGGTCACCGATTTCGTTCTAGGGCGTTTGACGCAAGAGCTGGAAGCAAGTTCTGACTATCAAAACCGTCGTGCTGCGATTGCAGAGTGGAATGCCGCCAATCCAGTTTTGAAGCGGGGAATATCACTGGCGCCGGTGAAGTTCGGGATTTCATTCACGCTTACGCATCTTAATCAAGCCGGTGCGTTGGTGCATGTTTATCAAGACGGTTCGGTCATGTTGAATCATGGCGGCACTGAAATGGGGCAAGGGTTGTTCCTGAAGGTGGCGCAGGTTGCGGCCAGCGTTTTTGGGATCGGGGTCGATCGAATAAAGATTACGGCTACAGATACAGCGAAGGTGCCCAATACTTCGGCGACCGCTGCTTCTAGTGGGGCGGATTTGAACGGAATGGCCGTTCGCGTCGCATGTGAAAAGCTGCGCGAGCGGATCGCTTCGCATCTGGCTGAAATGCATGAATGCAAAGCATCGGACGTTGATTTTATCGACGGCGACGTGATTGTCGGTTCACATCGCATGAGCTTTGCGGAGGCGGCTTCGACGGCCTATCAGGCGCGCGTTTCACTGTCGGCAACAGGCTTCTACAAAACCCCTGACCTACAATGGGACAGGATCGCGGGCAAAGGTCGTCCGTTTTATTATTTTGCCTATGGCGCATCTATTACCGAAGTGGTGATCGACACCCTGACTGGCGAAAACCGTATTTTGCGAGCAGATATTCTGCATGACGCAGGCAAAAGCTTGAACCCAATTCTGGACATCGGCCAAATCGAAGGCGGCTACGTGCAAGGTGCGGGATGGGTAACGACCGAGGAACTGGTCTGGGATGATGCTGGCAATTTGCGCACCCATGCGCCTTCAACTTACAAAATCCCTGCGTGTTCAGATCGCCCTGACGTCTTTAACGTCGCTTTGTTTGAGAATGAAAACCGCGAAAACACGATCCACCGATCAAAAGCCGTGGGTGAACCACCCTTTATGTTGGGAATTTCCGCATTGATGGCGATTAGTGATGCGATCTCAGCCTGTGGCGATGCTTACCCATCAATCGATGGGCCCGCGACACCTGAACGGGTTTTGGCGGCAGTTAATCGGGTGCGCAATGGGGTTTGATCTTCGCCGCATATCTGAGTTGATCGCCATTCACGGGCGCGTTGCCCGCGTCGTGATTGCCGAGGTCAAAGGATCCTCTCCACGCGAAGTAGGCGCGTCTATGATCGTTTGGAATGGCGGACAAGAAGGTACGATCGGAGGAGGCACCTTGGAGTGGGAGGCCACAAAACACGCATTGGACGGTGATCGGATAAGCCGCCATGCACTTGGGCCTGAGCTGGGTCAGTGCTGCGGTGGCGCCGTCACATTGGTGACCGAGGTTTACGACGCCACGCGTATTTCTGAAATAAGCAACAATGTTTGGGTGCGTGGCAAGGGTGATCAACCCATTGCGATCAAACGTATTTTATCTGAGGCGCGCCGCGAAGGTGCGCAAGTACTACCCCAATTTGTCGACGATTGGTTCATTGAGCCAATTGCGAAACCTACGCGCCAAATTTGGATTTGGGGCGCAGGTCATGTTGGGCGGGCGATGGTTGGGATGATGCATCCATTTCCAGAACTTGAACTGACGTGGATTGATACAAGTCGTGAGCGTTTCCCCAACGAAGTCGCAGAAGACATCAATGTCCTATATCACGCGGACCCAGCCGAATTTGTAAAGCACGCGCCGGCAACGGCGGAACACCTTGTGCTTACCTATTCGCACGCATTGGACCTTGAGCTTTGTCATCGACTACTTGGGCGAAGTTTTGGTTTTGCTGGCCTAATCGGATCAAAGTCCAAATGGGCACGTTTCCGCAACCGCTTGGCGCAACTGGGTCATGATACTGCCCAGATCAATCAGATCACTTGTCCGATTGGACAAAAGTCGCTTGGGAAACATCCCCAGGCCATTGCCGTAGGCGTAACCGCTGCGTTACTGTCGAGCGGCCTAACAAATGAACTTAGAAAAGACAGGGTAGCATGACAGAGGCTTTGCTAAAGATATCAGGTCTGACCAAGGCCTATCCGGGGGTTGTCGCCAATGACAACGTCTCGTTTGAGATACAACCGGGGGAAGTTCACGCGCTTTTGGGTGAAAACGGTGCCGGAAAATCCACGCTGGTGAAAATGATCTACGGATTGGTGAAGCCGGACTCAGGCCAAATGCACCTGCACGGAGATGAATTTGCACCGGTTAATCCATCATTTGCTCGTCAACACGGCGTCGCGATGGTTTTCCAGCATTTCTCGTTGTTTGACGCGCTCACAGTTGCTGAAAACATTGCTTTAGGGATGGAAAATCCGCCGAGCCAACGAGATTTGGCAGCGCGCATCAAGGCCGTTTCCGAAGAATATGGATTGCCTCTTGAGCCGTTCCATCAAGTTGGTGATCTGTCCGCCGGTGAGCGCCAGCGGGTCGAGATAATCCGGTGTTTGTTGCAAAATCCCAAGCTGTTGATAATGGACGAACCAACCAGCGTTTTGACCCCGCAAGAGGTGGAAATCCTGTTCACTACGTTGCGACAGCTGTCCCAAGAAGGGACTGCGATCCTTTATATCAGCCACAAGCTCGAAGAAATTCGTTCGCTTTGCGGCCACGCGACGATCCTGCGTTTGGGTAAGAACGTGGGCGAGTGTGTGCCTTCAGAAACCTCAGCACGCGATATGGCCGAGATGATGGTTGGCAGCACGCTTCACACGCCTGAACGCAAAGCCGACAAGGGCGGCGACGTGGTTCTTGAAATTAAAGACCTGTCTGCCCCCTCGCCCAATCAATTTGGTACATCGCTGAAAAATGTTGAGATGTCTGTTCGCGCCGGAGAAATCCTTGGGATCGGTGGTGTCGCAGGAAATGGGCAAGATGAGTTATTGGCGGCAATCTCTGGCGAGGTACCCACCAAAGCGGAGACGATCTGCGTGAAGGGTCAATCAGTCGGCGCGTTAGGACCAAATGCGAGGCGCAAACTTGGCATTCTTGCAGCCCCAGAGGAACGTTTGGGTCATGCGGCAGCACCTGCGATGAGCTTGACCGAAAATGCCCTTTTAAGCGGCGCAATCCGCAAAGGTTTGTTGACGAACGGCTTTATCTCATGGAGTGGAGCACGTGAATTCGCGGCAGACGTCATTGAGAAATTCGATGTTCGCACCCCGGGGACGGAAACTGCCGCTCGGGCGTTGTCGGGTGGAAACTTGCAGAAGTTCGTTATCGGACGAGAGATCATGCAGGATCCGGACGTTCTAATTGTAAACCAGCCGACTTGGGGTGTTGATGCCTCAGCTGCTGCGGATATCCGGCAAGCATTGCTTGATTTGGCTGCAGGCGGTGCTGCCGTCGTCGTTATTTCGCAAGACTTGGACGAGTTGACTGAAATCTCAGACCGTTTTGCCGCTTTGAACGAAGGGCGACTATCAGAAAGCCGTGAAATGGCAGGGCTGACGGTCGATCAAATCGGGCTGATGCTTGGCGGTGCTCATGACATGGAGGCCGCACATGCACACGCGTGATCGAATTTTGAAAGGTCGGAACTTGAGTATTTGGACAAAGGTAAAGGAGTGGATTTCATGCTGACACTCGAACGTCGCCCTTCACCTTCAAAAGCTTGGAGCTACCTAACGCCGTTAGTGGCCGTGGTCGCGACGATGATCGCTGGTGGGTTATTATTTTACGTTTTGGGCAAAAACCCACTCGAAGCGATCCGTACAATTTTTTGGGATCCGCTTTTTGGTGAGTTTTCATCCTATTCACGTCCACAATTGCTTGTGAAGGCAGGGCCCTTGATCTTGATCGCCACAGGTTTGGCCTTGGGATTTAAAGCCGGCATTTGGAACATCGGCGCCGAAGGACAGTACATCTTTGGCGCGATCTGCGGGGCAGCGGCAGCGTTGGCGTTTTATCCATTGGATGTTTGGTTTATCTTCCCACTGATGATCATTTGCGGCGCGCTCGGCGGGATGGCATGGGGATTGATCCCTGGATTCCTTAAAGTGCGCTTTGGGACGAACGAAATCCTTGTGTCTCTGATGCTGGTCTATGTTGCTGAACAGCTTTTGGCGGCAATGTCGCTTGGTTTGCTGAAAAACCCCGACGGTTATGGCTTTCCCGGTTCGCGAAACTTGCAGCAGTATGCCTCGGCCCATAACGCTGAAATTTTTACGGGTACCGGCATGCACTGGGGCGTTGTCGCAGCACTGATTGCTGTGATCATGGCTTACATTATGCTTGGCCGTCACGTTCTTGGGTTTCAAATTCGCCTGACAGGTGAGGCACCGCGCGCGGCTGGCTTTGCGGGCGTTAAGACGGCACGGCTGGTCCTAATTTGCCTAGGTCTGTCAGGCGCTTTGGCAGGATTGGCAGGCATGTTTGAGGTCGCAGGACCCGCGGGTCAAATCAGCATCGACTTTAACGTCGGCTACGGTTTCACGGCCATCATCGTGGCATTCTTGGGCAGATTGAATCCGTTGGGCATTCTATTAGCTGGCTTACTTATGGCACTCACCTACATTGGTGGAGAGCTTGCGCAGCTAACACTGGGCCTGCCCTCGGCAGCGATCCAAGTGTTTCAGGGCATGCTGCTATTCTTCCTTCTAGCGGTAGACATGTTAACGAACTTCCGCGTCCGAATTGGCAAAAAGGAGGCCGTGTAATGGATCTCTCAGCTATTAATCCAGTCCTTCTGATCGCATCCTTGATGGTTGCAGCAACACCAATCATGCTGGCAGCCATCGGAGAGCTTGTCGCCGAAAAGGCGGGTGTCCTGAACCTCGGGGTCGAGGGCATGATGATCATCGGCGCGATCGCAGGATTTGCGACTGCGGTTGAAACCGGATCTCCTGTATTTGGTTTTGTTATCGCCGCGCTTGCTGGCGCAGCCCTGTCGTTCTTGTTTGTCATCTTGACGCAATATGCGTTGGCAAATCAGGTGGCCTCGGGTCTGGCGTTGACACTGTTTGGCCTCGGGCTGTCGTCGTTGATGGGACAAAGCTATGTGGGCATTAAGCCGCCCTCGACGCCACACGTGAACCTAGGATTTCTGAGCGACCTGCCAGTTGTGGGGCCGATCCTGTTTTCCCATGATTTCATGGTCTACGTTGGCATCCTGCTGATCGCCGCAACTTGGGCAACGTTGAAATACACCCGCGTTGGTCTAATCCTACGCGCGGTGGGTGAAAACCACGATGCGGCCCACGCGCTTGGCTATAAGGTCGTTCGTGTGCGCATTCTTGCGATAATGTTTGGCGGGGCCTGTTCGGGCTTAGGCGGTGCTTACATCAGCTTGATCCGCGTCCCTCAGTGGACCGAAGGTATGACCGCCGGTGCAGGTTGGATCGCCCTTGCGTTGGTTGTTTTTGCCAGCTGGAAACCGTGGCGCCTGTTGATCGGTGCTTATCTTTTCGGCGGAATCACCGTACTTCAGCTAAATGCACAGGCTGCAGGTGCAAGAATTCCCGTGGAATACTTGTCCATGTCGCCATATCTGATAACCATTCTCGTGCTTGTATTCATGTCCGCCGATCGCAGTCGTGCTCCGGCTTCGCTTGGACGGATCTTTCATGCTTCGAATTAGAGGCCAACAACCAAACCTGGGGAGTGTAAAACTCATGAAATTCACCAAACTATTGACCAGTGCCGCAGTGGCACTCGGCTTGGCTGCGCCAGCAATGGCTGCAGACACCAAAGTCGGTTTTGTCTATGTCGGACCTGTCGGTGACGGCGGCTGGACATATGAACACGATCAAGGCCGTAAGGCTGTTGTCGAAGCCTTTGGCGATGCGGTTGAAACCGTTTACGTCGAGAACGTACCAGAAGGTGCTGACGCTGAGCGTGTTATGACCCAGATGGCGCTGCAAGGTGCTGATCTGATCTTTACAACATCATTTGGCTATATGGACCCGACACTGAACGTTGCGGCGAAGTTCCCGAATGTAAAGTTCGAGCACGCTACTGGCTATAAGCGTTCTGACAACGTTTCGACCTACTCGGCGCGTTTTTACGAAGGTCGCGCTGTTCAGGGTACTATCGCTGGCCACATGACTAAGTCGAACGTCGTTGGCTACATCGGTTCGTTCCCGATCCCTGAAGTTGTCCGTGGCATCAACTCGGCTTACATTCACGCCAAGAAAGTGAACCCTGATGTTGAATTCAAAATCATCTGGGCATTCACATGGTTCGACCCAGCAAAAGAAGCAGACGCTGCTAAAACGCTGATCGACCAAGGTGCTGACGTTATCCTTCAGCATACAGACTCGACTGCGCCTCAAGCGGTTGCAGCAGAGGCTGGCAACGTGGTCACATTCGGTCAAGCTTCGGACATGGGCGAATACGCTCCATTCCCACGTGTAAGCTCGATCATCGACAACTGGTCACCCTACTATGTTGCGCGGACACAGGCTGTGATCGACGGTACATGGTCTTCGGTTGACACATGGGATGGTATCGGCGCTGGCATGGTTGGCATCGGAGAAATCTCTGACGCGGTTCCTGCTGACGTGAAGGCCGAAGCCGAAGCACTTCGTGATGCTTTGGCAGATGGTTCGTACCACGCATTCACCGGCCCAGTGAACAAGCAGGATGGTTCTGCTTGGTTGGCTGACGGTGAAACAGCTGACGACGGAACACTGGCTGGCATGAGCTTCTTCGTTGAAGGCATCGAAGGCTCGATCCCACAGTAAACCGTTACTGCAAAGAAATCAGATGGGCGGTCTTAACAGGCCGCCCATTTTCTTTGAACGCTCCCTATACATTTGCGCCTATCAAACCTAGCGTCACCAAATGACAGATTCCGTTCTCGACAGTCGATATTCATGGTTCCGGTTGGCTGTTGCAGTGCTGATTGCAACAGTTGGCAATGTTGGGATGTGGGCCGTCATAGTCGTCATGCCCGATATCCAAGCCGAGTTCTCGGTTGATCGCGCGACAACGTCTGTCCCCTACGTGCTGACGATGGTCGGCTTTGGATTGGGTAACTACTACTTCGGAAAAATCGGCGACCGACTTGGGATTAGCAAATCGCTTATCACTGCAGCCGTAATAATTGCAGTAGGCTTCGCGGCGTCTGCCGTATCTGGCGATATTTACGTTTTATCGTTCATTCACATTTTAATCGGGTTTGGCACAGGGGCAAGTTTTGGCCCCTTGATCGCTGATGTGTCGCAATGGTTTCAGCGAAGACGTGGCATTGCGGTTGGAATTGCGGCCAGTGGTAACTATTTGTCCGGTGCCGTCTGGCCATTGCTGTTGGGGGGTGTTTTGTCAGATTATGGGTGGCGCGGTGTTTATTGGGCTTTGGCTGGATGCACTATCGCTCTTTTGATCCCCTTAAGTCTGCTATTGCGCCGGAAGGTACCTGATGAGGTCACCGCACATGTTACGGCGGTAACCGCAGCCAAGGCAGGCGGCGTCGCGTTTTCACCGCGGACCATGCAGTGGTTGTTGGCGATTGCGGGTGTCGCGTGTTGCGTCGCTATGTCGATGCCGCAGGTTCATATCGTTTCGTTCTGCGTTGATCTTGGTTTTGGTCCAGCCGTCGGTGCCGAGATGCTGTCTTTGATGCTTCTTGCAGGCGTCGCATCGCGCATGGTGTCTGGCGTTCTTGCCGATGAAATCGGTGGAGTTGCGACGCTATTGATTGGATCAACACTGCAATGTGTGGCCCTATTCTTGTACCTGCCTTTTGACGGTCTTGTGTCGCTTTACATAGTAAGCCTTGTGTTTGGCCTATCGCAGGGTGGGATCGTTCCAAGCTACGCAATCATCGTGCGCGAATACATGCCCCCAAACGAGGCTGGCGAACGGGTTGGGTTTGTCATGATGGCAACGATCCTCGGAATGGCGTTGGGCGGTTGGATGTCGGGTTGGGTCTATGATCTAACGGGATCATACCAGTGGGCCTTCCTCAATGGCATTGCCTGGAACTTCCTGAACATCGCGATCATCGGTTTTTTCTTCCTGCGAGGTAAGGGAAGCCCTACCCTTCGATCCGCGGTCGCGTCTTGAGAACCGTGAAAAGCCGTGGCACGGTCTTATGATGGATAATCATCTTACGAGTTCTGACGGAACCCACAGTAGCCGCTTGGCTTTTGGTGCCATGCAATTTGGAGGCACGGCAGACACTGCCGCCGCGTCCGAGATGTTTGCCGCCTGCGTTGACGCGGGGATAAACCACTTCGACACCGCAAACGTCTATAATAGCGGCAAGTCCGAAGAAATGCTGCGAAAGTTGGCGGCCCCAATTCGCGACAAACTCATAATCTCTAGTAAGATCGGTTATACAGGTGGATCCGGCGCGTCTAATATTAAGAGCCAGTTCGCTGACACACGAAGGCGGCTAGGAACAGAAGCGGTCGATATTCTCTACCTGCATCGTTTTGACCCTGACACGCCGCTGGAAGAGACATTCAGTACGCTCGCATCGTTCCAGTCCAAGGGGCATATCCGTTATATTGGCGCATCAAACTTCGCCGCTTGGCAGGTCATGAAAGCCCAAAACGCTGCGCATGCATGCGGAACACGCATTGATATCGTCCAACCCATGTATTCGCTGGTGAAGCGCCAAGCCGAGGTTGAATTGCTGCCTATGTGTGAGGATCAAAGGATTTCAGTGGCCAGTTATTCACCGTTAGGTAGTGGGCTGTTAACAGGCAAGTATAACCGCGCCAGCCCTACTGGACGATTGGCAAGCGACTCTCGATATGCAGCCCGCTATGCGCAGGCTTGGATGCACGAAACGGCCAAGGCGCTGAATTCATTGGCCAAGGATATGAGCGTGTCCCCAATCACGCTGGCCGTTGCTTGGGCCAAGACGCATCCCTCTTTCCCCTGCCCCATCATTTCGGCACGCGACGTGCAGCAGCTTCGCCCATCCTTGGCC
>ERZ1046876.1361-NODE-1361-length-16129-cov-7.145141_pt1 | contig 16129 bp, 10 predicted proteins | sample MGYA00383094_ERZ1046876 | MGnify/ENA primary metagenome ERZ1046876 (study PRJEB29581, sample SAMEA5548364) | metagenome | biome: marine; feature: coastal; material: water | depth 50 m | study: Short-term variability in the microbial, nano- and picoplankton...
GGGATCAATTTTCAACATTGGGCGGTTAAAATGGCGCAAAAATATTCCTTAAAACCGAAAGCCAGCGTGTCTGAGGGCGATGTCAACCTATCGCCTCAAAGAGCGGCTTGGTCGGCGGCCCATATTGATGCCTCAACCCAAGACCTGCTTGCACAAGACGCGCAGTATTTTTTGCATCAATCGTTATCGAGCCCCTGTTTGAACGTTTTGACGCATAGCAACGGGATTTACTTGGAAGATACCCAAGGCCGCCAAATCATGGATTTTCATGGAAATAGCGTGCATCAAGTTGGCTATGGCCATCCCAAAGTGGTTGAAGCGATTAAAGAGCAGCTGGATACGTTGCCATTTTGCCCGCGTCGCTACACAAACCAAACGGCAATTGATTTGGCGCGTCGTTTAGCGGAATTGGCGCCGGGGCAGCTCAATAAAATGTTATTCGCGCCTGGCGGCACCAATGCAATCGGCATGGCCTTAAAACTGGCGCGCTACGCGACCGGGCGGCACAAAACCATTTCGATGTGGGAAAGCTTTCACGGTGCCTCACTGGATGCCATCTCGATTGGCGGGGAAAGCCTGTTCCGAAAGGATGTTGGGCCGCTTTTGCCGGGCTGTGAACATATTCCACCGCCAACGCGCGGAAAATGCCATTTCAATTGCCAAGATGAGCAGCATGAGGGCTGCCTAAACTACTTAAAATATGTGATAGAAATGGAAGGTGATATTGGGGCTTTGATCGCCGAACCCATGCGTTGGACGAGCGTTGAATTGCCGCCCAAGAATTATTGGCGCCGCGTCCGTGACATTTGCGATGAACATGGCATTCTTTTGATTTTTGATGAAATTCCATCCGCGATTGGCCGTACCGGAGAAATGTTTGTCTGCGAGCATTTCGACGTAGTGCCTGATATGCTGGTGATCGGAAAAGGGCTGGGTGGAGGTATTTTCCCGATGGCGGCGCTGCTCGTGCGAGAAGATCTGGACGTAACGGGGGATCGGGCTTTGGGCCATTATACGCATGAAAAATCTTCGGTTGGTTGCGCGGCGGCTTTGGCCACGATTGACTGTTTGTTTGAGGATAGGCTTATTGAAAACGCGCGTGCGTTGGGGCGGCGTGGATTAGAGCGGCTTTTAGAGATCAAAGCTAAATATCCGCTGGTTCATGATATACGGGGCTTGGGCTTATTTTTTGGCATTGAGCTGCGGATTGATAACCAACCGGCGCTTAAAGCTGCCGAGGATATTTTATACCATTCGCTGTCACATGGTTTGAGTTATAAAATTGGCGGTGGCTGCGTGCTGACGCTATGCCCGCCCTTAACCATTACAGAATCCGAGTTGTTTTCAGCCTTCGATATTATTGAACAGGGCCTGTCTGCCGTTGCGCCCTGCGCATAGGGGCATGTTCAGCGCTGTTTAACCGCATAGCCCGTCGAAAACGGGCCTGCGCTGCAATCTTAGGCGCGTTTTGTTATGTTATGGCGAAAGGCGGTTTGCGGCCCCTGTACAGTAAGCGCGCTTAAGGCCAAACTGCGATCCATATTTTGCATTCGAAATTTCAACATTTGCCGCGTCAGACGGGCAAGGTTGGGGGCATAGTTCGCCTGTTCTGCTACGTTTTCAAGCTCTCCTTTCTTTGCATGGTCAAACAGTAAAGGCGGCAGATCGCCGGCAAATTCAACCAGCGTGAATTGCGCATCGCGTAAAATGCTTAAACTGCACTCATCAACGGATAGTCCCAGCTGCTTTTGCCATTTAGTCGGAAAAAGGGGATGTCCAAAATTTAGCTCTGAGAAAGTGAATTTACGCCAGTTTTCGGGTGTTTCCCCTTTGATGAGCGGCAATAGGGACTGTCCATCCATCGAGTTTGGAATATCTGATCCGATCCAGTCAAGTATTGTTGGGGCAATATCCACGCTTTCAGTTTGCAGCTGCACTTGCATTCCAGATTGGGCCTGTAGCTGCGGCGCTCGGATAATAAGGGGTGTGTGATAGGCGGCGTTATAAACGCTCATTTTACCCCATGCGTGGCGATCCCCCAGCATCTCGCCATGATCTGCTGTGATGATTACCAACGTGTCCTCATAGTGGCCCGCTTGTTTCAAATCGGTGATCACCCGCCCGATATGATGGTCTACTTCGCTCGCAAGCCCAAGATATACAGCGCGCAAAGCCTGCACCGTATCTTCGTTGGGTTTCAAATCGGGCATGCCAGATACGAAATGCGCCGGGGTTGCGCTGTCAAACATTGGGGCGAAAAACGGATGCACGGCTTCTTCTGACGCCTGACTGTTTAGGCGGTGGGGCAAGGGCAGTTTTTGGGGATCATAAAGCGTATTATAGGGGGCCGGCGCGACCAAAGGCGGGTGCGGGCGTAAATAGGTTAAATGCGAAAACCAATTAGAGGTATCCCGGGTTGCGCGATCGGCCAAATAGGCATTTGTTAAAAAGGCGGTATCGCTGTCTTTTGCGGCGTAAAGCGCTGGGTCAGTGATTTCGGGGTGGGCGCCATCCGCGGCCACTGGGATGTATAAATCATCATGATTTTTGAAAATATAGCCTTGCGCTGCTAAATGCGACAGCCAAGGAATAGATTGCTCAGATCGCATTTCGAGCCGTTCTTGAAACCCGGGCATCACATATTCATAGGTTGTTAGCGCGGGATCATCTGCTGCGTGAACGCGCGGGTCTAGCGAGGTGTCGGTATAGCCGTAAAGAAGCGGCAGATAGCCTGATTTTAGCAATTCGCCTGGAAGGCTTGGAATGTCATGCCGCAGCGGTGCACCATTGCGCACGGAGCGGTGGTTCATCGAATATTGCCCCGTCAAAAGCGAGGCGCGCGATGGTCCGCAGGGATTTGTGACTGAAAAATTGCGGGTAAAGGTCACCGCTTCGCCCATAAACTGGCGCAAGTTGGGCAAATCTACATGCGTGGCAAGCGCCCCTGTCAGACAATCTGCCCGCAGCTGGTCAATCACGATAAACAGAACGTTGCGCGGCTTGGCCATTGGGTTTCCTTTCACGCTAGAGCGGATGATAGGTAATCCTTATCGGGCGGTCTAGCGGGGATTGCTCGGTTTTTCCCGTAAAACTCAAATGCTAAGAAAGCGCAATTAGGATCACGCCAAAGGCAACAACGCATGCGGCGCAGATGCGCATCAGAACTGGCCGCTCTTTAAACCAAATGACCCCGATAAGCGCCGCCAAAATAACCGATGTTTCGCGGATCGCGGCGACCAAAGCCAAAGGCGCTAAGGTTTGCGCAAAAACCGCCAAAGCATAAGACAGGCTTGAAAGAACCCCGCCTGAAAATCCCGTCAAAAATTGTTTTACACCATTTTGCCTGATCAAGGCGCGCCGAGGCATTAGCACGAATAGTGTGACACAGATTTCCGCGGTAAAAAGCCATGTGATATATGAGAGAGGCGCGCCTGAAACGCGCACCCCAATCCCATCCACGATTGAATAAGCCGCCACCATTAAAGCGGTGATGAAGGCGGGAAACAGGGCTTTTGTAACCGCACCGGTGGCGCGGGATACGACCAGGATCGCAACGCCGCAAGAGACGCCGATGATCCCACCCCAAGCCATGAGCGATAGAATTTCCCCCGGCCAGATCGTGGCACCCAAGGCGATTAAAACCGGCGCTGCCCCCCGCGCAATCGGATAGGCCACTGAAAGATCGCTGTTTTTATAGGCTGCAATCAAGAAAAAGTAATAGCCCCAATGAATTACCGTTGACGCAACGATATAGGGCAGAGCTGCCATATCCGGCGCGGGCAAGATTAAAAAAAACGGCAGGGCGGGCACGAAATGCCCTAAAGAGACCAAGCCAATCGATAATGCGCGATCAGCGGCTCCCTTGACCATAGCATTCCATGTGGCGTGCAAAAGCGCCGCGCTTAACGCGATTAGCATGACCCCGGGGCTTATCATCGGGTCTTACATACAGTGCGGGTGCCGGTTACGCTTTTCGTGCTAGTCACGAAAAGTCAGCAAGCCCGCGCCGCTCATCACTTGTTTGTCTATGGCCATGGCAGAGAATAGGTTTTGACATTTGTGAAGAATTTCATGGCTTCCAAAACCCCTTCTTTGACGCCATTTCCGCTGTCTTTTATGCCGCCAAAGGGAGACATCTCAATACGGTACCCCGGTTGTTCCCAAATGTTCACAGTGCCCACATCCAACCCTTCGATATAGGCTTGCATGCGGGTAAAATCATTCGTGCAGACGCCGGAGGACAATCCAAATTCGGTAGAGTTTGAAATTTCCATCACGGCATCATCATCATCGGGCACGCGCACGATCGGCACGATGGGGCCAAAGGTTTCTTCCATCACCAATTCTGAGCTATGGGGCACTTTATCGATCACGATCGGGGGCAAAAGCGCTCCGTTGCGCCCCGGATGGTACAGGATTTCTGCGCCCTCTGCTTCGGCCATATAGACCCGCTTTTCAAATAGTTCTGCGGCTTTTGCGTGGATCACGCAGCCCAATTGGGTGTCCGGATCCATCGGATCGCCAAAGCGGATGGCTTTGGCTTTTTCCAGCACTAGGGGTACAAATTTATCCGCCACGCTGTTTTGTACCAAGATCCGCTTAACTGCCGTGCAGCGCTGGCCGGAATTCCCCGTGGCACCGGCCACCGCAATCGTCGCAGCTTTTTCAAGATCTGCATCAGAGAGATCATTTAGAATAATCAGTGGATCATTGCCGCCAAGCTCAAGCGCGGCGCGTTTATATCCGGCTTTTTGCGCAATCATTTTGCCCACAGGCACACCGCCGGTGAAGGTGACAATATCAATATTTTCATTGGTGACCATTTCATCGCCAATATCTTTGGGCCATCCGGTGACGATTTGGAACATTTCAACCGGCAGGCCGGCTTCGTATAAAATATCCGCCAATGTGATCGCAGTCAGCGGTGTTAACTCGGTTGGTTTGCACACAACGCAGTTATTGGTTGCAATCGCGGGGGCGATTTTATGCGCCACCATATTTAAGGGATGATTGAACGGGGTGATGGCTGAGATCGTGCGCACGGGTTCGCGTTTGGTGAATATTTTGCGCGGCTTTCCATGCGGTGTCAGATCGCAACTGAAGATTTGACCATCATCTTGAATGGCGGCCTGACCGGCCAACATAAACACATCATAAGAACGCCCGGTTTCATAGAGCGCATGCTGTTGGCAAATGCCCAATTCCAAAGTGAGCCAATGCGCGATGCTATCGCGGCGTTCACGGATCAATTCGGCAGCGCGAAACAGAATTTTCTGGCGCTCATACCGCGTTAAGCTGGGCTTATAAGCGGCGGCAATCGCAAAGGCTTTCGCCGCATGCTCTGCGGTACCGGCCGGAACCGTGGCCACCACCTCATCCGTATAGGGATAGCGCACCTCTACCACATCGTCTGTAAAGACTTTTTCGCCTCCGATGCGCATGGCTTCGTGTCGAATTTCTTCTGTCGCTGTCATTTGGAGCCTCATTCTTCTTCGCTTTGTTTAATTTGCGGTCATAGCCCATCTTCAGACAACCGCGGTTTTCTTAAGAGACGGGCAGTGAGGTTTTTTCAACCCCATCCTCGTTTTTAAACCCGCCAAAAGACTTTGGCGGGCGCATGTTAAACGCCGATTTACTGCGCTGCCGCTTGCAAGGCATAATAAAACGCATCAAAATTTCGCAATTGGGGCGCATCTGGCAAATCCATAACCCGGTTTACAATGAACGGCACGGTTTGTTCGGTAAGCCCGCCATGGCTGCGCAAGGGTTCTTTCAGTGCGGCCAGATCATGGCGATGCTGGGAAGTACCAATGGTCATATTTTCGGTTGAAACCATGACAATATCGCCAATCCGATCTGCGGGCAGTTCAAATTCGGCCACCGCCTCTTCTTTGCTGAGCACTGAAAGCATTTCGGGCAAAGCTGTTAGGCGGGCAATAATTTCCCCATGATCGCAGCCCTCTGGCAAATAGGCCGTTGCAAACGAACCTAAAGCGCCATGATGCACAACATAAGGATCGGTGATGGGCAGAATAACACGGGCGGCTTTTTCACCCAGCCACTGGTCTAATACATCCTGAATATAAATCACCGCTGGGGTGCCATCGGCTTGATGCTTGGGCTTCATACCATGATCGGCGGTCACCACAATTGCTGCGCCTAATGCGTCTAATTCGGCCAGATAACGGTCAAACATAGCATAGAAATCTTTTGCGCCTTGCTCATCAGGGGCAAATTTATGTTGGATATAATCTGTGGTTGACAGATACATCACGTCTGGCGCCCAGGTTTTGAGAAGCTTTACCCCAGCGGCAAAAACAAATTCTGATAGATCGGCAGAATAGACTTCTGGGACGGGGCGATCCATAAAGGCGCTTGCATTTTCAATCCCGTTTTCGGCCAAGGTAGCTTGATCGGCCTTTTCTGAGGAAAAACAAATCGCCCGATCTTCATCAAATTTCAAACCCGCGCCCAACAGCGCCCGCAATTTGTCTTTGGCCGTGACCACGGCCACTTTTGCCCCGGCATTGTACAGGCCGCCGAACACGGTTGGGGCGCGCAAAAACCGCACATCATTCATCATCACTTCTTCGCCGGTTTCCGGCTCATACAGGTAATTGCCGCAAATGCCATGTACGGCGGGTGGGCGCCCTGTCGCGATCGACATATTGTTGGGGTTGGTGAACGAGGGGATCACCGAATGGGCAAGATGATCGCTGCCCATGGCCCGGATACGCTTTAATGTGGGCATCAAACCTTCGCCAATCGCCACATCCAAATACGCCGGTTCACAGCCATCAAGACAGATCACAATCGCGCAGGTTTTTGGGGCTGTATAAACTCGCCCGTTTACGTTTACATCCGTATTCATCGTCATTCGATTGCTTTCTTCATTCGTTAGGCTAATAATTTGCGTCGTTCGTTAAGGGCGGCGTGCGGCGGGGCCGCATCTGCAACGCCCATTTGCGCCAATGCGGCTTTCACCGCAGTCAGCAGTTGGTGCATCACATCGGTGTCTATCTGACCAATACACCCGATTCTAAAACTGTCTACAATTGTCAGCTTTCCGGGATAGATAATAAAGCCCCGTTCTTTCATCGCATCATAAAACTGGCTGAATTTAAATGCCGGGTCAGCAGGGCAGAAAAATGTAACGATGATTGGGGATAACCAGCGCTCTTCCAGCAATGTTTCAAAGCCAAGTGCGCGCATGCCCGATACCATGATATCGCGGTTTTGAGTGTAGCGCGCCCCGCGCGCCTCAACACCGCCCTCTGCAGCATGGGCGGCCAAAGCCTTTAAAAAGGCGGCCACCACATGCGTGGGCGGCGTAAAGCGCCATTGCCCGGTGTCATTCATGACCCGCCATTGCGCTTCAACATCAAGGCTTAAAGAATGCGCATTGCCGCGCGCGGCCTGCAACTCGGTGGTTTGCGCGATTACAAAGCTGAAACCGGGCACGCCTTCGATACATTTATTGGCCGAGGAGACGAAGGCTGCGCATCCAAGCTGGGCGGGGTGCAGCGCAAGCGCCCCGAAGGCCGACATCGAATCAATCAACAATTTGCGCCCCGCGCCGCGGGTTGCTTCGGCAATTTCTTCGATCGGGTTTAAAATTCCGGACGAGGTTTCGCAATGGATTGCCATCACATGGGTGATTGCCGGATCCTTTGCTAAAATTTCTGCCACTTCAGCGCCGCGAGGTGGCATATAATCCCCCTTGTCTAAAACGACTTTATCGCGGCCAAGATACTCTAATGTGGCGGCGGCGCGCATGCCATACGCGCCATTGGCCAAAACCAAAACCTTGCCATCTTGGGGTACAAAACTGCCCAACATGGCTTCAACCGCGTAAGATCCAGGGCCTTGCATTGGTACGCAATCATAAAGATCGGCCTTTGGGCCAATCAGCGCCAGCAAACCTGTTCGTATCTGCGTTGTCATAGCGCGAAAATCATTATCCCAACTGCCCCAATCTTTGAGCATCTCTTGTTTTACTTCATAGGCCGTGGTGAGCGGCCCTGGCGTTAACAAATACGGCTCGCCAAGCGCGGGCTTGGGTAATTTTTCAAAACGGTCGGTGTTTGGCATATGGGCTCTCCCAATTTACATTCCCTAAATGCGCCTCATTATGCTATAAGTAAAATACATTAATCATATCAAATGATCGGAAAAACTTATATATGAGATATACCCAACTTCGCGCCTTTCACTTTGTTGCGTTGCATGGAGGGTTTTCCAGCGCTGCGCGCGCGTTGAACCAAAGCCAGCCCAGCCTATCCGATCACGTACGGCAATTGGAGCAGCTGCATGACACGCTTTTGTTCCATCGTGAAAAAAAACATGTGCAGCTGACCGAAGCTGGGGATGAATTATTTTTGCTGACGCGGCAGTTTTTCGATGTGGAAGAGCAAATCGAGCTCTGCTTAAGCAAGCGCCAACACCAGCTGCGGGGCAAGTTGCGGGTGGTGGCAGATTCGGCTTTACATATCACGGCGTCGCTCAGCGCTTTTCGCGCGGCGAACCCGAAAACCTTCGTGTCTGTTCGAACGGGAAATTCGGAAGATGTGCTGCAGCGTTTACGCCATTATGATGCCGAGATTGGCGTGGTGGGCAATAGCCCTTCAGCGCCCGATTTGGTAGAAATTCCGATGGGGGATGCGCCAATTGTCGCAATTATGGCACAAGACTTTTTACCAGAAACGGTTCAAGAGCTTGCGTTTGAGCAGCTTGTAAAATGGCCTTTGGTATTCCGTGAAAAAGGATCAAGTACACGGCGCTGTATCGAAGCAGAGGCGCAGGCCTCTGGGCTGCGTTTGCGCCCGGTGATTGAAGTTGACGGACGTGAGGCGCTGCGCGAGGTGGTGGCATCGGGGGCGGGTATCGGATTTGTCTCGCGCGCCGAATTGGGCAATGCTTCTGATATTCGTGCTGTCGCAATTTCGGGTGTCACGCTGCGCATGAAAGAATCTTTGGTATTTTTATCCATCCGCCGGGATCAACCCATGATCCGTGCTTTTTTGCGCTGTATTGACGCGACGCATCTGTGATGCCTGTCCATGAATTCTGAGAGAAGTGAGGGGCGGCGTATCGGTACTGGATCTTTGAGAGAAGGATGGAAGGATTTTTTAGAAAAGCTGGGAGTATTTATTTTTGATTTGCAGAAATGCCGTAAAACGCAAAATACGCGTTTGCGCAAAGACAGGCTAAGCGATCTAAATAGAGGAATCGTTTTCTTCAAGTTTCTGTTTTAGCAGTATTTAAGAATTAAAAATAAGTTGTTATGCGATTCTTGAGATGCCTGCCCGATTGGTCATGATCTTTGGGTGTTTGTTCGGCGCGAACAGATTTTTGCTAAATTTCCCAAATTATTTTTGAAAGACCGTCAGCAGTCAGCTTTCATTGACAAACGCTATGAAAATTAGAGTTTGGAACAGAGGCCTCGTGTTAAATTTTTCAAAAAAGATCTGTGATATACCAAAAAAGGGGAGCGAAGAAAGTTTTTGGAGGCTACATTTACCTTGAATTATCAAAAAAAATACTTTTCCATCACAACCGATCCCTAATTGTGTATTTGCGAAGAATACTCTGATCAAGGGGATGAAACGTTAACGCCCTTGAGAGGCAGGCCTTAATTGATGTCGCGTAAGTTTTGGTTTTAGGATCTTTTCTCGTTGACATGACAGGTGTGCTTTTAGGCGAAGAAAGGAAGGTCAGACGGAGTTGACTGTCAATATTTTAAATTGTGACGATCGCGCCGGATATAGTATGTCTGACCTAATCTATCGTGTCGCTGACTTGGCGCGCACGAGAACTAAGCGCGTCATCAGATCGCGCATGATACAACTAACCTAAGGAGAGAACATGAAACGTTTATTGCTTTCTGGCGTGGCTGCGATTGCATTGCCGGGTATGGCATTTGCCAATTGCCCCGCGATCACGGTTGCCGATATGGGGGGAGTCGCGGCAGGCGCTTACCCGCAACAATATGATTTGGCCGAGTTCGAGGCTGCGGCCGGATGCACTATGGCGCTTTCGGGAAATCCGGACGCTGCTGCATTAAACGCGCGCATTCAAGGCAATGGCGCTCTGCCAGCTTTGGCTGACCGGTTGCCTTCAGAGCCTTTAGTGATGGTTCCTTATGATGCCGTGGGGCGTTATGGCGGGCAATTAGACGTTTTATCGAATGCGACGGAAGCGGGAACATCTGACTTTTTATCCGTGCGCCATGTTAGCCTTTTGCGTTATTCGGATGATCTTCAGACCATCGTTCCGAATGTGGCGAAATCCTTCGATTGGAATGATGATTTTACCCAGCTGACAATCAAACTTCGGGAAGGCCATAAGTGGTCGGATGGCGCGCCATTCACCAGCGAAGATATCGTGTTCTATCACGATAATCTGATGTTGGATAAAAATATTTTTGAAACGCCGAAAGATTATATCACCGTCGCAGGTGAGGCGATGAGCGTGGATGCGCCCGACGCCACCACGGTGATTTTCAACTTACCTGCGCCCAAACCCGGCCTGATTGCGCATTTCGCGACGCATTATTCGCAGCCTTTCCAGCCCAAGCATTTCCTGGGTCAGTTCCACCCAGGTGTTGACTCGAATGCGGATGCCAATGCGCAGGCGCTTGGCTTTGAAAATGGCTATGCTGCGATCAAGGCCTATTACGGTAATTCGGATTGGACGGATACGCCAACCCCAATGCTGTCAAACCCGGATCTGGTTGCTGGCCTTCCTAAAGCAACCTATCCTACGCTTGAAAGCCATATCGTAATCGCCGACACCCCCGAAGGGCGGCATTTTGTTGCTAACCCTTATTTCTTCCAAGTGGATCCGACCGGCCAGCAATTGCCTTATATCAATGAGTTTGATGAAGTTTACATCAATGATAATGAGGTGCGTATACTTAAGATTGTAAATGGCGAGATCGATTATAAGGCCCAGTCTTTGCAATTGGCTTCAGCACCTATCCTGCTCGAAAACCAAGAAAAAGGCGGTTATACGGTTCATTTGAAGCCTGAAATTACCATCGGTGCTTTGGGCTTTAACGTGACCCATGAAGATCCGGCCAAGCGCGAGGTTTTCGGTAATATTGATTTCCGGCGGGCGATGTCAATCGCGATCAACCGCAGTGAGATGAACGAAATCGGCTTCTTTGGTCAAGGTACGCCTCGTGCCTATACTGGGTTTTCACCGCTGCCAGCATTTGCTGATGCGTCAATGGAGACCTATGCCACTGAGTATGATCCGGCTGGTGCCAATGCGCTGCTTGACGGGCTTGGCATGGCCGACACGGATGGTGATGGCATTCGCGAATTGCCAAATGGCGATAAGCTTGTCTTGAATCTTAACTTTTCAACTCAAGGGATTGCTGGCCAAACTGTCGAATTAGCGGCGCAATATTGGCGCGATGTTGGCATTGCTTCCGTTGTAAAGGAAGTTACACCGGATGAGTATCGTTCGGCTCAGTCTTCCAATAAACTGGATGTCAGCATGTGGCGCAAAGGTCAGCCTTTGGCGATCGTTCTGGGTAATAATGAGCTATGGGTTCCACCCTATGAAAATTATTTCGGAAACCGCAATGCGATGCTTTGGGCCGAGTGGATTGATTCTAACGGGTCTGCAGGCGAAGAGCCTCCAGCTTGGGCCAAGCAGATGATGGAAGACATCAATGTTCTGCAATCCGCCGCAGCAGGTTCTGATGCTTTCAATCAGGCAGGTGCAAGAATGGTCGAACATATGACCAAAGAATTGTTGTTCATTGGCACGGTGATTGCCCCTGCACCGATGATTCATCGCAACAATCTGATCAACTTTACCGAAACCAAGACTCATAGTTACGAATATTACCGGACTTATCCTTACCGTGCGACCCAGTGGTGGTTGGACGAGTAAGCAGCAAGGTTTTTGTTGAACTGATGACGGGCGGCTTGCCGCCCGTCATTGATTTTAATATGCTTCTGGGCAGGGCGAACAGGAAATTACAATGCTAAACTTTGCGCGCTTCGTGATAACACGGGCCGTTATGGCGCTGATCACGCTAATAATAGTATCGCTCTTTGTGTTCTTACTGATGGAGTTGGTGCCAGGTGATTGTGCTGAACGCTATCTTGCCTTTAAGAATACCCAAGGGTCTTCGATCCAAATTGCCAATGAATTGGAGGCCGAAAGGCAGCGGCTTGGTCTCGACCGACCTTTCCTTGAACGTTGGAGCAAATGGATCGTTGGCGCCTTTCAAGGTGAGTTCGGTGATAGTTGTATCCTACGGGTGAATATCGCTGATCTTTTGGGCGACAAGTTTTTGCTGTCGCTTGGCATTTGTCTTGCCTCGCTGGCTTTGGCCTATGCAATCGCAATTCCGGTGGGGATCATTGCTGCTGCATCCAACAATCCATATCTGAATAATTCTTTGCGTATCATTAGCTATCTTGGTCTTGCGATGCCGAACTTCTTGCTGGCTTTAATGATTATGCTCTTTGCCACGGTTTATTTTGGTGAAACGCTAACGGGACTGTTTTCTAGCCAATACCGCGATGCACCCTGGTCTTGGGCACGTTTTGTCGATCTTCTGAAACACGCATGGCTGCCCGTATTCATTCTGGGCTGGTCCGCAACCGCTTTTGCCCTGCAAACGGTACGGGCTTTGATGTCAGATGAGATCGGGAAGCTTTACGTTACAGCTGCAACCGCGCGCGGCGTGCATGGCCGCAAGTTGCTCTGGAGATATCCGGCGCGTCATGCGCTTGGACCAATCATTAACTCGCTTGGGTTTGACCTGAACCGTATTTTCAATGAGTTGCCCATTGTTGCCTTGATTCTTGTGATGACCGATGCGGGTAAGCTTTTGATCGACGCCCTTGCGCGCTCGAATGACCAGCAGCTTGCTGGGGCGATTATTTTCCTATTAACCGCGTCCATAGTGGCGTTAAATTTTTTCACGGATATCTTGCTGGCAACCATCGACCCGCGTGTCCGCAAAAGCATCGTGAGGTGAGGACATGAGCAATATGCCAGATCCGACCGACCCAAAATTAGCTGGGATAAATATATCAAACCCAACACAGTTTGGGGCTGAGGGTGACAATGATCGGCACGCGAAAGAAGCCTATTTTACAGCGTCGCAGGGCCAATTAATTTGGGCTCGGTTTAAGAAACAGCGCGCTGCAATGATTGCGGCTTTTTTTCTAGTCTTTTTGATCTTTTCAGGCCTTTTTGCGCCATTTTTATCTCCTTATGATCCCACTGTGGCGGGCCGCAATAAAGATTATACAAACGGTGCCCCCCAAATTCCGCAATTCTGCGATAAAAACGGCTGTTCTTTGCGCCCGTTCATTCATCCTGTTGAACGAGAAAGATCATTGGCGACAAATTTTCGGTGGGTTACTAAAATCAATGAGGATAAACGATCCTATTTGACGTTCCTGCCCAAAGGAGACGCTTATAAGCTTTTCGGTGTCATCAAAAGCGATCGTCATCTGTTTGGTTTAGAAGTGGGAAAGATACACGTCTTTGGAACGGATGAGGATGGACAAGATATCTTCAGCCGAACATTGCACGCGATTTGGACCTCGCTTCAGGTGGGTACAATTGGCGTTTTGATTGCCTTCGTGCTGGCTTTGATTATTGGAGGGGTGTCCGGCTATTACGGTGGCTGGATCGACAGCGTGATACAAATGATCACCGATGCTTTTCGAACGGTGCCGGCAATTCCGCTATTCATGGCCGTAGCAGCCTTTATGCCGCCCGAAATTTCGGCTGAAGCCCGGTTTTTTTACATTTCGATTATTTTGGGCTTTATCGGGTGGCCTACATTGGCACGGCGTATCCGAACTCATCTGCTGACAGAACGAAATCAAGAATATGTGTTGGCTGCGCAGCTCTGCGGCGCGTCCTCGTCGCATGTAATTCGACGTCATTTACTGCCGTCTTTTACCAGTTACATTATTGTCGATTTGGTAATTTCTTTTCCCTATATGGTACTCAGCGAAACCGCTCTTTCCTTTATTGGGCTTGGTCTGAAAGATCCAGTTTCCTCGCTTGGTGTAATGTTGCAAAAGGCGACATCTGCCGATGTTATGTTAAATTATCAATGGTATTTTATTCCAGTGGCGTTCTTTATCGTTCTGGTTATGGCGTTCGTTTTCGTGGGAGACGGGTTGCGCGATGCTGCTGATCCCTATTCCGAGGTGAACAAATGAGCGCGCTGCTTGATGTCAAAAACCTGACCCTTCAGTTTCGTACCGATGAAGGGCTGATCACGGCGGTGGAAGACGTCTCCTTCTCGTTGAACAAGGGAGAAGTGATGGGGCTGGTCGGGGAAAGCGGATCGGGCAAATCGGTAACCGCGAAAGCCTTGATGCATCTCAATGCGCGCAATGCAGTTTACGGCCCTGATTCGCGCATCACTTTGCATACAGAGCAAGGCGAAGTTGATGTTCTGTCGCTTCGAACGCCGCGCGATTTGAAGGTGGTGCGGGGCGGTGCGATCTCAATGATCTTTCAAGAGCCAATGGCTTCTTTTGCGCCTGCGATTACCATCGGCAAACAAATGGTCGAGCAGCTGCAATTGCATGGCGATATGTCTAAGGCGCGGGCGAAAGAAATTTCGGTCGAAATGCTCGATCGGGTTGGTATTTCGGATGCTTCCCAGCGCTTTGATCAATACGCGTTTGAACTTTCGGGCGGCATGCGCCAGCGTGCGATGATCGCGATGGCGCTTTCAACCAAGCCTGCTTTGCTAATTGCAGATGAACCAACCACAGCGCTGGATGTGACGATTCAGGCGCAGGTCATCGATTTGATGAAAGATTTGGTGGATGAATTTCACATGGGAATCATTTTTATCACCCATGATCTTGGCGTCGTTGCTCAAACCTGTGATCGGGTGAATGTGATGTATCTTGGCCGGTTGATTGAAGAAGGTCCGGTGCGCGAAGTGATCCGCAATCCCAAGCATCCTTATACGCAAGGGTTGATTTCAGCTTTGCCAAAGCTTGATAATCTTGACCAATCGCTCACTGCTGTGCCGGGCGATATTCCTTCGCCGCTGGAACGCCCGCCAGGGTGTGTTTTCAACACGCGCTGCAGCCAGATTGTGGGGGCAGCGTGTACTACAATCGGTCCAAATGAGGTTGATCTTGGCGCGGATCACACCGTTGCCTGTCATATCTATAAGGAGGTCGCGGAATGAACGGACCATTGATTCGGGCCGAAAATCTTTCTGTGGGGTTTCCCATTGGCAAAGGGTTGTTTGATAAATTTGTTTTGAAGGCAGTTGATGACGTAACGCTTCATATCGATAAGGGCAGTTTTTTTGGATTGGTGGGTGAATCTGGCTCGGGGAAAACCACGCTTGGGCGTGCGCTCTTAAAGGCGGTGCCGATCACGGGTGGATCGGCGCATTATGCAGATGGCGAAGTGGCCTATGATCTTGAAACGATTGGCAAAGCCGATCTTAAGGATTATCGCAAGCGCGCCCAATTGATTTTTCAGGATCCTTATGCCGCGTTATCTCCGCGAATGACGGTTCGCGATATCATCGCAGAACCGCTGGAAGTGATGGGTCTGACGCGCAATCGGCAGGAAACCGATGAACGCGTGCGTGAAACCGCGGCCAAATGCAGGCTTAACCTTGAACATTTGAGGCGCTTTCCACATGCGTTTTCGGGTGGTCAGAGACAGCGGATCTCAATTGCCCGGGCGTTGGTGTCGGGCCCCAAACTTGTAGTTGCCGATGAAAGCGTGGCGGCGCTTGACGTTTCGATCCAGGCAGATGTTTTGAACCTTCTGAAAGAGCTTCAGCGTGATCTTGGCATTACTTTTATGTTTATCAGTCACGACCTGTCCGTGGTTGCACATACATGTGATCACGTTGCGGTGATGTATTTGGGCCGCCTTGTGGAAACCGCCCCCACGCGCCAGCTTTTCGCCGCGCCCCGGCATCCCTATACAAAGGCGCTGTTTTCGGCCATTCCATCGCTTGACCCGGATGATCGCGGCAGGGCGCAAAAGCTTGAAGGCGAAATTCCTTCGCCGATGAAGCAACCTTCGGGCTGTAAATTTCATACAAGATGCCCGCATGTGATTGATCGCTGCAAAGTAGAAGAGCCGCGTTTGCAAA
>ERZ1046876.1365-NODE-1365-length-16085-cov-5.453400_pt1 | contig 16085 bp, 17 predicted proteins | sample MGYA00383094_ERZ1046876 | MGnify/ENA primary metagenome ERZ1046876 (study PRJEB29581, sample SAMEA5548364) | metagenome | biome: marine; feature: coastal; material: water | depth 50 m | study: Short-term variability in the microbial, nano- and picoplankton...
CACCAGCATTAGGTAGAGACTCCCCTTGAATCGCGATATCTAAATCAAGACCAGTTACTTCAATTGTACCTTGATTGAAGTCCGATGAAAGTGAACTGACATGCACACCTGTACCGTGTTGCAGGATATTGTTACTTGGCACCCCATCTGCACCAGATTCTGCATCATTTACATGCATGTAAAAATTGTCAGAAAAATTCGCCCGGGTAGACTTGTACCCTAGAGAATTAACATTAGAAATGTTATTACCTAATACCTGCAAACCTTGGGTTAAACTTTTCAATGACGAAACGCCAGTATGTAAGGAAGGAATCATTGATCGTTATTGGCTGGGCAAGCTGACTTTGACGATGGTTGATGGGTCGTAGTCTTTACCATCAACGATAACTGATATCTGTCCTTGATCAGACTTCTCAACAGACTTAACCAGGCCGCTAACTTCTTCGCCTTGGTTTTTAATGATGACCATCTTACCAAGGTAAGCTTGGGCAACCATATCTTTTTGGGAGTCTGCAAAAGTCTCAAACCCTTTCGAAAATTGCTCCATTTGTTCCAAGGATGCAATATTAGCCATTTGAGAAATAAACTCTGTATCCTTCATCGGTTCCAAAGGATCCTGATTACTAATTTGACTGGTAAGAAGTTGTAAGAAATCTTCCATTTGTAAAGTAGCAGAACTTTCGGTGCCGGTATTGGCTACGGGTGCAGTCCTTGGGTTATTACTTAAATTTTGTGCGGTGGCGATTGTGTCGATCATAAATTTTATTGATTAAGCTGCCAAAGAGTTTAATTCATCCATCTCTTGGTAAGAGCTGTAGATAGCAATTTTAATATTTTCTGACTCAGAAAATGACTTCCTGTCTAAAAACGAAATTTGTTCTTTAGATTTAGAATCGGGACAAATTAACGAAAGGGAAAGGGATTTGCCTTCTTTTTGCAGCCGAACTCCAAGTTTACCACCATCAGGCAAATCAAGTGCAAATCTGACAACTTTCTTATCAAACTTTGATATGTAAGCAATTCGAGGGGGCAAAGAATCCTGAAGAAACCTTTTGAGTACCTGATTAGAGTGGTTTGGGCTGAGGGCAACCTTAGGATCTATCAATACTGGGGGGGATAAGGTCGTTTCAACGGAATTCATTCTGAGATTACTTAAAGCATTTTTTGTGCCACCACCTTTTTTCTTTTTTTGATCATCTTTGGACTCTGTATCTTGGTTATTAGAAAATAAATCCTTAGATAACTTATTTCCAGCAGGCTCTTTTAGAATTTTGGGCTCTTTGATCAGAGCTTGAGTTGCGACCCGATCAAGAATGGACTGGTTCCCCCTGTTAACAACGGGTGATAAATTACTAGAGGTTTGCTTGGTGAAACTTAAAGGAATCTGAGGGCTTTGCGACCTGGATGACAATTGAGGTCCCCGTTTTCCGGTTAGAAATGAGGCGGTTTTTTTGCTAGTGGTCTGCAAACCATTCGCTGTAAGTTTTGCCTTCGGCATAGTAGATTTATCTAATTGATTTTCTGTCTTTACTGGCGTCGAGGACTGATTCTTGTGCTTAGTTGCATGTTGGTTCAATTTTGTTGCAAAGGTTGAGCTTGATTTAGGCGGCAGCCAAAATGAGCCATTTTTGCCAATAGATTGATGGTTCGGTTGCGCAGCTACCAAAGTTTTTAGTGAAGGGTTTACCTGAGAGATTTGATCCATTTCGAGTCAATTCTGGAGAGATGCTGGGGCATTACCATCGATGTCTAAACTTGGAAGTAATCCACGATCTCGCATCGCAAGAGCATCAGCAAGTTCGATCATTGCATCATCATCGCTGTTCAGCATAAAAGCTATTATGGGTGCTTTGTCTTCAGCTTTTAGAAGCTCGAAAATCGTGAGAGCTTGCTCAAATTTTCTCTTTTGCCTCCAGTTTTGTATCTCGACACTTGCAACTTCCGGGCCCATTTCAACCCATCTTTTTGAAGTGTCCTTGTATTCCTTTAACTTTTCTTCGCTCAAGTCTTGTCCTTGTTTTGATTCAAAATCGGCAAGTCTGTCTTCTAGGTCTTTGCGGATCTGATTTAGTTCACGCTTTTGTTTTTCGAGAGACTCCATATCCATAGAAATTGCTGATTCTCTAGCGTCTAGCTCATTCTCTCTTTCGATCAGCCTTTCCTTAAGTGCTGCCAACTCTTTAGAAAGTTGATTCATCGAGTGAGTTTCGGCGGGAGAATAGCTCGTATCATCGGCATCAAATTCAACGCTGGTAAATTCTGCTTTTATTACGGGCTTAGGCTTGAATAAAGCATCGTAATTTAGGGTCAGCATAATGCCTGCACTCGCCACTGATAAAATGACGGCAGCCACAACAATAAGTGAGGGAGATATTTTCATGATAATTGAGAATTTAAGTTATAGGCAAATCGACTCGTGATGATATCATCGATTTCATTTTCCTCTTTTTTTTGTTCGTTGTGCGAATGTTCTTCTTGTTGCTTACCTTTGAGTTTTTCTAAGCTTTTAAAATCGGAATCTGACTTCAGAAATATTGTGCGTTTAGCTTCTTGTATTTTCTTCGCATTTTGGAGCTCTCCGTGAAGTTCTATAATCTTATTCTTGGAGTCAACCACAGTGCGCTGATGATTTTGTTCATCTTGCCCATAAAAACCAGAAGATCTTTTGATTTTTATATAGTTTTGTAATTCCTGAAGCTGTTCTTCTTGGGCATGAAGCGATTCTCCAATACGGTTAAAATCTTCTATTGATTTACCGTAAGATTCGAGGCTTTGATCGCGAGCCAATTCTCTTAAGTGCAACAAAGTTTGAAGTCTGAAATTAAAGGCTTTCATGATGAAATTGATTTGAGCATTTCGAAACTATGGGACCGTGGGTAAAGCTCATCATAGGATTGCTTTAAAAAGGAGGATAGTGAATCATATTTGGCAATAGCTTCGTCGATTCTTGGGTTACTGTTTTTAACATAGGCACCTACATTGATGAGATCTTCATTTTGCCTGTAGGTGGATAATAAATCTCTTGCTTTTGAAATTTGAGCGATCTCCTCCTTTGTACACACAGCTCGGTCCAAGCGACTAACGCTTTTAAGGACATCTACGGCTGGAAAGTGATTGGCATTTGCAAGTTGCCGATCGAGAATAATGTGCCCATCAAGAAATCCACGAACTGCATCTGCAACTGGTTCATTCATATCATCGCCCTCAACTAAGACGGTATAGATCGCAGTAATAGATCCCTTTTCAGTGGAGCCAGTACGTTCCAGGAGTTTAGGAAGCACAGAGAAAACAGAAGGGACATACCCACGACTTGCCGGGGGTTCTCCAGCTGCTAAGCCAATCTCTCTTTGGGCCATGGCAAAGCGGGTCAATGAATCCATTAAAAGTAGCACTTTACTCCCTTGGTCTCGAAACCCTTCTGCTATCGCGGTCGCAAGTGTGGATGCACGGATTCGCATTGGAGCAGGTTGGTCTGAGGTAGATACAACAATAACGGATTTCGCCATACCCTCGGGACCAAGATCATTTTCGATAAATTCTTTAAGTTCTCTCCCTCTTTCACCGACTAAAGAGATAACATTAACACCTGACTCAGAACCACGGGCAATCATGCCAAGGAGGACTGACTTACCTACCCCACTACCAGAAAAAATCCCGACCCTTTGCCCTTTGCCAAGTGGAGTGAAAGTATCAATAGATTTAATTCCCGTGCTAAACGAATCAGTAATAAGTTTTCGGTCCAGTGGGTTGGGAGGTTCGGTGTAGAAACCATCTCTTGCTCCAGCCATTAACGGTCCCTTGCCGTCAATAGGCCTACCCATACCGTCAATAACTCTGCCCAATAAAGCCTTCCCAAAGGGTACAGTATTGGAATTTTTGTGAGAGATGACATTGCATCCTGGGTGAATAAGGTGGATGCTATCAAGTGGCATAAGCAAAACCTTGTTTTCAAGAAAGCCGACTACCTGAGCCTCAGTGCTGTTGTTATGGCGGTCGGAAGTAATCGAGCAAACTTGCCCAATACATGCCTCCGGACCTTCAGATTCAATAATCAACCCTGTAACTTTTCTTACAGTACCAATTTTATCATGGGTTCGAGCCCCTTTTATACCCTTTTCAATCAAAGAAAAGCGCTCATGCAGAGAGTCAATCACCCTGAATCTCCTCTTCCAATCTACGAAGTTTTGTTGCAATTCTGCCATCTAGTAAACCAAATCTGCTTTTGACTTGGCAATCACCAGACTTGAGGGACGCGTCTTCAAAAAATTTAATGTTGGGATAGCCTTCAAGTAAAGTATCATCGCCGTCAATTCCATCGAAAATACCAGCTATTGCACTGGCAAATCCATCGTCTTGCTTGTCTTCATCGGTTGCTGGCTCTTTATCTTTATCTGAAAGTGATTTAAATAAGGAAAGGTCGCCGGGGGAAAGGAAAATTTCAAGGCTTTCCTGATCATCGCTGAAATCCTCAATCATCGACTTCACTAAGGACTTAATCATTTCTGCATCCAACGGGATATTGCCCAGAACACGTTCAGATGTGTTGACGACAAGGGTTGGCAGTCGGGTATTGAGCTGGTTTAGTACACCTTCAATTTTACTCTGCAGGGATCCAAGCAAAGTCTCTTGGCGTAAAGCGTAGTCTTCCCGTAATTTTTTGATCTCTTGTTGGTAGAAATCTGTGGCTTCTTTCTTGCCTTGCTCGTAAGATTTTAAGGAGTTTTCCTGTGCGAAAGAGGTGGATACAGGTGCCTGCTCAACAGAAATAACAGAAAAACCCTGAGGGGCACGAGGAAAGGAAACTGTTTTATTGTACGACAACGTCGCTTCCTCCAGTATCGAGGATAATTTCTTCGTCCTCTTCGAGTTCGCGAACGATTTGGATAACTCTATCTTGTGCGGACTCAATTTCAGAAAGTCTTTTTGGACCGAGAAAGCCCAGTTGTTCCTCAAGAGCCTCTACTGCTCTTTTAGACATCGTAGAATAAATGACTTTCTTTAGTTCAGCGGAAGCGTTTTTCATAGCAATAACCAAGTCATCTTGATCAACTTCCTTAGTAATTTTCGAAATATCTCCAGCACTAAGTCTAACAAGATCTTCGAAGCGAAACATTCTTTGCCTGATTGAACCGCCAAGCTTCGGGTTTCTTTTTTCAATGCTTTTAAGGAGTTCTTTACCCTCCTCTTTTTCGAACCAGTTCAAAAGTTCTGCAGCTGATTTTACTCCACCTGTCTTAACACGGGGAGATTGTCCTTTTTTGCCCATTCTACTGCCAAGTGTGTTAGCCACTACCTCGATTTGGTCCATTGGAGTGGTTTCCATAGATCCAACTCTCTCAATCACTTGTTCCTGTACATTCGGGGGCATCATTTGAAGAACTTCTGATCCTTTGTCGGCATCTACATTAGCTAAGACAAAAGCAATCGTCTGTGGTTGCTCAAACCGTAAGACGTTGTAGATTTGTCCCGGATCCATTTCCTTAATGTCATCCATAAAATCGAGCGAATCCCGGACAGGGGCGATCCGATTCATCATGTTATTAGCCTTGTAATCCCCATGAGCCAACTCAAGGGTCTTTTGGGCAAATGTAAGACCACCTAGGTTAGAATTTACGGATGATTCAATAATTTCAGAAAATTCGTCGAGCACACAATCCTTTAAATCCTGATCAACAATTGCAAAATCACCAATTCTTTTACAGATGCTCTCAGAGTCCTTTGAATCAAACCTTTTCAAAAGGGTGGATGCTGCGTCCTCTCCCAATGCAATCATGAGCAAAGCAAGTTTCTCATGCTTCGACATTTTTTGGTAGCGCTCTTCTACGCTTTCTTCTTCTTCTTCGACTTCTTGCATCGCCTAGGGGTTGTTAGTTGACTACATTGTTGATGAAGTTAGGAAGAGGATCCAGTCTCCAAGTATTTCCTGAGTGCCGTACTCACATTATCCGGTTTTTCTTGAATTAGATCATTGAGAAGTTCAGGGGTTAATCCGCTACCTAAACTCCTAGTTCCTGCCAACATTTGCTGGTCGTCTTCATCTAAAACCTGAACCTCAGCTTCGCTGGGTTTAAACTTTTTGAGCATTCGTAGGAATACAAAAAAGATTACAAGGGCGAGGACAATACCGAGGAGGTTTTTTAAATGGGGTCCGTAAGTGTCCAAGAGATGCTGAAATTGATTTAGGGTTTCTCCTGTTGGACCAGCAAAAGAAGGTTGAAACTCAACCTCGTGAACGGTTACATGTGTTGTTAAATCAGACTGATCAAAGCGTGCACCTATTGCATTTACTACTGCCCCATGGATACTGTCAATCTCAGCAGGACTGCGAGGTGCATCACCTTTAGCGATAAGAACTGCTGCACTACGACCAATAATCGCACCTGGTTCTTGTACCGTTTCGTTGAGGGTGCGGCTAATCTCGAAATCGGTGGTTTTTGACTCCCTTTTTTCATCGCTTTGAGCCATGACGGGGTCATCTGCAGAAGCATCCTGGCTGACATTAGGGACATTTGCACCCATACCAGTTGCGTTATTCTGGGGTTGAGTCTCAACTGTGGTTGCAGAGTCTTTATCAGAAGTTTGAGTCCTAGGCACCTGTCCTTCAGGGTCAAATTTCTCGTCCAGTAAAGTGGAAGATTTTGTATCCAAATTCACCGATACTCGTGCCACTACCTTATCTTTGCCAACAATGCGAGAAAGCATTGACTCAATTTTTTGCTCAAGCCTGCGCTCCTGGGCTTGGTAAGCTTTCATCATCTGCCCAGCAACTCCAGCGACTCCGTCAGTGTCAGCCTCATCAGAAAGGAGAGTCCCCTGATTATCCATCACTGCGACATTGGATTTATTTACACCCTTAACCGCCCTCGCAACTAGGAATTGGATTGCATTGACATTTGATTTGTCAAGGGTGCTACCGCCAGTATCCACATATACAGAAGCACTTGGCCGGTCGTTAGGATCCTCACTTAAAAGCAGATTGTTTTCAGGTTTAACAACAAAAACCTTCGCAGAACGGATTGCATCCATCATTGAGATAGTCCGTGCCAATTCTCCTTGGATGGCACGAGTATGGTTAGTCCTTTGTACGAAATCGCTGATTCCAAAGTTTCCTTCATCAAAGATTTCAAAGCCGACATCACCACTCTTGGGTAAGCCTTTCATGGCAAGTTCCATTCTCATCGCCGCCCGTTTGTCTTCGGGCACAAGAATGGTGTCGCCAGATTCGCTGTACTCAAAAGGTACCTGATTAGACTTAAGTACATCTACAACCTCACCTAAATCCTTGGCATCTGCTCCACTGACGAGAACTCTCATGTCAGAGTTCCCCCCAGACCATGACAAAATCCCAATACTTAGACCAATAACGCCAAGTATGGCTGCACTTAATCCGAGTTTTCTAGAGGCAGGAAGTTGTCCCCACAACTCACTTAATTTATCAAATCTTTCTTTCATTCAAAAACCCTATACTTGCATTCTCATCAATTCCTTGTAGGAGTCGACAAGCTTATTTCTAACTTCAATCATTAGATTAAAAGCCACGCCTGCTTCCTGGGATTTGACCACTGCTTCGTGAATATTGTCAGAGCGTCCCAAAATCAGATCCTGGGTTTCTTGCTTCGAAATCTTTTTCTTTTGATCAACACCTTTGACAAAATCTTCAAACATTTGAGCAAAACCTGGTGCGGTTACTCGTTCAGTTGGAGAGGTTTTGTCTATTGCAATTGGAGACACTCCATTTGAGATGGATTGACCCGATATATTGTTTATCTGGGAGAGTTCAGAATTTTGTGCGAAGCGATTAGCCCGTACATTTGGTTGCAGGTTTGGGTTTTGACTGAGAAGATCGGTCAGACTTGGTAAACTTGTGATTGCGTCCATAATTAAAAAATTTATTTCCCAATTGCTAGGGCTTGTTGAGCCATTCTACGAGAAGTTTTAACAACAGTTAAATTTGCCTCATAGGCTCTCGAGGCACTTATCAAATCGATCATTTCCCTCGAAACATCAACATTAGGCATCTCAACCATGCCATCTTCATTGGCATGAGGGTGACCAGGGTTGTAAATCATGCGCCCAGGAGTTTGGTCGTCATAAACATCAGTTACTTTGACACCATGGTATAAATTCTCGTCAACATAACCGGCAACTCTTCTTTCCGGTGTTTTGATGAATTCCTCAAATGCTACTTCTTTTCTTTGGTAAACATTGCCGTCTGCGTCTTGGGTGGTGTTGGAGTTGGCAATATTCTGGGCAATAATTTCTAGGCGAATTTTCTCAGCCGACAGTGCGCTTCCTGTAGACTCAATACCTGGGATAAGATTCATAGTCATAAATTAAACTCTCCCTCTAATGGCTAAATTTAGTTCTTTAATCGAACCACCTACAGCACCGCTGAGGTATTCGTAATTCAACGCATTACGATTCATCGCGAGCATTTCTTCATCAAGTTGCACAGTATTTCCATCCATTCGAACTGGCTTTGCTTGCCTATCTTCAAGGCTACGGGGAAGAAGGGATTTGACCCTGCCGAAATCCTTACGATCCACTGCACGTCTAAGTTCCACGGAGAATGTCTTTGGCAAATCTCTCCTTTTAAAACCTGGAGTTTCAACATTTGCCAAGTTGTTGGATAATGCTTCATGGCGCAAATGGGTAGCATCCAATAGCTTTTTGGAAACCAGATAGTTTTCTTGGGAGTATAAGTTGTCTAGAATAACAGCCATTTGTGGCAAACAATGCAAGGATTGCGCCAAAAAAAAGAGGTACAATTTCAGGGTAATTCCTTTCTTTCGTGTTTCATTTGATTGAATTTGGACAGTTATTCACCTGCTAGGTAATTTTTTCCCCCCTGCAGTACCTAATTTTGTTGTCTGATTTTTTTTGATGAATGATATTTGTTTTTCAAATGAAATCTCCAAATTTTGAAAACTGCCAAATATGGTTATGTCCAGAGGGTACTATTTTAAATTGCTCCGAGTCTTTTTCATCTTGGGTTGGGCGGAGTACACAGGAACTAGTTAACCAATCATTCCGTACCCTAATGACATCATTAAACCGGTCATGGGGTATTCTATTGAAAAAAGGATTTCAGCAAGGCAACCTCGAGTGCTTTTTACCTTTTGATGATAATGATAGTAGTTCGTCTCTGGGAGTTTACTTAACATGCTTGAGTTCTCCAGGTTACACCATTCTATCTCTCTCCCCTGCCCTTGCCCCCCATGAAGACCTAAAGAAGGCATTTATGGGAGATCTGATGAATGACCCACGTGCTCTAGCTAATACTCTAATTCGCTTACAGAAGGCAGAAAGCCGTTTATCAGACTATATAAGTAATTTCCCAGGCATTTTTTTTACTCAAAGAACTGATTTAACATTCAGTTATCTTTCTCGGGGGATCCAAAAACTTTTTCCAAAGGAATACAGAGAATTTTCGAGAAATGGTGGTTTGTTTGTGAGCAAAATTTTTGAACAAGATCGTGAACACTTTCACCACATGCTTTCGACAAACTCCAAAAAAGCTGAAACATTTAGTTTTAGTTATCGAGTGGAGTTGCCGCCTTCCGGACAACTTATTTATTTACTGGATGTACGCACACCAATCTTGACCGCCACCAATCGTCTACTCGGGTATGATGGTGTTTTTATCGATATCACCCGTCAAGCTATCGCAGAGCATCGAGTTTCAAATTCAGTTTGGAGAGAAGGTCTAGCCACTCTCACAAATGGACTGGTGCATGACTTCAGCAATTTAATGGCAGGTATTTATTCGATATCAGAATTATATCATGGAATGGTGGAAAAAGATGACCCGATGGCAAATGGTCTAGGTCAAATACGAAAAAGTACGATGCAGGCACAGAAATTAGTCAGGAGAATCATTGACTTACATCGAGAAAAGCCTGCCACGAGGGCGATTCATGACATTCGCTTACTACTCAAAGATCAGATGGATTTGATTCAGATCATTATTCCGAGAAGTGCAAAAATAAAGACTGATTTTGGGAAAAAACCTCTCCCCGCCTTTCTTGAAGAGACTGGCTTTAGGCAAGTTGTACTCAATCTTGCAATTAATGCTCGAGATGCAATTCCAAGAAATGGCAAAATTAAGATCAACGCCCGAATAATTAAACAAGGAGATGTAATGATGGAAGACGCCTGGGGAGGTGATCGAGTAGCACCGGCAAGGGGAGCAGAGATTTCATTCAGTGATAATGGAGGAGGTGTTACAGCAGAAATTGCAGAGTATTTATTTGATCCCTTTTTCACCACTAAGGAGTCATCAAGTGGCTCAGGGTTTGGGCTATATAACTCTAAGCTTTTTATCGAAGATCATAATGGTGAGATAGGTTTTACATCAACTCCTGGGCAAGGTTCTGTCTTTTATATGTTTATCCCTTTCGCTTTAGTCGATGAAGATGAGGATGAAGAAATGCATGAGAAAACAGCAAAACGAGCGACTCGGGAATTTTCTAAAAAAAGAAAATAAGTAAGGGAATTAATCCTCAATTGGAACTACAACACCGTTCCGATAATGTATGATTGAGCGAATTTTATTTTGGTCATCATACAAAATCATTTCACCGTGAAGAATCCCGTCGCTGTAGTTAGCCTCTACCCTGGATCCATCCTTGGATTTTAAAACGCTCAATCCATTAAGTTTACCATTTTTATATTTTTTGATCTTGGAAGCATTTAAATCACGAGTTTCCAGTATTCCCTCGAATCTATTCTTGGTATTACTATTAATTAAAATCGTTGAGTAATCTTTCTCTGTCTCCAATTCAAACTGACTTTCAAATTCCTCATCTGATCCCTGCCATGTGGCGGGAGATAAGTCTTGATTTTCACTGCTTTCTTCGGTTCCGCAATGCAACAGAAAAAAGAAAAAGCTAAGTATAAAAAGACGAAAGATTATGGTGATCACTTTTTAATAAAATCCACAAACTCGTATAATTTCGGGTCTCTGGTTAACTTTTTGGTAAATGCTTTTTTTACCTTGGTGGGAGTTATGGAATCAACTTCTTCACCTGGAGCACCTTGCTCTTCGCCCAAGTCTCCCATTTGATCCTCTAATGCATTTGGGTCCATGCCCTCTTCAAGTTTTCTGACGACCTCCTCCATCTGATTATCCATTTTTTCACCAGTCAAATCGCACATTTTTCTCATTAAAGATCCCATCTGCTTAGGGTCGGGGTTATCGTCGTCCATACCCGCCATTGAACTCTCAAGCTCCTTCATGACGACATTGGCTTGCTTTGGGTCCAGTCCGTCAAAAGGATTCCCTGCGTCCGGCTGACTTGGTTCTGCTATCTCATCATCTGTGCTGTCTGAATTGCCTGTAATAGAAAACGCAGACAAGAGTTTTTTCATTTTATTTTTTTTACCATCCGGACAAAGGGGGACTTTATCGGCAAATGATATAGATCTGGCAAAGAAAGAATAAATTTTATCGGTTGATGGGGAATAGAACTCGTAAATTGGCATTAGAATTGTCTGTTGGGTAAGATCTATGCTACAAAGGTCATATCATAAATGGCAGCAAATCCTTCTTGGTCAAGATCGCAATCTCTAGGAATCGGTTCGATTACTTTATTGCTATCTTTTACACATTTATATTGCAGGGACTTACTGGTATTCCCCAGCCGGCATATTTAGAAAAAGTAAACGCTAACGAAATGCTTGTACTTTTCGCAAGTGAGATTTTTGATTATCCCTTTTGGCTACAAGACTTAAGTCATTTCCCCCTATTCTTTATTTTTTCTTGGCTCTGGGCAAGGTGCTTGGGACCGATTGACAGATCATCTTGGAAATCTAGTGGCTGCCTGGTAATAACTTGTCTAGGTTACTCAATTGCCAACGAAATAACCCAGTTCTTCATTCCGAACCGATTTCCTTCCCCCGGAGATTTGTTAATGAACATACTTGGCTCAGCGACAAGCCTTTATCTCCACAGGCACTATTGCTTAAAATTTACCAAAGCTAAGCACAAACCAAATTAAGACTTCAGTGCATTTTCCCGCTCCATGATAGTGGGATGTGAGTAATGAAAAGCAGATATCCACTTGTGAGGAAGTGGGTAGGTTAAATTTTCTTTGTAAAGTTTTCGTAAGGCTCGAACCAAGGGCAGATGACTTCCCATTATTTCCTTCGCAAAGTTGTCTGCTTCATATTCATGCTTTCTAGACAGCAAGTTACTGATGGGACTAAACCAATAAGTAATATAACCTAAGGTTAAAGATAAAAGTACGAGTACAGAACACAGGGAACCGTGCAGTTCATTTGGGAATTGAGCAGACTTGTAAATCCATGAGCTAGACAGTGCAAAAGCTATGAGACCAAAGATACATAAACCAGTTGCAAAAGAAATGAGGAGTTTTTTGGGAATGTGACCTTTAATGTAGTGACCTACCTCGTGTGCTAAAACAGCCTCAATTTCCTCAGGTTCCATTTGCTTAATAAGTGTGTCGTATAATACGATTCTCCGAAATTTACCAAAGCCAGTGAAGAAAGCGTTCGAATGCCCAGATCTTTTACTTCCGTCAATTACTTCGATGGTCTTGGCGTGAAAGCCACTTTTTTCAGCAAGGGCTGCAAGTCTCTCCTTGAGTTCACCATCCTCAAGGGGGCTGAGTTTGTTAAATAATGGGAGGATTAGCTTTGGCCACAATACCATCATAATCAACTGAATACTGAAAAATACACAAAACGAAATAACCCACCAAAAGTCAGGAAAAATAATAGAGCATTCTCGGTATAAGAAAATAAGTAATGATAAAAGTGAACAACCCAGCAGAAGACCGATTCCAACTCCTTTAATTTTATCTGTTACCCAAAGTTTCATTGTCGATTTGTTAAATCCATACTTCTCTTCCAATACAAATTGACTGTACCAATCCAGTGGTATTTGAGGGATTTGTAGCAAAAACAGAAATATACAGGTAATGAACGCACTTTCCCATACTCCCACATGAATAGATGTACTGAATTCCTGAAAATACCATGGCATGAAAATCAGAAAAATGGGAAGGAATACAATGAAGTTAAAAATTTCCTCAAAGTTTGAAAAGCGTGATTTCTCCACCGAATAGTTGGATGTTTTATTCCAGGTTTCACCATCCATGATACTTGTTATTCCTGCGGGAGGCTTGGGCTGTAAATGTTTAATTTTGCTCTGGTTTTTCCCCTTGAGAATGAGCTGGCAAATAAGCTGTAAAAACGCGGCTGATAATATAAAAATTTGAAAGGATGACATCGCTCTCATTATGAACAATCTTCTTACTTTGTCGAACGGATTAGGTTTGTTTCCAAGATTGATTTAAACAAAAAGAACGCTAGTATGCGAACCATGACACAAACTGACCAACTTAACACGGGAGACGACTCTTTATCTTTTGAAGATGCAATACAGTCATTGGAAGATATTGTCTTAGGTTTAGAGGAAGGTGACGTGGAACTTGACTCCTTAGTGGTAGAGTACAAAAAAGGGGTTAAGCTGCTAAACTACTGCCGTGGAAAGGTGGAGGCAGCAGAAGTTATTCTTAGAGAAGTAAGTGATACAAAACCAATGCCCACAGGAAATATTTCTGATGACAGATAGCACTATTTTGGCAGGGATAAAGTCCCCTAGCGACCTGAGGGACTTATCGTCATCGGACATACAATCACTTTCGGCTGAAATAAGAGAGAGAATTATTCATTCCACATCAATCAACGGTGGTCATGTAGGACCAAACCTGGGCGTAGTTGAACTGACCCTTGCTTTGCATCTGGCATTTGATTCCCCTCGTGATTCGTTTTGCTGGGATGTTTCTCATCAAGGATATGTCCATAAGTTGCTAACCGGGAGGACTGATGAACGATTCGACAAAATAAGAAGTTCGGATGGCTACAGCGGCTTTCTTTCACGCGATGAAAGCGAGCATGATGCCTATGGTGCCGGGCATGCAGGAACTGCTGTATCCGCTGCACTTGGGATGTGTATGGCAAGAGATCTGAACGGGAGTGATGAACATGTTGTCGCGATTGCAGGAGATGCTGCATTTACCTGTGGGATTACGCTGGAAGCCCTGAACAACATCGCTTGCTCTACTAAGAAATTCATTCTGGTGCTTAATGATAATGAGTGGTCGATTGCTAAAAATGTCGGCGCATTCTCGAAGTATTTCAATGAGTTGATTGCTAACCCCGTATACAACAAGATTCACAAGGACGCAGAAGCTTTTCTGTCGGCGATGCCAGGGGGGAAGTCGTTAATGAAATTTGTATCCAAAGCTAAACGCGACACCAAGGATCTTCTTGCCCCGTCAAGTATATTTGAAAAACTTGGGATCAGGTATTTAGGACCCATTGATGGCCATGATATAGACTCGCTTGTTCACTTTTTCGAATTCGCAAAACAGTCAGATGAACCCATCGTTTTACATGTGTTGACTGAAAAAGGCAGAGGGTACCCGGTTGCCCTCAAGGAGCCAGAGAAATGGCACGGTTCTGGTCCCTTTAACAAAGAAACAGGTTTGATGGCAAACTCTCCTGTTGGTTCTCCCCCCAAATACCAAGATGTGTTTGGGAACGCCCTATCCTTGATCGCAACCTCTGATGATCGAGTAGTAGGCATAACTGCTGCGATGCCAAGTGGTACCGGATTAGATTCTTTCCAGGAGAATTTCCCCGGGCGTTTTTTTGATGTTGGTATTGCCGAAGAGCACGCGGTGCTCCTTGCTGCGGGGATGGCCTGTAAAGGTCTCCGACCAGTGTGTGCGATCTATTCGACTTTCTTGCAGCGTGCTTTTGATCCCATCGTTCACGATGTGTGCCTGCAAAACCTACCTGTCACATTTTGCCTCGACCGAGCCGGATTGTCTCCCAATGATGGGCCTACTCACCACGGCCTTTTCGACATTTCATATTTAAGCTGCATCCCCAATGCCGTCATTATGCAACCCAGGCATGAAAATGAATTGCAGGATATGCTATACACCTCAATCAATCATGGGGGGCCTGCTTTCATTCGTTATCCCAGAGGTAATGCTTTAGGTGTCCCGATCTCATCAACTCCCGTTTCTTTAGACATCGGTAAAGCTGAGGTTATCGAAGAAGGCACACTCGGTTCTATCTGGGCCATTGGTGACTTTGTGCAAGAAGCATTGGCAATAAATCAGAAGTTTCTTGAGAAGTTTGAGTCGAAATTTTCTGTTGTAAATGCAAGGTTTATAAAACCTCTCGACACTCATTTACTTTTAGAGCATGCGAAGCAATTTGACCATATTATCACCATTGAAGATGGAGTGCTCAAAGGAGGATTGGGCTCATCGGTTTCAGAGTTTTTAAGTGATAATAGATTAAATACAAAAGTTAAAAGATTTGGCTGGCCTGACGAATTTATTTCCCACGGCAACTCTGTATCGCAACTCAGGAAACTGCACCATCTAGATGCCGACTCTATCTTTGAAGCGATTAGGGAAGAGGTATCGTACAAGTTAAATGTGGATAAACAACTGGTCTCCTAGCTTAAGGAAATAAACTCCATTTATTTAAGTTGTAATCATACTTGATTGCCTTGTGGCCATCGTCCAGTCTGCAAAAAATCCAACTTTTGCTTTCAGCCTCATAAAGAAAGCCTTCATTTGTTTCACCATCCCAATATAGGGAGCTCGACCAGTACCAATTTCCATTTTGGCTACAGAACCAAAGTTCTTGGCTTTCCGGGTTTGGAGAAAACCATGACCATCCCCAAACCGTGTGAAATGACCAACCTGATGAGGTCGTTGCATAAACACCAATCCATTCTCGATTCCACTTTTTAGGTAGATCATTAAAATCAGTAGAGTTTCCTCCAAGATTCGGTTCAATAATTATGGTAGACTCCGCATGGGCAGTAAGACCTGAGCTGTCTGTAGCTAGGACTGAAAATTTGTGAGCACCAATCTTATTCTGAGGTGCAATTCCTGAAATTTTTAATTTATTATTTTCTGTAAATGTTGAGGATAGCCAATCTGGTAGTACGGGGTGAATTACAAATGGCTCGTTATCTGGATCAAATAAGTGGAGTACTATCTCAATTTCCTCAAATTGTTTGACGGTGTAAT
>ERZ1046876.1366-NODE-1366-length-16084-cov-6.994822_pt1 | contig 16084 bp, 13 predicted proteins | sample MGYA00383094_ERZ1046876 | MGnify/ENA primary metagenome ERZ1046876 (study PRJEB29581, sample SAMEA5548364) | metagenome | biome: marine; feature: coastal; material: water | depth 50 m | study: Short-term variability in the microbial, nano- and picoplankton...
GTCTCTAGAAATTGATCCAGAGTATGCAAATGCGTATTATGAATTAGCCCATCATTGTCTAAAATTTAACGAAGTTAATGAAGCAAAAATTCATTTCCAAAAAACTACAGATATAGACCAAAATTTCTCGAAAGCATATTATCACTTAGCAAAATCACTAAGAAACCCCTCAGAATTTGATCAAGCTTTCCGGAATTATGAAACTGCCCTTGAAATCGACCCTGGTATGTCTGAATGTCACTATAATTTTGCTTGTTTATTAATTAAAGGTGAAAAACTAAAAAATGATGGGACTTTGGTAAAAGAACCAGATTTAATTTTGGCGGAAAAACACTTAAAATTAGCTATTAGAGAAAATCCTAGTTTTTACAGAGCTTATTACAAAATTGGTAAAATACAAAATATCCAAGAGAAATATCCACAAGCTTTAGCAAACTTTCAGAAAAGCATCAAGATTGACAATGAGTTCGCAAAAGCACATTACGAAATCGCACTCCTACTTATCAAAAAAAAAGATCAAATACTTCCTCAAAACAAAAAGTTATAAATGCTCGTATAAAAGTATGTGAAAAAGAAATTTCTTATCACTTAGAAAAAGCTTTTACTAGCGACCGAAAAAACCAAGATATATTTAAACTATCTTGCATGTTTCATCTAAGTAATAACGATCTTGCTAAGGTAGAATATACTCTTCGAGAGTTTGAATCAGAAACTGAATGTGAAAATGTTTGCTTTATAAAATCTCTTCTCGCTTTTAAAAAAAAGGAATATGACAAAGCATCTTATTACATAGCATCGTCAATAAGGTTGAAACCCACCGTTGAATTTCTAACCAAAGGACATGAGATTGAAAGTTATCGTGGGAATACAGAGAATCTTTTCACCTACCTCAACCTACTTGTAGAAAATGACTCCAGAAATGGTTGGCATTACTATGAGCTCGCTAAATCTCTAGATACTGAATCAGATTTCCAAAGAATGTTTTACTTAATTGAAACAAGTATTTCTCTGCTTCAGGAAGTCGAAAAACCACTAATTCTTAAGTACAATATCTTAATTGAATACAGTGATTTCCTTCGAGGAACTCCGTTCTATAGAAGTGATTGTCAAATATTTGATGATTTTGGTAAGATAATAAAAAAATATCCTTTTAATAACGAGTTACGATTCTACATTGCTAAATTTAATTATCGAAAAAGGCATTTTGATGAAGCGATTAAAATTCTAGAACAGCAAGTTGAATCAAATAAATCGCTCAAATTACTTGGAGATTGTTATTTTAGAAAAAAGGACTTCAAGCAAGCATTTGAATATTACAATAAGATTGGACCGACTGGAAACAATTCCTTTTTCCTGAATGAAAAGAAAGGTATTTGCTCTTTAAAGCTAAATAAGAAATCCCAAGCAAAAAAATATCTACTCGAATCATTTAACCAGTACAATAATCTGCAGAGTAATATTAATGATGAATATGAACTTTTTATTTCAAGAAATCAATTCAGGAAAGCAAAGAAGCTTATAGCCAAAAAAAATAAGGCAAAGCTTTGTATGTCAAACATATGCCTAATTTTTCATAGTTTTAAAACCATGCCAATACAGAGAGACTTCCTTAAACTGGCTTTAAACATAAATGATCAAAATAGCGATGCCCTTCTTGAAATGGGATTGTTGCACAAAGATAATTGTACGCAAGAGGCATTGGTTTATTTTTTAAAGTCCGTACAATATGATTGGGAAAATATAAATGCACACAAGCAACTCTCACTTGCATATAAAGAACTTGGTCAATTTCAAAACTATTTACTTCATGAGCAAATAATAAAACAAAGTCTCAAAGACTAATTTAGTAAATCTCTTTTGTAATATATCAGAGACACTGGAATACTGCACAAATAAAAGATTCCTACAGCAAACAGAGATAACCACATTTCTTTAAAAAAAACTGCCACAAACAAGCAAACAGCAAGCAGCACAATCAATGCTTTTCGTGACGAAACACTCAATCGAATATTTCTGAAAGAAAATGTTGGGATTTGGGAAATCAACAAAACTGAAATAAAGCTTACCCAAAATAATAACAAAGAAGAGTAATTAAGAATATCGTAATCTAACTCAAAACGATCGCAAATAAAACTAAATGCTAAAGGTAATAGGACCAAACCGGCACCAGCGGGGGCTGGTACACCGGTGAAATATCCTTTAGGGGACAAAGTATTGGAGTTGTCCTGAGCCATGACATTAAAGCGGGCTAAACGGAATGCACAGCACATCGTATAAAGCAAAAAGGGTATCCAATACCAACCAAGAATTTCGCTATTGTTATCTACCATGAGGGAACTTTTTATCCACAAAAAAGAGATTATAGAAGGAGCTACGCCGAAGCTAATGGCATCAGCGAGGCTGTCAAGTTCGGCACCAAATTTTGAAAATGCTCTTAAAAGTCTTGCAGATAACCCATCGATCATATCGAAGCACGCTGCCACAAGAATACAGATAACTGCATTTTCCCAATCAGAATCCAAAGCAAACCTTATACCTGTCAAGCCTGTACAAAGGCCGATCGTTGTAAAAATATTCGGTAAGAGTTTTGTGAAAGAAAGACTTTTTGCTCTCGTACTAATGATTATATTTAAACTAGGTATGCAATAAGTTGCAAGTCCGCAAATGCCTACGAACAACTCTATGCTCTATCCCATATGTTCTGTTTATAATCCTTTGCCATAATTCAGCCCAGCTTTTATCGTGAGGATCAGATATACCGGCAGCGACACAATCAACCGAGTTTGTGAAAAATAAAAAAAAGTGCGATGATGAAGGAGAATCCTGTAAATCATTACATAAATTTTCGCTTTTCAATCTTTTAAATTCACTAAGTAGGTACTCATCTTTGCTAATGTATCCAGTGGAAATTTCAACTTTTGGAATGATTGCCAGATTCGGATCCATGATTTTTTGCCGCAATGGAGATAAAACCCTAGAAACCCTCAACATAACTCTGTTCCTGCAGTCGACAAGGTCAATGGTGGTCTCAAAGCCCGAAAGGGGAAATCGACAAAGTCGAAATAAAAATTTGCCTGATTTTGGTGTCGGCAAATCTAAGTTAGCAATTATACTTGCATTATATCTTTCGAGTTTTTTGGGGAAAATCATGACTACAAAGCGAAACAATATAAAGCACGAACGATGCCAAGCGCTAACAATTTGGCATTACTCATTTTTTATCTCGGCAATACCAGTTTTGTTACTTCTGCTCGGTTGTAGTAAGCAATGGGACCCTGATAAGCAATTCACAAACGAGGTTACTGAAATTTATCAAAAAAGAGAAGCATCAGTTTTATTAAACGAAAGTCTCGCAAAAGATAAGCTAAGATCTTTGGATAGAGAACTAAAAAGTTCCTTGTATCCAGGCCTAGAAATTTCTGCATTTAATAACTTAGTAGGTTCTATTGGAAATACAATTGCCCGAAAAATTGAAGGTGACAATGAGTGGGTGACTGTAAGCTACAATTGGCATGACATTGTAGCTTATCATTTCAGTACGGACTCGCCAGAATACAGATATTCATCGAAGGCAAAGCCTTATGTTGAAGTCACCGCCAATGAGATAAGAATCGTCTCAATCAATTGGCCTTAACATTTATTTTTTCTCTATGTAGAGTAACGATTAGTTTAACAACTGACCCTTCACTCGTCATCGTGGGAACTAATTTCGCAAGTTGCCATCCCTTATCTGAGTAAAAATTTAGTTTTTGGTTTAATAGCTTTGAAATTACATCCGAGTTATCATCACCCTTAACTCTCAAGCCTTCCGGACCAACCACAAAAACTTTATATTCTTTTGTCAAAATAAATTGTCGGATATGTGGCCTAAAACTTGAATGTAATTCTAACTTTCTTCACTATCAGAGCCATAATATTTGTTGTAGTATTTGTATCGGAAATAACCATACCCGTAATAACCTGAATAATAATAACCGGGTGTCTTTTTCTGAGGCAAATCATTTAATACAACACCCAAAACATTTGCCCCAGTTTCTTCGATATTCTCGATTAAATTTTTAGCAACTTTTCGAGAGACCTTACCATATCTTGTTACGAAAAGAACTTCTTCAACCTTTCTCGCGATGGCAAGTGAATCGGGAAAAAGTCCAATGGGTGGACTGTCGATAATAATAACCTCAGCCAATGTCCGTACATGATTAATAACCATTTCAAACTCGTTACTTTCAAGCATCTCGGTAGCTGCACGAGTTTTACCACCAGAGGGTAGTAAAAATAAATTATCGTGAATCGGATGCAGAGTTTTCTCAGTAAGGTCTTTAAGGCGATCAATTCCGTGTTTAGCTTCGTTAATTAAGGTTACTAAACCTGTGTTATTTTCAATACCACAAAACTTGTGTAATCCAGGTCTTCTTAGATCAAAGTCTATAAGAATTGTTTTTCTTCCATGATTCGCACAACTATAGGCCAGGTTCGCTGAAATTAAACTTTTGCCTTCACTTGGTATGGCAGAAGTAACCAAAATGATTTTGGGGTAATCTGCGTTGGAGTTCATTTGAATCCGACTATACATGCTCCTGAATGATTCTGTGAGTCCATCATCCAAGTCATTTCCAACAATGAGGGGCCGTTTTGTTTCCTCAACTTGAGAAATCTGAGGAATACCGCCAATTAAATCTTTTCCAATAAAAACATCGACATCCCAAGGAGATTTCACCCGATTATCAATAAATTCTAGTAGAATGGGGATCGCTAAAAACACTGCAAAAAATAAAATTATCCCATTTTTTCTAATTCCCACTTTGTCTGGCGTATAAGGGCTAGAAGCTAAGGACGCAAAATTCTCTCTATGCAAAGGATCATCTTGTTCTGAAGGAAGAGATTGCTCAATCTTCACATCATTTAACCTTTTATGTATTTGATCTGTACTTCCCCTAACAATACTGAGTTCACGGCTGTAATCCTCAAGTTTTTCTTCAACATCCATTAGGTTGGCTGACTGAAGTTGCATCGACTTCATAGCTTTCGTGAATTCACTTTCTTGGTGCTGGAGTTCTAAAAACTTGTCCCTAAAATCATCAATAGCAGATTGAACTTCTTTGGTAAGTGCCTTTTTAACATCTTTAACTTGTCTAGCATTGTCTAGCATTTTGGGGTGTCTTTCCAGATAGCCTGGGGCAAGTTCTTGAAAATCCCTTCTTTTTTTCTCTAAATCGAACAGACTCTTACGGAGAGAGGGAACATTCCCATAAGATTCTATCGCATCAATTTCAAAAAATTGCTTAATTATTGCAATTTCAGATTCAATATCTTGGGATTTAAGAGAATCATTTTGAACACCAATATTAACGCGGATGTTAAGAATTTGCTTCAATAAAGTTGTAATTTTTATTTGCGCGAGCTTTGAGCTTGTTATTTCGCTTTGGTACTGACTCTTTCTGCCAAAAATACTTTGTTTTGCGTCTTCTAAATAAGGGATATTTTTACTCTTCTTAAAAGATGATATCGCTTGAGCGATCCTCTTTTCTTCGGACTGTCTATTTTCAAGTAATAACTCTAACAAATTTCGTGCTGACTCTACTTTTTCACTTTTTCTGCTTTTGTGAAGTTTTTCATATTCAGTTTGCACAGTATCCGCGATAATCTGAGCCCCTCTCCCACTCCTGGAATTTGCAGTAATGGTAATTCTTGGATTTCCAGCACTTGGTGGGGATATATTGACTGAGAAATTAATCGTGTTAGCAACACCGATCGGAATACCGTCCTTGAGGAATGGTGCCAAAAGAATGGATTTATATTCTGGGTTTTCTGTAATTTTCTGTACTACATTAACACGTAACTCTTGGCTATTTATTCCATCTAAGTGTCGTGTAATGAGTGTCTGGACTTGATTGTCTCTTTCAACTTTTTGTAAATTAAGCAATGAAGGAGGAGGTATCAATCGAAAGGTAGCACTAGAACTGTAGAATTCTGGGACTTGGAGTTCATTATAGACATAACCAAGGGCAATGGGTAAAGCTAAGGTAATCGCAAGAAGCCACCTATCCCTGATAATAAGTAAAAAATCAGATATGCCACGTATCTTTCCTTTTGGCTTAATTCCAGGTCCTTGATTGTTTCCATCGAAGTTTTCGTCCATTATATTAGTCGCTCGGGGACTTGTATCCGATCACCAGGATAAATCCAAAATCTTTTTTTAGTACCAAATTTGATAAGACCTTTACTCAAAGCTTCTACATCTACGGTGTAAGTTTCCGTTTTTGTTGCACTTCCACTCGAATCATAAATCGTTCGCGTAACATACACTTTATTTTTCCTTGCAATATCTGAGAAACCACCCGCTCTTGATATCACTTCCACTATGTTCATTGCCTCTACTTCGGGAGGAAAATTGTAAGGGCCTTGCCTATTAACAGACCCATTTAGAAAAACGACCCTTTCAGAATATTTTGCTACAAAGACATTTACCTTTGGATTACGAAAGATAAGTTCAGATTGGTACTTTCGAGTAATTAATGACTCAATTGACTTTACATTCAATCCACTTACCTTGATTTCCCCAACATATGTAAGTCTGATTAACCCTTGATTATTTATCTTTACTTCGGTGGAGCAATCGGGTTGGCCGAAAATGGATATACGAATTCTGTCACTAGGTCGAATTTTGTAACCCGATGGATCCCTTAAAACAGAGGGGTCATTACTGTATTGGCTTTGTGCAGAAACCGTAAAAACTTTCAGTAAAATGAAAGCAAACCATATAAAGGGCAAGAATATCGCGGGCATATCCTAAAATCTACCCGATATCAGAGCTTGGATTATGTGCCTTCCGTAGGAGTCAGAATTCCTGTCTATTATACTAAAGTCATAACCTCCACTAGCGGTCAAAAATTTATTGATATTTTTATTGATCGAAAAACCCAAACCGTAAGTATTCATAGAACTTGATTCACCAGCGACAGAGACTGTACTCGCTGGATAAGAGTAGTCCACGGCACTAGCACTCAAATAAGCTGAACCAGAAAGACTTTCGACAAATCGATGCGATAAGCCAGCACGGGCAGAAGTCGTAAAGGAGGAAAATCCCTGCGCAGAGGGCGAAAAAGAGCGATTGAGGGAAAAGGTAGATGAAGTTTTCGAATTGTACTTATATGACAACCCTAGCCCAAGGGTGAGGTTGTCTTGATTCGGATTACCACCTTGGTCAAATGTAATGAGAGTATATCCCACACTAGCATCACCAGACAGCTTGCTTGAGTATTCCCCATTCGCACCGAAAGAAATAGCATGTGATGTACTATCGATTAAATTGGGTTGATTACTTTTACTCTTAGACTTGGAGAATGTGTAATTCGTGTAAATATCAAGCTTCTCTGAGTAAATGTAAAACGCTTTGAAATTCAGAGGTAAAGTCGAAAAATCTTGATAAGGTCGAGGTCCTGTTGATCCAGCTTGGTATTGTTGAAGACTATAGTTCGTACCCCCACTTACCCCAAATTTAGGGCTATGGTTATACCTCACATTCATACCCGCTGTAAAATAGGTGTATGAGGTGAGATCTTGCTCAAGAACACTCGCAGAAACTGTCTGCCCTAAGTCAAAAACAGCTTCGAAGCGAATTTTTGCATTATTTGAAATACGCTTATTTTTTGATAAAGTTTCGTCAAAATCTATGCTAAAGGTTGTAACTGGAACAACATAGCTTTTGTCATCGTTTTTTATGTACTGGGCGATCTCTACCCCTGCAGATCCAGAAAACTTAAGAAGACTAATTTTTTTTGCGAGGTGAACAGCAGGAGAAAATTTCAAGATGAAATCGTCTTCGCTTTTCAATTCATTAACCGGAACACCGGCATTATTACTGCCAGGATTTGTTTTAAGTTGATTGTAATAAGAACTTGGAATACCGAAAACTCTAGAGTCATAGGTTGCGGATGCTGATGCAGATGTCTTGATTTGCCCGAGTATGGGACTATCCCACTCAGCCTCGAGACTGAGGTGAAATATGCAAAAGCTAAGAAGTAGGATGTTGGATAGTCTAAATATCATAACATTGAGTATATGATTGAATTTAACGAATTAATACTTGTCAATAACATCGTTAGCGTGCTTTGGATTGAAAACTGAATATTTTTCAAAAAATTCTACTTCTCTCAATAATATGCATTGCATGGTTTCGTGCTGGGCTTGGCTTACAATGGGTACAAACCACCTGGATATCAATCATTGCATTACTATGTTTGTGCCTTTTAATAAAGGTAAAAAGGGTATCCTACAAAAGAGAAATATCATTTATTTTTTGCGTAGGCATTTTATTAACTATTTTTTATACTTCTACAAAAAATCAAACTTTTAACCAGTTAAGTATTCAAACCTTCGAGGAAGTACAAATAGCCAAATACCTTTCTACTGAAAAAAATCTGGCGAAAACACTCATGATTTCAAAAGGGATCAAGCAAATACTTCCCTTTACTTCAAGCAATCCAAACCAGGCAATAAGTGTTTTTTTAGATTTTAAAAACCTTTACTCAGATAAATATGGGTCTTCTGGTGAAGGTGCGGTACTGCTAAAAAATATCAGTAAGCAAATTGAAGGTGACCCCAATCCCTACTTACCCACAGTTCCTCTTACAAATACAGAGAGTTGGGGTAGTTTTTTATACTTTATAAGTCAAATAAGTGTAGGTTTTCTTGCCTTTCATTACTTGAAACAGAGAGTAGAAATTAGAAAATTTGCTCTTTTACTTGGAATTTCCGCTGTAATTTTAGCAATTATCGGAATTGTACAAAAATTAAATTATATCCCATCTGAAAACATGAAAGAGATTTTTGGTATTTGGGACACGCCCGAACCTAGGTATTTTTACGCAAGCTTTACCTATAAAAATCACTGGAGTGCTTTTGTGATACTCATCATCTCCTGTCTACTCGCTTTGAAAATCAGGGTTTCTCTAAAATATAATTTTTTTAACAATTACAACTTGAAAAACTTTTCCTACATTCTGGGACTTGGCATATTAATTATATCAATCCCCCATTCTGGTTCTAGATCAGGAGTCGTTGTTTTATTATTTTTATTAATTCTAGTTTTGTTGAAACAAAAGATTTTAAGGTTTAACGCGAAAACATTTTCAGGTTTATGCTTACTCGTTGTAGTATTTATTATTGGTGGCTTTTTTCTCAATAAAGAGACGACTAAAGAAATGTTTTCAAACACCATTTCTCAAATTCAAAACAAACAACCTCCACTTAGATTACTCCTATGGAAAGATCTTACTAGGCAAATATCGAAAAAAACATTTTGGGGTTATGGTTATAATTCATACGGCACAATTAACCCACTTTTTCAGTCTAAAGAGATTAGAGAACAACGGGCAATTGGACTAGCAAATGCCCATAATCCCTACATTCCGCTCATTGGATATGGACATAGTGATATCCTTGAATGGATAAGTGAATTTGGATGGTTTGGCTTATCTATATTTGTTTTGCCAGTGATATTGTTGGTTTGCAGGAATTTGATTTTATCCAAATCAATATTTTCTCAAATAATTTCAATCGGGGGATTATCTTTTCTACTTTTCTGTTGCTTCGATTTTCCAACCAGATCTCCAACCTGTCTCATTGTATTTTCTGTAATTGTCGGAATATCTTCAAAATATACAGAATTGAGTTTCAATAAAAAAATTTAAGAAAATTCTATTGCCAAAAACACTCTATTTCATTCACATTATCCAAGTGCCCCCTCTCATTTCAACAATGTCTATGTATTTTTTGGTGGCGGTAAATGCATTGATTGTGCCTTTAGCCGGGAAGTCACTTGATTATTCGCTGACAGAAAGTGCCATCCTAATAAATATCAATTCCTTAAAGGAAGGCAAAAACGGTTTTATTTCACAACGAAGATTGTCTGAGATTAATCAATCATTGGTAGAGTCATCCATCTACCAAGATGACATTAATATTCCTGAACTAAATCCAGATTTGATGGTGGGGATGAAAGAAACTTTTAGTAGTATTGGGACCGATCAACCAATAGAAGCATTTTCACATGCTGTGGATTATTTATCGGAAAAAAAGATAGATTTCTCCCTGTCCGACCAGGAATTCTTATCAGGGTTAACATCGATTATTAAAGCTTTTGCGGAAACTTTTCCTGAAGATGACCAAATTAAAAAGATTCCACAAGCTGTCTTTAGCACACTAATGCCTGATAGAATTTATGAATGGGGCGGTGGAGCAAACACTTGGGGTGCGAAAATTGCCCAATCAATTATATCATCTATCCCTTACACAGATAATATTTCTAATGAAGAACAACTGGAATCACTCTCTGAAACAATTATTGAATCAACCTTAGCTTTTTATGAAAGTGATAATCCATTATTTGTAGATATTGGAATCTACCCGGGAATCGAACCGATTATAAATGATGGAACACCCAATACTTCCATGAAATTCGATGGTGAATTGGATCAATTCATGAAATTTGATCCAAGTAAAACCGAAATAATTAAATCTGTAACTTACGGCATTTCAACTGCGATTTTCTCGAGCCCATTAATTAATGAAAATAACTTAGAGAAATACTCTTCATCCTTATCGAATGCCGTTATCAACGGTGCATTTTCATTTATTGACCGCGTTGAAAATGAAAATGATGGGGCGAACCACATTTTTTTTGTGAATGAGGTAACGAAGGTCATCTCTAACGGATTACTTCTAGGTGCGGTATCATCATTGGCAAGAGACGAAGAAAGCAATAAGCAAGAACTGCCTGCGGCTACCGCGAAATTATTGTCTGAGCACTTGGCATTTGCATCGATCAACAAAGCTTTAGAACTAGAAAAAGAAGATAGTTGGGAATTGAAAAGAATTGCTGAATCAACTGCGTTTGGTAGTGCTACTGGTGCACAATTGGCAGCGGTTCTAGACAAATCTTTAAATTATACAGAAAGTTGGGAGAGCTATGAAAGAAAACAGTTGGCCAAGTCTACCGCTGAAGGTAGTGCCCTTGGGTCGACTATTGCAAGAATTAACATTGCCAAAGAGGACTTAGATGCTGCCACCAATGAGGAAGAAAGCCTAATCATTGCAGAGAGAGCAAGAGATGACCTGCTTTCAATTTCTCAGCACAGCTCAATGGGCTCGTTAATTGGTAATGTGGGCATGTCGGTGTATTATCCAAACCCGATGGATAAATTAGCTCTCATAAACTTTGCTGCACAGGGTGCTACTACAGGAAGCATATCAGGAACAAGTGAAATAGACTTAAAAAGACAAACATCTACAGAAACTTTTGATATTGAAATCGCCCGATCCAGCACACAAGGAGCTTCCTTTGGCGCTGTCTTTGAAACAGTTGCCCTAACAGATGCAAACCCGAAAGACTTCTCAAGCGATATTACGACAACTTCCGTGGTCCAAGCAGTAACTTATGGGTCTACCTATGGTGCTATTACTGCTGGAGATGACAATGATGCACCTGTTGCTGATGCTCTCGTCTTCAAACAAGCTACGAAGCAAGGGGCAATAGAAGGAGCTCTCAGCGGAGCAAGCCTTGGAAGCGGCATGTCGGAAGAAAATGCGGATGTCAGCGAACTTCGGGCCAAATCTTCTATAATCAAAACCGTTGCTGAAACCAATGCACAAGCTGCTGCTAACGCCAGTAGTTCGATGGCAACAAAAGCTATCAAGACAAGCACTTCAGATATGTTATTACTAATGCAAAAATTTGGCATCAACCCGCGCCTCACAAATCCAACTAGAATTTTTAATAAAAAAACTACAAAAAACGAAGAGGATGATTTTCTTTTTAAAGAAGAGTTAAAAGTCGCCTCACCTATCTAGTTCTCATTGGACATTTGATTGTAAAACTATTACTAAGAGTATTTCCTCTTAGTAAAACTCACTTTATGATACAATGAAAAATTCTGACATAGGTTTAATTGGTCTTGCCGTAATGGGGCAAAACTTAGCACTTAATATTGCAGATCATGGCTTTCACATTTCTGTCTTCAACAGAACATTTGGTAAGACTGAACAATTCCTCCAAAATAATACTCACGCTAATTTAGATGGCTTCGAAAGCCTGAAAGATTTTGTTGAATCAATTAGTAAACCTCGAAAAATCATTATCATGGTTCAAGCCGGTAATGCGACCGATGCAGTTATCGAAAGTTTAATTCCTCTACTCGACCGAGGGGATGTCATTATCGACGGTGGTAATGCTAAGTGGACAGATACGATAAGGCGTGAAAAAGATCTTGACGCGAAAGGCTTTTACTTTGTCGGATCTGGAGTAAGCGGTGGCGAAGAAGGCGCCCGTTTAGGTCCTTCCCTCATGCCTGGTGGAACCTTAAAGTCATGGGATTTAATTAAAGACATTTGGACAAGTATCTCTGCAAAAGTTGATCAAAACTCAGGAAAGCCGTTAGCAGGTGGTAAGCCAGGTGCTCCAGTTTCTGGTGGATTCTCATGTGCTGCTTACATTGGAGAAAATGGTGCAGGCCATTATGTGAAAATGGTTCATAACGGTATTGAATATGGTGATATGCAAATGATTTGTGAAGCCTATCACATTCTTTCCTCAATTGGGGGGATGGATTCCTATAAAATTGGTGAAGTTTTCAAACAATGGAATGAAGAAATTCTTGATTCATTTTTAGTCGAAATAACTGGTGATATCTTATGCCAATCAGATCCAACAACAAATAAACCTTTTGTTGATATTGTACTTGATACCGCTGGGCAAAAGGGAACGGGAAAATGGACATCAGTAAATGCTTTAGATATGGGCGTTCCAGCACCCACAGTTTCGGAAGCAGTATTTGCTAGATGTTTAAGTGCTGTTAAAGAAGAACGTGTGGCGGCGTCCACGCAACTAACAGGTCCCACTGTAGATAATTCGAATGTGAATATCGAGGAATTGGTTAAATCTGTAAGAGATGCATTGTATTGCTCTAAAATTTGTTCCTATGCACAAGGGTTTCAACTTATGAGAGAAGCTCAAAATGAATACCATTGGAGTTTAAACTTTGGGGAGATTGCTCAAATATGGAGAGGTGGCTGTATTATAAGAGCAGCCTTCCTACAGAAAATTACTGAAGCGTTTGAAAGAGATAAAAACCTGCCAAACCTACTCTTGGATCAATATTTTAAAGACTGTATCACAGAGTACCAACCAAACTGGAGAAAAGTGGTTTCAATGGCTGTAGAAAGTGGAATCCCTACCCCTACTTTTTCCTCTGCCCTCTCCTACTACGATGGTTACAGGTCCGCTCGCTTACCTCAGAACTTACTACAAGCTCAAAGAGATTATTTTGGTGCACACACATACGAAAGAACAGATCAAGATAGAGGGCAATTTTATCATTTGGATTGGCCACACCCCAAAAGGCCAGAACATCAGGTTTAGCCCTTTTGCTTATTGACCTCTACAGGCCAACAGACTTCACGAAAAAGTTTTTAACTAAATTGTAATCTAAAGCTTTATTTGTTGAATCGATTATAAAGTCAAACGAGTTGGCTTGAGCTATTTCTTGCTTGGCCGTTTCCATTCTACGATTGATTTCATCTTCCTCATCCGTGCCACGATTCGATAACCTATCTTTTAAATCTTCTATCGACTTTGGCCGGATAAAGATACTCAGAGTCTGAAAACCCTTCGCCTCAGAATTGGATACAATATTTTGTATCGATTGTGCTCCGTTTACATCGATATTGATTAGCAAGTTTTTATCAGAGGAAGATTCAAATAAGGAATTTTTTAGTGTTCCATAATAATTACCATGTATCATCTCATGCTCAACAAATTCATCTTCACCAATTTTTTGTATGAAGTCTTTTGAGGATAAAAATATATAATCAACTCCATCGACTTCGTTGCTTCTAGCTTGCCTAGATGTAGCAGTAATTAAACGATAAAGGTGAAGTGAAAACTCCTTAACTAATCTGTCGCAGATCGTTGTTTTACCAACACCTGCAGGCCCAGAAATGATAATAATATAGCGGACCATTAATTCTAGTAACTCAACACCGAAAAGCCTACAATTAATCCACAGAGAATGAAATAAATTCCGACATATTTGGGCCGGTTTTTTTCACTATAGATAAAGGTTAAAAAATCTCTCATTCTGTATGGATAAGCTCCTAGGTATAAAGCTACAGAAATAAAAATATAAATTATAGATACCAAAACAAGTCTAGCACTTGGTTCCTGGAGGAATGCAGCGTCTAAGACCTCTCGGGAATACAACAGGGTTAAGATTGAAAGAGCACGAACGGCAAGAAAATCCTTGGTTAAAAAAAAGGACAAAATTAATATGCAAACTGAAATCAACACAATGATTGTTTTGAACTCTCCAAAATCCGCTTCTCCCAAATGCATAACATGACCAAAAATAAACCAACATGTCCCTGTAATCATAAGAATATAAGCAAGTAATCTTGAGCGAGGAAATGAAAGCACTTTTGCCCTGATAGATTCTTTTTTAGATAAAAAGGGGGTCCCCAAAAGGACAAGGAAAAATCCGGTGAGAATCGTGAAATCTGATAAATGCATGATGCTATGTAATTAAATCGCCAAAAAGCGTATTGGGTGAAATTCGGGCTATACGAACCGCTACGATGTTACTAATCAACTTATCTGAACCTAAGAAAATTACTTTCCTAAAGCATGGAGTGCGACCAATCAAAAAGCCCTCCCCTTTTCTTGCCTTACCTTCAACAAGAACTTCTACATTAGAACCAACCAGTTTTTCATTGGATACCGTAGATTGTTGTTCTAATAAATGTAAAAGTTCTTGATTGCGTTTTTCTTTCACACGCTGAGGAACTTGGTCACTAAGCTCAGCAGCAGGGGTGCCAGACCTTTCACTGTATTTGAAAATAAATGCCATTTCAAAGCCAGCTTCCACAAAAAGATCTTTAGTTGCCTCGAAGTCTTCTTCTTGCTCACCTGGATAGCCTACAATGACATCCGTACTCAATCGCATTTCGGGATTAGAAGCTCTTAACTTTTTAACAAGGTCTATAAATTTATTTCGCGTGTAAGGTCGGTTCATAGATTTTAAAATCCTATCTGAACCGCTCTGCACTGGAATGTGGGCATGACTTCCGAGTTTATTTAGACGCGTGAATGCAGCAATTAAATCATCACCAAAAGCAACAGGGTGAGGCGAAGTAAACCGAATGCGTTTAATATCATCAATTGCATGAAGTTTATCCAACAGTTGCACAAAAGGAGACTTGTTGTCAATACGGGCAAATTCACCTCTACCATATGCATTAACTATTTGTCCTAGCAAAGTTACTTCCTTTACCCCGTTACGAGCGAGTGTTTCGACCTCAGCAACAATTTCATCCATCGCTCGGTACCTTTCATTACCCCTTGTTTTCGGAACAATGCAAAAAGAACAATTCATATTACATCCCTGCATAATTGAAACAAAGGCAGAAACAGTTTTGCTTGAGGAATCTAAATGATTTTTGATATGATTTTGAGAATTCGCTTCTTCATCAAGATCAACAATAGGTAACTTGTTTTTGGAATCTTGTTTTGTAAGTGTATCTAAATAATCAGGAATGTGGTGAAATTTTTGGGTGCCTGCTATTAAACTAAGTTTAGGCAAAGATTTTAAAAGGTCTGCCCCTTTATTCTGAGCCATACACCCCAAGATGCCCAAAATGAATTTCTTATCTTTCTTTTTTTTGGATAATACATGACCTGCTTTCCCAATTGCTTTGCTTTCTGCTTGCTCTCTAACACTGCAGGTATTGAGCAAAACAATATCCGCCTCCTTTTCATTTTCAACTAAAGAATAACCACGCTCAATTAAACTGGAAGCGACTTCCTCAGAATCTCTTTCATTCATCTGACATCCATAAGTCTTTATAAATACACGGTTCATAGTTTGCTCAAAAAGTTTCTTACTTATGAAATAAGTTGTAGCAGTTTTTCATAACTATTAATAACGCGAGAAGTTTTAGCCAATAAAACATCGTGACTATTATGCCCATTAGAAAATAAAATACAATCAATACCTAAATGATCTGCAATCTCAAGATCATGAACAGTGTCACC
>ERZ1046876.1369-NODE-1369-length-16051-cov-20.554201_pt1 | contig 16051 bp, 12 predicted proteins | sample MGYA00383094_ERZ1046876 | MGnify/ENA primary metagenome ERZ1046876 (study PRJEB29581, sample SAMEA5548364) | metagenome | biome: marine; feature: coastal; material: water | depth 50 m | study: Short-term variability in the microbial, nano- and picoplankton...
ATGAAAAGGAGTTTTTTACTTTACTTTCTAATAACCTTAATCGGAATCCTTTTTGTGGGAAGGTTATTTCAATTACAAGTAGTTAGAGGTCAAGATTACAACCCTGTAAAAACATCAGCTGTTAAAGTAAAGTTTGATTTACCTGAGAGAGGCTATATTTATGATAGAAATGGAGAATTACTAGTTGCTAATCAACTCTCCTATGATGTGACTATAGTTCCAAACGAAGTTACTCCACTTGATACAATTGAGTTTTGCGCACTTTTAAAAATTACTAAAGAAAACTTTATTAAGCGTTTTAAGAAAGCAGAAAATTATGCACCTTGGTTAGAATCTGTTTTTCTAAAACAACTAGCGAAAGAAGATTTTGCTTTTTTACAAGAAAAACTTCATAAATTTCAGGGATTCAATATTCAAAAAAGAGTCATTAGAAATTATCCCATAAAATCTGCTGCAAATATTCTAGGATATATTAATGAAGTAAATGAACTCATTGCAAAAAAAGACAACTACTATCAACAAGGAGAATTAATTGGCAAAGCTGGTGTAGAGGCTCAATATGAAAAGGTATTGAGAGGAAAAAAAGGAAAAAAATATTTTCGTAGAGATCGATTTAATAAAATAAAGGGGCCTTTTAAAAACGGAATATATGATTCTATTGCTGTCAATGGAAAAGACATTACATTAACAATAGATAGTAAACTTCAACAATATGGAGAATACTTAATGAAGGGAAAACGGGGAGGTATTATAGCACTTGAACCCTCTAGTGGAGAAATTCTTGCTCTGGTAACTTCACCAAGCTACGACCCTAATATGATGGTAGGTCGTTTACGATCACCTAACTCCGTGAAGCTCATTGGTGACAGTATTAACAAACCAATGTATGATAGAGGACTTAAAGGAACTTACCCTCCAGGTTCACCTTTTAAATTGGTAAATGCTCTAATTGGACTCCAAGAGGATGTGATTGATGAAAATACTCATTTCGTTTGTAATGGCGGTTATCGTTATGGGAATCGAAAAAATGAATTTATGAAGTGTCATTGTGATATATACGGGAAACCCATTCAACTAAATTCAGCAATTTCGAAATCTTGCAATAGCTATTTCGCAAATACCTATAAGAGAATTATTGAAAAAAATAAGAATTCTACAAGCGGAATGAATACTTGGAGTACACATGTTAAAAGTTTTGGGTTAGGCAACTATTTAGGATATGACTTACCAGAGGGTGACAAGGGTTTGATACCTGATGGAGAGTATTATAATAGCATGTACAAACATAGATGGAATGCATCCACAAATATCTCAAATGCTATAGGACAAGGTGAAGTCTTAACCACACCTATTCAGTTGGCAAATGTAACCGCAGCTATTGCAAATAGAGGTTTTTTTCACACCCCTCATATAGTTAAAAAAATTAACAGCCAAGCCATTACAGATTCATCATATACAACACCAAAACATACTACCATAGACAAAAAACACTTCGAACCAATCATCGAAGGGATGCACGAAGTTTTTAAAACGGGTACAGCTAGTTGGGTAAATATTGAAGGTATTGATATTGTAGGAAAAACAGGTACTTCAGAAAATTTTATGAGGGTTGGAGGAAAAAAAACTAAATTACCAGACCATTCTATTTTAGTAGCTTTTGCTCCCAAAAACAATCCTAAAATTGCAGTTGCTGTATTTATTGAAAACGGGGGGTTTGGATCAACTGTTGCCGCTCCAATAACAAGTCTTATGATAGAAAAATATTTAACAGGAAGGGTGAATAGGAAATGGATTGAAGATCGAATGTTAAAAACAGACTTAAGTCCTATATATGAAAGACAAACTATAGCAATAAAAGAAATTGAGACAGGAACAAAATAATATTTTTTTTGGTATTGATTGGCTACTTGTGCTTTTCTTTACCTTACTAGTTGGATTTGGGTGGATAAATATCTATGCTGCTTCCTATACTGATGAAAATATACAAGCATTTGATTTTTCGTCAAAATATGGAAAGCAACTTCTTTGGATATTATTTAGCATTCCACTTATTATCCTAATCTTATTCATTAATGCAAAATTTTATCAGCGTTTTTCAAGTATTTTTTTCATTTTTTCATTGTTAACTTTAATTGGGCTTTTTCTTTTTGGAACAGAAGTTAATGGTGCAAAATCTTGGTATCGTTTTGGAAGTATTGGTATACAACCATCAGAGTTTGCAAAAGCATTTACAGCACTAGCTCTTGCAAAATTGATGAGTGATAGAAAATACAATTTAAGTATCCTTAAAAATCAATTAAAGGCATTCATTATAATTTTTTTACCTGCATTTTTAATAGCTCTTCATGACCCGGGTTCAGCAATTATATATTTAGCATTCTTTTTTGTTTTAAATAGAGAAGGGTTAACCTTAGCCTATATCATTTTTGGGGCGCTATCTATTGTGTTATTTATAGCTACTATTTTAGTTGGGATGAAAGTTATCATCAGCTCACTATTTATTCTTATTACCACATTTATAATTTATAACATATACAGGAATAAGCGCTTCTTGAAATTTAATTGGATGAAGGTTGTAGCAATGTATTTATTTTCCTCTCTTTTTATTTTTAGTGCAGATTATTCTTACAATAATATTTTAAAAAAACATCAAAGAGACCGGTTTGAGGTGATTCTTGGAAAAACATCAGACACCAAACAAATTGGGTACAATACAGATCAGTCTATACAAACAATTAGTTCAGGAAAATTTTGGGGAAAAGGGTTTCTTGAGGGAGATAAAACTCAAGGAAATTTTGTGCCAGCACAGGACACAGACTACATCTTCAGTGTTGTTGGGGAGGAATGGGGTTTTGTAGGATCTAGTTTTGTTATCGTGTTATTTATGGCGCTTCTTTACAGAATAATATATAGAGCAGAGAAACATGCCAATAAATTTGGCAGAATTTATGGTTATGGAGTAGCCTCTATATTATTTTTCCATTTAATTGTAAATATCGGAATGGTGATTGGAGTTTTACCTACAGTTGGAATACCATTACCATTTTTTAGTTATGGCGGCTCATCATTGTGGGGTTTTACGCTTTTACTCTTTATTTTTATAAAACTAGATGCTCAAAAAAGTTATGATTGGTAATGCTATTTAAAAATAAAAAAACGCTCTGTAGTTATACAGAGCGTTTTTTTTATTTATGTTTTTAGAATCTATAACGTAGCTACTTGCTTTGTTAATTTAGATTTTAAATTAGATGCCTTGTTTTTGTGTATAATATTGTTCTTAGCTAGCTTATCTAACATTGAAACAACTTTTAAAAGCATACCCTCAGCTTCCTTCTTATCGGAAGACGCACGTAAATCTCTTACAGCGTTACGTGTAGTTTTGTGTTGATGCTTATTACGCAATCTTTTTGTTTCGTTACTTCTAATTCTTTTTAATGCTGACTTATGATTTGCCATTTCTTTAATGTTTTTTTTAATAAAACTTGTAGTCCGTACGGGAATCGAACCCGTGTTACCAGGATGAAAACCTGGCGTCCTAACCCCTAGACGAACGGACCAATTGCAATCTTACAGAAAATAGTCCTTCGATTGCGGATGCAAATATACAACGTTTTTAAAATTCCACAATATTTTTTTAAAAAATTTAATAAGCCTTTGCGAATAAGACCCTTCTCACTGATTTTTCACCCGAAAAAACACAGAATCCAAGCTCTTCTTTAGCATCATTAGGGATGCATCGAATTGTTGCTTTCGTTAATTCTTTAATTTTATTTTCAGTTTCAATAGTTCCATCCCAATGCGCAGAAACAAATCCGCCTTTAGTATTAATTATAGTTTTAAACTCATCAAAACTATTTACTTCTGTAATATGATTTTTCTGGTATAAAAGCGCTTTTGAAAATAAATTTTCTTGAATTTCCTCTAATAAATTTTCTATATAAGTAATTAAATTATCCTGAGAAATGGTCTTTTTTTCTAAGGTATCTCTTCGAGCTACCTCCACTGTGTTATTTTCTATATCTCGATTACCTATAGCAATTCTTACAGGAACACCTTTAAGTTCGTATTCCGCAAACTTTGCTCCTGGCCTAAAAGTATCTCTGTCATCAAATTTGACTGAAATTCTTTTAGATTTTAAAGATTTGACGATAATGTCTACCTTTTCAGAAATCAAAGCCAATTGGTCTGCTCCTTTATAAATAGGGATAATTGCTACCTGAATTGGCGCTAGTTTTGGAGGTAATACCAACCCTAAGTCATCTGAGTGAGTCATTATTAATCCTCCAATTAATCGAGTAGATACCCCCCAAGAAGTAGCCCATACATGTTCTTGTTTACCTTCTTTGGATGTATATTTTACATCAAAAGCTTTTGCAAAATTTTGACCTAAAAAATGAGATGTACCAGCTTGTAAAGCTTTACCATCTTGCATTAATGCTTCTATTGTATAGGTATCTTCAGCACCTGCAAACCTTTCACTTTCAGATTTATAGCCTTTTACTACTGGCATTGCCATAAAACTCTCTGCAAATTCAGCATAGATTTTTTGCATTTGAACTGCTTCTGCTACTGCTTCAGTTTTAGTTGAATGTGCAGTATGACCTTCTTGCCATAAAAACTCAGCTGTCCTCAAAAATAACCTTGTTCTCATTTCCCATCGAACAACATTAGCCCACTGATTAATTAATAACGGTAAATCTCTGTAGGACTGAATCCATCCTTTATAAGTATTCCAAATAATAGCTTCAGAGGTTGGTCTAACAATTAGCTCCTCCTCTAACTTAGCTTCCGGGTCAACTCTAAGTTTACCCATATGATCAGGATCATTTTGTAATCTATAATGCGTAACTACGGCACATTCTTTAGCAAATCCTTCTGCATTTTTTTCTTCAGCTTCAAATAAACTTTTGGGAACAAATAAAGGGAAATAAGCATTCTGATGTCCTGTCTCTTTGAACATTCTATCTAATTCTGCTTGCATATTCTCCCAGATTGCAAACCCATAAGGCTTGATTACCATGCAACCTCTTACCGCAGAATTTTCAGCTAAGTCTGCTTTCTGTATAATTTCATTATACCATTTAGAATAGTCTTCTGCTCTTTTTGTTAACTTCTTACTCATAATCCAAACTTTGGCACAGATGTTGTTTAATATAAATTGTTAAATTTATTGTAAATTTGATGTAATGTATAAATACAAAAGCAAAACTAAAGCATTTTAGGCACAGAGAATAAAAAAAAATGCTTTTTAGCCACAAATTTTGTTTTTATCAACACTAAATAAATTATTATGAAATTAAACTACCTTAACAAACTTGGCCAATCACCGCTTCTATTTCTATTAGTAGTTGTTTTAATATCTTCATGTACAGTTTATCAAAATGTTCCTGATACTGATGGTATTTATTCCCCAGAAAAAAATAAAACAAGAATTATTGTTGATAACAGCAAAGAATACCAAGAAAACGAAAATAAGTACTTCACAAGGGAGCTTGAGAGAATTGGCATCATTAACGATACAGATATTCTTACTAACATTGAAACATACAGCTCAATTGAAGACACCACAAATAACACTTCTGAAAGTACAAATCCCTACAACGTAAATAGTGTTTGGGGAAAATCAGATAGTGAACAAATAATTATTAATCTAAACTTAGATAATGTTGGATATGGATTTAATAATTATTGGAATTTTTACGACCCTTACAATACGTATGGCTATTTAAATCCATGGAATAGAAGATCATGGAGATTTGGATGGAGAAGTAGGTTTGGTGATCCTTCTTTTTTGCCAGGCTATGGATATTTCCAACTTCCATATTTCAATCCTTTTTTCAATAGTTTTTATGGATATGGTTATTTTAATTCAAGAAATTATTATGGATATGGTTACTTGGGCAATAGATATAGAAATTATAATTATGGTAGAAGAAATTATTCCTACACCACATTAAATTCAAGAAATTATTCAAACTCCAGAAGAATAAGCAACAGTAACAGAAGAGTAACCTTCACCAATAGAAGATCTCAAAATACTGTTAGAGACGTAAATATAGACGACCTAGCGAGTAGATTAAGATTGGATAAAAGTAAAATAAAGGTCTACAGCCAAACAAAAAATGTTCCTGCTGAAAGTAGACGATCTAGTAAAAATGTTAGAAAATCTTCTACAGTTCGTTCTGGTGGCTCATCTAAGAGATCTAGTTATAATTCAAATGCTTCAAGATCTAGGAGTAATAGTTCAACAAGAATGAGAAGCAATAACTCGCCAAGAAGTTCAACAATAATGAGAAGCAGTAATTATTCCCGAGGAAGTAGCTCGTCTTCTAACGGGGGTTCTAGAGGTAGAAGTTCATCATCAAAAGGTGTTTCAAAAAGAGGCGGTTAACATTTAATCTAAATTTATGAAAAAAATTATTTCTTTTGTGGTTTTTGCCACACTTATAAGTGCGTCTTATTCCCAGTCTCTTGATTATCAAAATATAGCTACAATGTTTTCAAGAAATGATGGAAATGGTAGTGCTAGATTTGTTTCTATGGGCGGAGCTTTTGGTGCTGTGGGTGGAGATATCTCTTCTATGATAATTAACCCTGCTGGAATATCAGTTTTTAATGGTAATAATGCTGCAATAGCTTTTCAAATACGAAATACCAATACAGCAACAAGCTACTATGGAAATTCATTAACAACTCAAGAAGATTACTTCAACATATCAAGTGCAGGAGCAGTACTTACTTTTGAAAATAATATTGATTCTGAGTGGTCTAAATTTACTTTTGGAGTTAACTTTAGAATTTCTACTGATTTTGAAAATAGATTTATCGCTAAAGGGAATAGTGGTTTTTCTTCATTTGATAGTTTCCCTCTTGATGAAAACGAAAACCCAATTGTGTATGATATTTCAGAAAGTCAGGAATTCACAAACTTTTATAATGGTGAACTTTCAGAACTAAATTTTGCTTTCTCAGGAGTTTATTTAGAAAAACTTCATATTGGGGCTGGACTAAATTTCTATGATATTAATTTCAGTCAACAAATAGTTTTAAATGAAAATAATACTGACGGAAATGAAAACACATTGTCTGCAAAATTTTATCAAGAAAATTTCACAAACGGTGTTGGTTTCTCTATGAGTGCTGGTTTCATTTACAAACCAACTAATACCATTCGAATAGGCTTAAGTTATCAATCACCTTCATGGTTTACAGAACTTATAGAAAACACCAACATTATAAATAATGATGGTTTTTTTGGAGATACTGAAATTGAGGTAAGTAATAATGATGTAATTTATGATAATACTTTTGGCGGTAATTTACCCATACAAGAATTACTTTATAAATTACGAACACCAGCTAAAATTACAGCAAGTACAGCAATTATTTTTGGAAAAAAGGGTTTGATTAGTTTAGATTACTCCTCTAAAAATTACAAAGGTTTATATTTATCTGGTGATAATTTCTCAGAAGAAAATTTATTTTTTGATAATCAATTAAGAAGAGCTAATGCTATTCATATTGGAACAGAATGGAGAATTAATCAATTAAGTTTAAGAGGTGGATACCAATATGAAGAAAGTCCTTATTCAAATTCTGTTTTATCAGACAACCAAGAAAGTTATTCACTTGGAATGGGGTATAATTTTGGATCGGTCAAACTAAATCTAGCCTATAGAAAAAATAATAAAAACGAACAATACAACTTTTACCCACAATACAATCAAGTTGATCCCGCAGAATTAGATATTGACAACACGGTAATAACGATTGGCCTTTCGGTAAATATCTAAATAATTTAAAGCAAAATTTTTGAAATAAATCTCATGCTTTTAAACTTCTATATTTATCTCTATTTAACATATCTATTCATTTTTTTGCATTAATTTTGTAGCTTATTTTATTATTTCTGATGGATGCACAAAAAATTACAATTCAATCAACCAACAATGAAAACATTTTAAAATTTGTAAGCAATCAAATTTTAATAAACGGAGGTAGTTATGAATTTAATAATATTGATGAAGCTAAAATCTCTCCCTTAGCTCAACAGTTATTTTATTTGCCTTTTGTAAAAAAAATATTCATTACTGCAAATTTTATTGCAATTCAACGGTTTGATATTGTTGAATGGATTGATGTTCAAGAAGAAGTTAAAGAACAAATTGAAGCCTATTTTACTGCTGGAGGAATTGCTATAAAGGAAAATTTAGAGTCGAGAAAAAAAGCAGCGATTGAAGTGTATGCAGAAGCGACCCCAAATCCTTCTACTATGAAGTTTGGAACTAATAAGTCTTTGACAACTACAGATGTTGAATATAAAAACATAGAAGAAGCAAGTAAATCTTCTCCCTTGGCAAAAGCTTTATTTGGATTTCAATTTGTAAAAGAAGTATTTATCTCTGAAAATTATATATCCATCACTAAGTTTGATATTATTGAATGGAATGACGTTTATGCTGAAATTAGAAATTTTATAAGTTCCTATTTACAAGAAAATAAAACCATAATTAAAGAGCTTCCAAAATCAATTGAGAAAATAAACAAATCCTCAACGAAAGAATTTGATACTGGAGAATTAGAAGGAACTCCTGCCAAAATTATAGCTATTTTAGATGAATATATTCGTCCTGCAGTTGCATCAGACGGAGGCAATATAGCCTTTAAATCCTATGATCAAGACAGTAAGATTGTAAGTGTGGTTTTACAAGGAGCTTGCAGTGGTTGCCCTTCCTCCACCATTACTTTAAAAAACGGTATAGAAACAATGTTACAAGAAATGCTTCCTAATGAAATTAGTCAAGTAGTAGCTATTAACGGGTAAAATAAGTTCAAGCGCGAATAGATAAAAAATAATGTCTAAAATAATTAAACCTTACAAAGACTCCAAGTTGGGCAAAAAAGAGCAAGTCGCTACAATGTTCAACAATATATCAAAGAACTATGATGATTTAAATAGAGTGATATCATTTGGAATAGATATTAGTTGGAGAAAAAAAGTAGTAAAAATTATTTCAAAAAATAATCCTCAACAAATTCTAGATATTGCTACTGGAACTGGAGATTTGGCATTAATGATGTCTACACTTCAACCAAATAAAATTATTGGTTTAGATATTTCGGAAGGCATGTTAGCCGTAGGAAAAGAAAAAATAGCCAAAGCAAAATTAAACGATAAAATAGAAATGATTGTTGGCGATTCAGAGAATATGCCTTTTGAAGACAACACTTTTGATGCTATTACAGTATCATTTGGGGTTCGAAATTTTGCTAACTTAGAAAAAGGATTGAGTGAAATAAGACGAGTTTTAAAGCCTGGTGGAACATTTGTTATTTTAGAAACTTCAAATCCAACAAAATTTCCTTTTAAACAAGGATATAAATTCTACACTTCTTTTATTCTGCCAATTATTGGCAAATTGTTTTCTAAAGATAAGATAGCCTACTCTTATCTGAGTGAATCTGCAAATTATTTTCCTTTTGGTGAAACCTTCAACAATATTTTGAAGGAAAATGGGTTTATTAATACAGAATATACCCCTGTTACATTTGGTGTTGCCACCATATACTCTGCTTCTAAATAATATGAAAAAAATAGTATTTTTTGTTGTTTGTTTTTTGATGGTGCTTTCTGCATCTTCTCAAAATAGAAGAAATGTAGATAATCTTCCAACTTTTGATGATCCTAAAATTCATTATGGTTTTTATTTAGGCATAAATCAAAACGATTTTAAGGTTAATTATAGACCAAGTAATTTTCCAAATACGGTTATTGAAGTAAAACCTACTTCAGGATTTAATGTTGGTTTAATTACAGATTTAAGAATTCATAAAAATGTAAACTTACGTTTTGAACCGGGTTTAATGAGTAATTCAAAAACTATTTATTTTAATAATAGTTCATCTTTACTTACTGAAAGAGATAGCGTTAGAGAAATTGGCTCTACCTATTTACACCTCCCATTGATTTTAAAATTTAGTACTGATCGTTGGAATAACGTTAGACCTTATGTCTTAGCAGGTGTGTCTTACGATCACAACTTCTCAAGTAATCAAGAAAATTCTGATGATAATTATAGTGGGGAATTTAGAATGAAAACTAAAAACTTTATGTATGAAGTTGGTTTTGGAATAGATATTTATTTATCCTTTTTTAAGTTTTCACCATCAATTCGAGGTCTTTTTGCGATGAACAGAGAACTTCTTGATGACAACAACAATGATAGCCCATGGACATCTCCAATTAATTCATTTTCTACACGAGGGATTTTCATAAGTTTTGCTTTTGAATAAAATTATCTTCTAAATTCATTCAATAAAATAGCCGTAGCTGTGGCAACATTTAAACTTTCAACTTGCATAGAATCACCATATCTTGGAATTGATATCTTATTGCTAATTAAACTTTTTAAGGTATCAGAAATACCATTAGCTTCATTACCCATAACCAAAACGGCTGAAGCTGGGAGTTTAGTTTTATGAATATTAACTCCATTCATATCTGCAATATATATTGGAATAGAAACTGTTTTTAAATACTCAGGTAAATTAAGATAGGAAGTAGATACCCTAGTTAAAGAACCCATACTAGCTTGAACCACCTTCGTGTTATAACAATCAACTGTTTCTTTAGAGCAAACTAGTTGTTCAACACCAAACCAATCGCACAATCGAATAATAGTTCCTAAGTTTCCAGGATCATTAATAGTATCCAATGCAACAATTAAACCTGATGAATTCACCTTTTTCTCTGAAGGGATTTTAAATAGTGCTAGAACTTTATTTGGTGTTTTTAAACTGCTTATTTTTTTTAATTCTTGATTGGTCACTTGAACGAAACAATCTAAAAAGGAAAAGTAAGAATCTGTAGAAAATAAAATCTCTACCTCATAAGATGATTCCAGAAACTCTTCAACTACTTTTACCCCTTCGGCAATAAATAATTGATGTTTTTGTCGATACTTTTTTTGAGATAAACTAGTTATTAGTTTTTGATGGTTATTAGATAGTCTCATTTAATAAATTAAAATTATTTTACTAAAATAGAATAATAAAAACTGAAGCTTGTGTTTTTATATGCAACTGAAAAAAAATTTATCTTAATAAAGAAATCAAAAGTAGTATTTTTGAGTTTATATTTTGAATGTAATTCATGAAAAAAATATTTATTTACTTTTTATTAATCTTGTTTTTATCGGCTTGTAGCTCGGTAAAGAGGGTAAAAGATGCTAAATATTTATTGACTCAGAATACCATTATTATTAATGACAAAAAAAATACCAATACAGATTTAATTGAGTTGTTGGTTCAAAAACCAAATAGTAAAACATTAGGGCTCCCATTGTCATTATATTTTTATAATCTAGGAGACAACACAAAGCCAGAAAAAGCATCAGATTGGGGAAATCTTAAACCAAAAACCTATAATTTTATTAAAAATGTATTTTCTGAAAAGCAAAGTATCTCATTTGCAAATAGTATGATTCGTTTAAATAATTGGTTTTTAAAGAACGGTCAAGCTCCAATAACCATTGATGATATTAAAATTAAAAAAACCATTAATAATCTTACTGCATACCATAAAAATAGAGGGTATTTTAGAGTAGAAGTAAGTTCTAATAAAAAACTATTAAATAATAAAAAGGGGGAAATAGATTATATAATTAATACTGGTCGTCCAACGTATTTAGACTCCGTAAGAACAAAAATAAAATCTCCTGTTTTAGACTCTTTATATCAATCAAAGAAAGCATTATCCTACTTGAAAAGTGGAGATCAATTTATAGAGAGTAATTTTATTAAAGAAGCTAAAAGAATTACTAATCTTTTTAGAAATAATGGTATTTATCACTTTACAGAAAATGATCTGGGCTATTATAATATAGACACAGCGAATACAAACAATTACAAAACAAATATTGATCTAGTTATTTTTGATAAAAAAAGAATTTTAAAATCTAATGGTGATTATATTCTAAAACCCTATACAATTCAAAAAATTAGAAAAGTTACTGTTTTTACAGATTATTCTTTTTCTCAGAAAGACAAGCCTAACCAAGACTCTACCAGCTTCAAAGGAATTACTTTTCTTGCCCATAATAAAATAAAGTACAACCCAAAACTTTTATCAGAATCTATCTTTATTAAACCTGGCGAAGTTTATGCTGATTCTCTGAGAAACTTAACTAGAAAACATTTAAAATCATTAAGAAACTTTAAGGTAATTAATATTAAATATGAGCCCGTAGATAGTCTAAATAATCAACTAGATGTATCTATTTTACTAACACCTTTAGATAAGTTTAGTTTAGATTTAGAAACTGAACTCACGCATTCAAACATCAGAGACCTTGGTGTTTCAGCAAAATTCTCCATAGTAAATAGAAATATCTTTAAGGGCGCCGAAATTTTTAAACTTTCATTTTTGAGTTCATTTTTTAATGCATCCCAAGATGCAAATAAAGAAGAACAATTTTTCAACTCATGGGAAATTGGAGCAGATATGTCTTTAGAAATCCCTCGATTTGTTGCGCCTTTTGGAATCAATAAATTAGTTCCAAAAAGAATGTCTCCAAGAACTGTATTTTCATTAGGAACAAGTATTCAGCAGAATATAGGCCTAGATCGAGAAACCCTTACAGCATTGATGAGTTATAAATGGCAATACAATGCAAAAAAAACAATTCAGTTGGACATTTTCAATACTCAATATGTACGAAACTTAAGAATTGGAAATTACTTTGACATCTATAATTCTGAATATATTAAACTAAATTCTATTGCAAAAGAGTTTTATGACAACCCTGAGTACAACTTAGAGAGACAGCAAGAAACTGTTTCATTTATGAATACTGTTTTTAATGATCCTAATTTTCTGACTAACAATCCTGATTCTTTCAGAAATAATTTGAATATTTTAGATCGATACAATATCATAACTTCAGATTTTTTAATTCCAACAATTGCATATTCATTTACCTACAATAACCAGAGTGACTTCAGAGATAATAATTTTTCTTTTTTTAAAATAAGAGTGGCAAACTCAGGAAATATTGGAGGATTATTATCAAATAAAAAAAACAATAACAATAGAAAAACTATTTTTAATATTCCACTAGCTCAGTATTTTAAAACTGACATTGAATATAAAAAGTTTTGGGAAATAGATGACTCCTCAGTAATTGGTTTTAGAAGTTTTATTGGGGCAATTGTACCTTACGATAATTCTGCAATACCTTTTACTAAAAGTTATTTTGCTGGAGGCTCAAATGACATAAGAGCGTGGCAAACCTATGACTTGGGCCCAGGAAATAGAAATTCTGGATTGGAATATAATATTGGAAGTCTGAAATTTTTAACGAGTGCAGAATATCGGTTTGATTTGTTTGGAAGTTTAAAGGGAGCCTTGTTTGTTGATGCCGGAAACATATGGGATATTACAAATTCAATATTTGCTGAAGATGAGGCAAAATTTAATGGGATTAATTCAGTGAAAGATATTGCTGTTGGATCTGGCTTTGGACTTAGGTATGATTTTAGTTTTTTAGTCTTTAGATTAGACCTTGGTTTTAAAATGCATGAACCCTATTTAGAAACAAATAAATGGTTTAGGAATTACAATTTTTCAAATGCTGTATATAACATTGGAATTAATTATCCGTTTTAAACTAGTTCACTTTTTTCCTACAACGATTTCGATGATTTTTAAGCTCATCGGCAATTAAATTCTCTACTAATAGCTATTTTTTGATTACTTTTGATGCCTTAAATTCAATCATTTAAAACAAATAAAATGAGTCACAATATTAAACCAGGAGTTGCTACTGGAGAAGAAGTTCAAGCTATTTTTAAACTTGCTAAAGAAAAAGCATTTGCTTTACCTGCTGTAAATGTTGTAGGTTCAAATACCATTAATGCAGTATTAGAAACAGCAAAAGAGCTAAATGCTCCTGTAATTATTCAATTCTCAAATGGTGGGGCGCAGTTTAATGCTGGAAAGGGATTATCTAATGAGGATCAAAAAGCAGCAATAGCAGGAGGAGTAGCAGGTGCTAAACACATCCATTTATTAGCTGAGGCATACGGAGTTCCTGTAATTTTACATACAGACCATTGTGCTAAAAAATTATTACCATGGATTGATGGTTTGTTAGCAGCAAGTGAAGAACATTTTGCTACTACCGGAAAACCTCTTTATAGCTCTCACATGATTGATTTATCTGAAGAGCCTATAGAAGAAAATATTGAAATTTGTAAAACCTATTTAGCACGAATGTCTAAAATGGGAATGACTTTAGAAATTGAATTAGGAATTACAGGAGGGGAAGAAGATGGTGTTGATAATTCTGATGTAGATGTATCTAAATTATACACACAACCAGAGGAAGTAGCATATGCTTATGAGGAATTAATGAAGGTTAGCCCTCAATTTACAATTGCTGCAGCTTTTGGAAATGTTCATGGAGTTTATAAGCCTGGGAATGTAAAATTAACTCCAAAAATTCTAAAAAACTCACAAGAGCATGTTTCTCAAAAATACAATCTTGCTCACAATACAATTGACTTTGTATTTCACGGAGGATCAGGTTCTACCCTTGAAGAAATTAGAGAGTCTATTGGCTATGGTGTTATTAAAATGAATATTGATACTGATTTACAATATGCTTTTACAGAAGGGATTAGAGATTATATGCAAGGTAAAGCAGACTACCTAGCAAATCAAATTGGAAACCCAGATGGTGCAGATCAACCTAATAAAAAATATTATGATCCAAGAAAATGGTTGCGCGAAGGAGAAGTAACTTTCAAAACTAGATTAAAGAAAGCTTTTGAGGATCTAAATAATGTAAATACATTATAGTTTAATAAAACCACAAATATGAAAGTCTGTTTAAATTTTAAACAGACTTTCTTTTTTATTGGAAAGTTAAATATTAATCCATTAAATTTGTGAACTTGGTTTAAGACAATATTGACTTAAATTAATAACACAAAACAGATGACTAACTTGTAGTATATGGCTTGGTTTAAAAGAAAAGAAAAAGGGATTAATACACCTACAGAAGCAAAAAAAGACACACCAAAAGGCTTGTGGTACAAGACACCTAGTGGTAAAATAATAGATACTGAAGAATTAAAACGCAATCTTTATGTAAGCCCTGAGGATGGATATCATGTTAAAATTGGCAGTAAAGAATACTTTGAAATGCTCTTTGACAACAATAAATTCAAAGAATTAAATTCGAAAATTACAGCTAAAGATCCTCTTAAATTCGAAGACACAAAAAAATACCCGGATCGATTAAAAGCTGCACAAGAAAAAACTAAACTAAAAGATGCCGTAAGAACAGCTGTGGGTAAATCTTTGGGTAAAAAAATTGTAATAGCAGCTATGGATTTTTCATTTATTGGAGGATCTATGGGAAGTGTTGTTGGAGAAAAAATTGCAAGAGCTATAGAATATTCAATTCAAAATAAATTGCCCTTCTTAATGATTTCAAAATCTGGGGGAGCCAGAATGATGGAAGCCTCATTATCTTTAATGCAATTGGTAAAAACTTCTGCTAAACTTGCACAACTTGCCGAAGCAAAAATACCCTATATCTCTTTATGTACTGACCCAACTACAGGAGGAACTACTGCTTCATTTGCGATGCTGGGAGATATTAATATTGCTGAGCCTAATGCTCTAATTGCATTTGCCGGACCCAGAGTTGTTAGAGATACTACTGGTAAAGATTTACCAGAGGGATTTCAGCGATCTGAATTTGTATTAGAACATGGTTTTCTGGATGCAATTTATGAAAGAAAAGATTTAAAAAAGCAAATCAATCTCTATATAGACCTGATACAAAATGAGGCCATAAGAGCATAAAAAAATCTTGTTTAGGTTAACCTCTTCAATCAGCTCTAATGTAATAAGTTATCTCGCTTCTTTACCTTTATTTATCACTATAAAATTTATAGGTTAACATATAAAATATTTGTACATTTGCCACTTCAATGAAAAAATCATTGATGTACATAAAAATCATTTAAATAATATTGGCAT
>ERZ1046876.1370-NODE-1370-length-16046-cov-7.335876_pt1 | contig 16046 bp, 14 predicted proteins | sample MGYA00383094_ERZ1046876 | MGnify/ENA primary metagenome ERZ1046876 (study PRJEB29581, sample SAMEA5548364) | metagenome | biome: marine; feature: coastal; material: water | depth 50 m | study: Short-term variability in the microbial, nano- and picoplankton...
GTGCGGGAAGATTAAAGATTATTGGAGATGGAAAAAATCAGGTCGATCTGACCCACATTGAAAATGTGGTACACGCCCATCTCTGTGCCCTCGATGCCATGACCTCCAATCCCGCCCTGGGAGGAACACCCTACTTCATTGGACAAAATGAACCTGTGTGTCTGTGGGATTGGTTGAATCAGGTTTTTGCCGAACTAGATCTCGCACCGTTAAATAAATTCATTTCCTATAAAACGGCCTACAACATTGGTTGGCTTATGGAACATACATGGAAAATTTTGCCGCTTAAGGATGAACCTCCCATGACCCGTTTTGTGGCCTGCCAACTTGCCCACGATCATTGGTTTTCCGAGGTAGCTGCAAAAAGAGATCTTGGCTACCAACCCCTTCTCTCGATGGAAGAGGCGTTACGAAAAACTCTTCCATGGCTGCGTAATTTATAGGGATTAATTTTTGCTTTGGTCAACTAAACTCTTAGGGTCTGTTCAAATGCGAAAAAAGTGGAATGTATTTAAAATTGATGAAAATTAATTCGCTAGATGTTGTTTGATCGCGATGGATAGGGTCAGTAAAAGAAATGCTCCATTTCCCCAATTTTTTCCTTCCTCGTAATTTACTCTCGGCCTTTGGGGCGAAAGCATTAAGATTTATATGTAATTGATTAGATCAAGTTGTGCAGGAAAATATTTAATATGAACAAGAAATTAATAGCTCCAATCCTTACAATTATAGTCGGACTGACTTGGTTGTTAAACACTCTAAACATTATCCCTGGAGTTGACTGGGCATGGTCAATTGGCTTAGCAACAGTAGGTATACTTAGTGTAGCGGTCGGAGGCTTCAATAAGGTATCAATCGTGACAGGTCCATTTTTGATAATCGCATCAGTATTCTCCGTTATGAGGCAAACAGGGAGAATAAACATAGATCTTGAAGTACCAATTTTAGTTATAGTTTTAGGTGTCCTGATGCTTATCTCGCAATTGTCTAAGCTTCAATTGCCTGATGCCTTAAAAGAAAAAGAGTAGGAATAGCCGAACAAGACGATGAAGCTAACCCCAGATATTTGAGCGATTGAAGCATAAAAATTAAACTTAACCTTAATTTATAAACGAGCACCTCTTATTCTCCTTATAAAAGGTAAACCGCCTGGCAAGAATATTTCAAGCCATCATCAAGTCAGTCGGTTGTATTCATACAAAAAACAAGCCACACTGGCGTTCAAGTTGAGAGAACTGGCCTGCCCCTGAATCCCGATCTTAACCCATTGATCAGGCTGGTCTTGCCAAAACTCACCAAGTCCAACTTTTTCACTTCCAAAAAGAAAGGCTGCATCCGCGGGAAATTTTTTATTTCCCATTATTTCTTGGGCTCGAGAACTTGTCCCTACAATATGCCTAGCTGATTTTTTTAGCCAGTCTCTAACATCTGTCTTGGATCCCAAAGCCACAGGTATACCCCCAAACAATCCACGTGAGGAACGTACTACATTTGGATTAAAAAAGTCTACTGCAGGGTCGGATAAGATGACACCCGCGGCCCCAAAGGCTTCAATCGTGCGTAGAATCGCTCCAAGGTTTCCTGGCTTTTCCACTTCGTCCAAAATCACAAGAGGGGCATCATTCCGAACTGAAAAAACATCGAACCCAAGCTCCCAAGTCCTCAACACTCCAATAATTCCGTGAGTACCCGACTTGTAAGAAGCCTTGGCATGAGCAATTTCTGAGGTCTCACAAAAAGGAATTCCCATTTCTCGAAGTTCTTCCAACGCTGAAGATTCTCCAAACTGCTCAACCATAGATGGACAAAAATAGAATTCGATTAGCTGCCTACCGGCACGCACTAAGGCAAGCAGGTCATTGGCTCCTTCGATAAAAAAACATCCCCGCTCTCGCCGTCGACGAGGGGATTCTCGCAACTTTACCAATTCCTTGATCCGCGAATTAGTGGGGCTCTCTATGGTTGCATTAGTCATAAGATAAGAAAAAGGGTTTTGCCGATCAAGGGCGAGCCCGTTAAGACAAGCAACTGCATGAAACGTGAGCCAAAAGGATTTTCTCCCAACCCCTACCCCTACCATCATGAACTCGAGCTAGAGATTTCGGATGTCACAAATCTTGGCATTGGTATTGGCCGAGATCAAGACTGGGTAATTCAAGTTCCTTACTGTTGGCCAGGAGAGCGCGTGAAAGTCCGAGTTTTCAGAAATCATGCAAATTATTCTGAGGCCGACCTCTTAGAGGTCCTTACCTCTTCTCCAGATCGGACGGAACCAGTTTGTAAATTATACGGTTCTTGCGGAGGTTGCCAATACCAGGGAGCCACTTACGAGGCTCAATTAAAATGGAAACGTCAGCAGGTTGAAAACTCACTCGTACGGTTAGGTGGATTATCCGTTGAGGTGGAACCTGTCATTCCTTCCCCCAAGCCATATGGATACCGTTCCAAACTGACCCCTCATTTTCAAGGTGGTCGCCAAGGTAGGGAATTAAATATTGGTTTTTTGCGTCAGGGCTCCCGTCGTGCACTCATCGATGTGGAAGCATGTCCCATCGCAACCGATGCAATCAACGATGCCCTACCTGCCGCCCGTAATGAACTAAGAAATGCACCAAAAAGGAAACGTGGAGGCACCCTCTTGCTCCGAGAAGTCATTGAGGGGGTGGTGACCGACCCTAAAAAATTAGTCAGTGAAAAAGTGGGGGATCTTATTTTTCATTTCAAGGCCGGTGAATTTTTTCAAAACAATCCATTCGTTCTGCCACTATTGGTTGAACATGTGGTCCAACAATCCAAGACAGATGAAATCTCGCTTTTGGTCGACGCTTATTGCGGGGGAGGTCTATTTGGACTAAGTGCCGCTTCTCGCTTTAAAAAAATTGTCGGTATTGAAATTAGTCGAGAAGGCTTTGAGGGTGCTCGTACTAACGCTCGGATTAATCAAATTGAAAATTCACAATTCTTTCTCGGAGATGCGAGTTCCATCTTTGATGAACTTAAAGAAATTTCAGAGCCTGCCGCCCTTGTGATTGATCCACCCCGCCGTGGATGCGACCCCGATTTTCTTCGCCAGGCCATTGAGTTTGGACCCCAACGAATAGTTTATGTTTCCTGCGATCCAGCGACTCAGGCAAGGGATTCTCAAATTCTTCTGGAGGCGGGTTATCAACCTATCCTAGCCCAACCATTTGATCTGTTTCCCCAGACTAGGCATGTGGAAAATGTCCTTACTTTGGTTCGGTAATTTCCACACTCTAAACGCGCTTCCTATCCCTAGTCCATTCAATGGAAGAAAAGGTCTTTACCTCAGGTTGGCGCTGAGCCTCTAATTCCTTTGGCCATACATCTCCCACTATTATTTCACTTAGATCGTGGGCAATCAATTCCAGAAATTTTGTTTCGAGTTGAAGGTGATCCAGCTCAGGCCAATTGCACAAACCTAAGGTTCCCTGAACCAGTACGCCATTTCGGGTTCGCTTCATCGCGGCACCAGCTAATTTTTGGGTTCCCATCTCATCCATGAGATCGCGCCCCACGGGTTCGCGAAAACAATCCCCAGGTATACCCCCTTTGGATTTTTCCGGACAGGGCATCAAGGAATTGGCCACACCCTGCTCGATCAAGGCCTCTCCCCATCGCTGATGAATTTTTCCATAAAATTCCATCGAGGGCATTTCGGCTCCCACACTACCAGCGGGAAGAACAAGCCCGTAGGTTAAATCACTCCCATGCCTGACAATTCCACCACCGGTTGGACGCCGGGTCATATTTTTCAAAGGCTCTCCGGTTTCGCTTTCGATCCAGCTGGCTTTTTGTCCGTAACCAAAAGTAATTTGTGGTCTATCCCAACCATACCTTCGAAAAATTGGCCCCGCCCACTGGCTCGTCTGTGACAACATCCACCAATCGGTAGCCATGTTTTCCGGACCCGATTCTCGGCGATAAGGTAAATGATATAAACTCATCTAAAATCGGGGGTGATAACAGGTTGGATCGTCCACATTTTCTCGATACCAAGAATAAAGAGCCAGAGGCAAATGCATTTCTTCGAGTTGCTGTTCGATAGTCGCAGGCTGCGTCTTTACCTTGCTGACCAAGGGTGCAAGTTCAAAGGTTAGTTTGCCAGGCCGTTCGCCCACTCTTTCCTGTGATTGAGCCAATGTAGATGTCCCCAGCCTTTCCTCCTTAAATCCAAACCTCTGCAATATTCGTCTGCCCAATTGATGGCGAGTAATGGTATCGGCTCCTGCCCAATGAAAAAGGCCATTGAGGTTTGGTCGCTCGATTAATTCCACAATTAATTGAGCCACATTTTCCGCCGAACTTGTCTGCCTCCACTCATCGGTGAACAAAGTTGGTTCCTCCCCTTTTGCCAGAGCTGAAAGAATGCGTTCGTGAGGACTACGGTCTCCCCGCGGACTGTTTCCATTGAGCAGCGTAATCCGTAAAACCACTAAATTTATATCGGTGGTGGCAAGGACCTGTTTTTCCGCCTCCAATTTTTGTAGACCATACTCACTTAAAGGATTGGTCTGATCGGTTGAACGGTAAGGAGAGGAGGTTCCATCAAAGACCATATCGGTCGATACTTGTAGATGGCGGGCACCCAAATGTGCAGAAACCTCCGCTAATTTTCGAGCGGACTCCACATTGATCAAGCGGGCATAGTCCGGGTTTTTATCTACCATGTCCGGAGATGAAATCGCGGCACAATTAACTACTGCATCTGGCCATTGGTCGAAGAATTCGCGCATCACCGGATCGAATTTTTCCATGGGTAATGAGGAAATCCCATATTTTTTTTGGGGCTCTTCCCATGAACGATTTGCATAAGCGAGCAATTTATGGCCCCGGGCAAGACACTCCCTACAGACCGCCGCTCCTAAAAGACCGGATGCACCCATAACCGCAATTTTCATTTCCAGTTCAGGTTAAAAAAATATCTTCCAAGTAACAACCCGAGAGTGTAAATCATGTGAGAAAATACCCCCACTTTCCTTGCTTGCACGAAAAGGGGGAAAAGATAGGATTGTATTTACTCAATGAATTTATCCCAACTTGCGAATCCTCGCATCCTGGACCAACCTGTCTACGAACCCGGCAAACCCATCGAAGAGGTGGCTCGGGAATATGGTCTACATCTCGACCAAATTTGCAAACTTGCATCCAATGAAAACCCATGGGGAGCATCAAAACTTGCCAAAGAAGCCGCCCGTACTTCCCTGGAAAAAATTCACCTCTACCCGGACGGTTCAGGTCATCAGCTGATCAATAAACTGGCCAGCGTTCATCTGCTAGGTTCAGATCAATTTGTATTGGGCAATGGATCCAATGAAATCATCGAATTACTTGGACATGTCTTTCTCCAGCCAGGCGACGAAGTTCTCTGTGGCAAGCATGCCTTTGTGGTTTACAAATTGGTCGCCTTGCTGATGGGTGCAAAACCTGTGGAGGTCGAAATGCCCGAACTCACTCACGATCTTCATAAGATGAGGCAGGCGGTGAACGAACATACAAAGCTTATCTTTCTTCCCAGCCCTAATAACCCCACAGGCACTGCAAATACAGAAGAAGAAATTCATGCCTTCGTTCGTTCGCTCCCTGAACATGTAATATTCTGTTTTGATGAGGCTTATGCGGAGTACTTAGACCACCCTCCTGATCTTCGACCTTTAATTGAAGAAGGTCGTAAAGTAATTTGCCTTCGTACTTTTTCAAAAATTCATGGACTTGCTGCCTTACGAATTGGATATGGATATGGTGCCAAGGAGATGATTGCTTTGTTACAACGGGCACGCCAACCCTTCAATGTGAACGCAATTGCACAGGCAGCAGCCCTTGGTGCACTGGAAGATGATATTTGGGTTACGCAATGCCGGAAGCGCAATGCAGACGGCCGGGAACAACTTGCAAATGGACTTGAGGCACTTGAAATCGAGTACCTACCCAGTCAGGCGAATTTTATTTTGTCCAAGCCCGGAGACGGGCGGGGATTGTTTACCGAATTACAAAAGCAGGGCATAATCACTCGGGCTCTGGGCCCGTCTCTTGCTCCCTACCTTCGCCTTTCTGTTGGCACAGAAGAAGAAAACCATCGCCTCCTGACTGCTCTTGAAAAAACTCGGACGGTCTTTGGGGCGTAATTATGATCACAACCATAGAATTTCCCACTTCTCCTTTCTTGCTATTTACCATCTGGGCTATTTTTTTGGCAATTGGACTTTACCTGGGTGTCTTTCGATCGATGATTGATCGTATTCGAGCTGGGATATCCACCCCCCCTGGGGAGGGCTCACGATCTGGAAAACTACTCGAATCCATGCTTCAAGAACCCAACCATGCCCGCCCATTGCATGTGGAGTCGGCTCTTTTTTCTGCCTTGCAGGTATTTGTTGGTTTCTTTTCAGTCCTTATCATTTGGACCGGGGAGAGTGCTTTGTTTGGCGGCTTCGTTGCTTTCTTCGTCGCCCTTTGCACAGAACGTATTTTTTCTGGGATCTTTCCTCGCTTATTAACCTCCAGATCAAAAAGCCATTTACATTTAAAAATTGGTTTTCCTTTCACTCTCTTTGCCCGGTTTCTTGCCCTACCCTTCACTCCGCTCCTCCTGCGTATCGAAAAAGGTTTTTTCGGCAAAGACCATAACGGAGACCATGGAAATAACGAAGATAACGAAGTCGCCGATCATATACGCACCTTATCAAGGGAGGGTTCAAACCTTGATCCAGATATTGCTGAAATTGTGGGTAATACCTTGGAGATGGGACAGTTGAAGGTTCAGGATGTGATGGTTTCGCGCAAACAAGTACAAATTTTGGACTGGCAAGACGGCCTGGAAAAAAACCTGGAAATCGCTCGAAACTGTGGTCACACCCGTCTGCCTCTTTGCGAAGGAGACTTAGATCATTGCCTGGGGATTATTCATGTAAAATACGCGTTTCGCCTGCTCGGGAAGGAACCCAACAAGCTCTCTCTTCGGTCTATCACCAAAGCACCTGCACGTGTTTCGGCTGAAGACCCCCTACCCCTGGCCCTTCGTAAAATGATGAAGTGGAAGGTACATATGGCCTTGGTTGGAGATGAGTTCGGAGGCATTGACGGGGTAATTACCCTTGAAGATATTCTTGAAGAGGTGGTCGGAGAAATTCAAGACGAGTTCGATGCGGACGAGGCAGATATCGAACAACTTAACGAACAAAGCTGGAAAATCTCTGGACTTACTCCCCTTCACGAATTACCCGAGGCCTTGAATATTGATGATGAAGAGGAAGAGGTAACGAGCTTTGGAGGACTTATTACCCAGGAGTTTGGAAAGATTCCAGAGGCTTACGAAACCTTAAGGCTCAAAAATTTGGAGGTTACCATTCTTGAAGCTGATGAGACTCGAATCGGCCTTACAGAAGTCCGCCTCCTTGATCCCAGCGAGGATACGAAAGATTCCTAAATTTCTACCCCTTTTGTAAAGCTGGAGTTTTTTAATCTCTTGGAAAAAGGATAATTTTTTCTCCTAGTTTCACATTTGTTAAGTGCCTTCCCCAATCAAGTCGCCCCTCCCAATTTTCCACTGGATTTTGACCCAGGCATTTGCAAATGCGGGCATGAACACCGGGCATGACTGGAGCAAGAAGATCATTGGCCAGCCTTAATGCTTCCAGCATGGTTCCAAGACTGGTCCGTAAAGCCCGAACATCTTCGGGGGCATCAGATTTTGCTAATTTCCAGGGTGCACGATCATCTGCATATTTGTTGATTGCCCGAACAAACCCAATTGTTTCTTCCAAAGCCTGGTGAAATTGAAATCCTTCAAACAATTGAAGAACCTTGGTTGAAGTTTCCTGCCAGCGTTCCTGCAAGCGCTCTTCCCATTCTTCCTGAAGTTCCTGATCTGGGGCAATACCATCGAAATATTGGTGGCACATGTGCAACAAACGACTTACCAAATTACCCAGGTCATTTCCTAACTCTCCTTTGTAGCGGGAAGAAAAACGCTCCAAAGAAAATTCCGCATCCTGGCCCACTGTCATTTCTCTCATTACAAAAAACCGAAATGCATCTGCTCCGTATTGATCAGCTAAAGCCAACGGGCTGACTGTTTCTCCCGTACTTTTAGACATCTTGGCTCCAGATGTTGTCCACCAACCGTGGGCTAGAATTTGTTTAGGGATTGGAAGGTTGCAGGCCTGGAGCATGATAGGCCAGTAAACTGCATGGGGCGGAGCAAGAATATCTTTTCCAATGACATGAAGGTCCGCTGGCCAATAATCAGAAAATTCATCGGTACCAAATCCCGCAGCTGTTACATAATTTACCAAGGCGTCAAACCATACATAAGTGACAAAACCAGAATCAAAAGGAAGCGGAATTCCCCACGATAAACGGTCACACGGTCGTGAAATACACAAGTCATTTAGGGGCTCTTTAAGGAATTCCAGAACCTGAGATTTTCGGAAGTCAGGTTTTATAAAATCCGCAGAGCTTTGTATGTGTTCAATCAACCAATCTTGGTATTTACTAAGTTTAAAAAAATAATTCTTCTCGGTTATCCGGGTAACCTCTCCAAAAATCTCGGGCCATTCCCCATCTACCTTATCTTTTTCCTGCAAAAATTGTTCAGCACGGGTCGAATAAAACCCTTCGTACTCATCCTGATAAATATCTCCGGCATCATACAATTTTTGTAAAAGTTCACAGACTACTTTTTTATGTCTCGCCTCGGTCGTACGGATGTAATCGTCGTTAGAGATTTTTAGGGTGGTTAGGATCTCTTGAAATTCCTCAGCAATCCGGTCACATCTTTGTTGTGGTTCAATCCCCTCAGCATCGGCACCCTGCTGTACTTTTTGCCCATGCTCATCCAATCCGGTAACAAAACGAGTCTCTGTTCCCTGTAATCGTTTTATCCGAGCAATAACATCGGCAAGTATCTTTTCATAAGCATGGCCCAAGTGAGGAGAACCATTGGCGTAATCGATCGCGGTGGTGAGATAAAACTTATTCATCAGACGAATATGCTATATCGATTATCAGCCAAAGAACCAACCTATTCCAACTTTCCATGGTTGACTTGCTTACTATTTCGGAGTTTTATTTGGGTAACAGATCAGTCGTTGATCTGTTCCGGGAAAAATAAATTTTGTTCCCATCCTCACTTCTCTTTTCAGTCATTTACTTAACTGATAAAACCCAACTCACTCAGCATGAGCGAAAATGAACGTACTGAGTCCGATGCGCTTCAAGTCGAAGGGCTGTTGGACATAATCGAAAACAAATCTGGTGTCCTGCTTGATCCCGCAAGGGGTGGCAAGACCACCCCAAACGATCCCTTTTTACCCAAAGAATTGATTCGTCGTTTCAAGCTTAAAAGAGGCTCTTTCATCCAAGCCGATGCTATTCAGAACCCGAACCGACCAAGTCCAAAAGTTCGCTTCATACATACAGTAGATGGACTTTCGATTAAGGATAGGAAATCTCTTTTCCGCTTTGACCAGTTAACCACCATACAACCGAAGGAAAAACTGAACATCGAGTGCAAGGATGGGCGGATGACCACTCGAATGATCGATCTTTTTTGCCCGATTGGAAAAGGACAACGCGGCTTGATCGTTGCTCCACCCCGTGCAGGTAAGACCACAATTCTACACGACATTGCCAAGGGAATTGAAGAAAATCATCCCGATTGTCACCTTATGGTATTGTTGGTCGACGAACGCCCAGAAGAAGTTACTGACTTCAAAAGAACTGTGCCTGCAGAAATCTTTGCCTCCTCCAATGACGAAGAGGTTAAGAGTCATTTAAACATGGCTGAATTGGCTATCGAGCGTGCCAAGCGTTTGGTAGAAAACAACAAAGATGTCATCTTACTAATGGACTCGATCACCCGACTTTCCCGTGCTTACAATGCAGCTTCTGGGAAAAGCGGCCGGACTATGACCGGCGGTCTCGATGTGCGAGCCCTAGAGAAGCCCAGGCAAATTTTTTCCTCCGCCCGAAATTCTGAAGAGGCAGGGTCTCTAACCATTATTGCCACTGCCCTCGTGGAGACAGGTTCCAAAATGGATGAATTAATCTTTCAGGAATTTAAAGGTACTGGAAACTGCGAAATCGTACTCGACCGCAAAATTGCTGAACTCCGGCTTTGGCCTGCTTTAAACCTCGCATCTTCGGGTACACGTAAAGAAGAAGACCTGCTCGACCCCAAGGTTTTGGAAAAAACATCCTTCCTGCGACGAGCCATGTCTCCGATGAAAGTTATCGATGCTACGGAGACCTTATTGGAACGAATGGCCAAGACGAAAAATAACCAAGATTTCTTGAACCTGATCCAGACGGCTTAACGCGTTGACAATCGAGCGTTAAAACCGCATTTTCTAACCTTTTATTCACATACCCACGCACCGGTATTTTCATGCAGAATTTTTCTAACCAATGCCTGGACCTGGCGAGGTCCTTACTCGGCAATAACCTCAAGCACCTTAATCCAGACGGCACCGTAAGCCCTGCCCCCGGTGAACAACCTCGTGCCGACGAGCCTGGTCATGCCGCCCTTGCCATTGGAGAATTCTTTCGAGCCTCCGGTGAAGTCGAACTCGAAGGGCATGATCTTTTTGATCTTTCCGCACGTTGCGTAACTCAACAGGCCTTCAACGAAGATTCTCACGAGAACGGCCTTGCCTACGCAGCCCTTGGTTTATTGTCCTTTGGTGCATCCAAGGAAAGAAATCCAGTTTGGGAAAGACTGACCGATCCTACCCGAGAGCAACTCGATGAGTGCCTCTTATCCCGCAGCGATCACGAAGATCATTTTCAAGCCTTTAATATAGCTAAGTCTGTGGCTCGTTTTAGTTTCGGGCTGACCAAAAAGGACGACACTGGTAAAGTGATTGATCGTTTTGTTGAGCGTATTGAATCTCATGGCACTGGCGGATTCTGTAATGACGATCCCAAGGGTACTCACGGAGTTTACAACCTCTACGGTCTGCTCTCATTCATCTTCATTCGTCAGGCACTACAGCTCCACGCCAATGTACATTTAAAGGATCGTAAACTACCTAAGTTGCGTACCTTTGCCGAAAGATACCTTAAACTCCTGCCCGATATGACAAGACAGGATGGTCTTGGCTGGACCTATGGGCGTTCCGTGGGTGCTTACGGACAGTTGCATTGTATTAGTTTGATTCTTCAGGCCATGCGCGACAATTGGATACCCCCTGAAAAACATGCTCTTTACTTAAATACACTGCGCAGATTGTTCCAATATTTCTTTGTAACCTACCTTGATCAGGAAAAAGGTGAGCTTGTTATTCGAGATGAGGAACGAAATACGGTACCCAACCATACAACTCGGATGGCTAATTTTGATGCTGCCCGCTACCTTTGTCAATGGTCACGATTGGCTAAAGTGATTGGTGGTTCCATGGCGGTGCCTGCACCTCAGCGTTCCTCCACTGGTGGTCGTTTTGTACCCTTTGATAAATCTCACCGGAAAGAGCATGGATTATTTCTCTACCGTGATGAGAACATAGGCATCCAGTATCAAATGCCTTTGATTGGCCCAGGCCAAAAAACGACATCAGACAACCTTGCTTTTCCCCACTGCCCCGGAATTTTTGATTGGACAGTAAACAAATACCTTCCGGTAATGATCCCCGAACTTACCTTTGGTAAAGATGTGATCATTCCCTCATTCTATGGGAAAAATTGTGTTACTGGTATTGGATTAAAAAAAGCACTTTACCTAAGATTTAACCAACCAGAATTTGTACGGACAGACGGATCCTTTGCCAATGGCATTGGAAGTTGTCAGGTTCAATGGACCTTTGGAAACGGTAAGGTATCTTCCGAATTTGTATTCCAGGTTAAGAACCCTATCTCTATGGATCGAATGCGTCTTGCCCTGGTTATTGGCTCGCCCCACTCCTCGCATCGATTGGGCACTACTTTGCGCCAAGGTCCTGAAGGATTACGTGCAAAAGTTGAAGTGGATGACTTTCAGGCAAGTTGGTCCGCTTTTGAAACTGTGTCTGATAATCCAGACTACCGTGGATATTCAGGGAATGTTCACTATGTACAATTCCTCGCCCGCGATCATCCATTGGTTATGCGCCCGGGTCAGCAATACAAACTCATTCTTTCCTACGAACCGGATGTTGTTTTTGCCGACGAATAATCTGGTATTTACAACCCGTCCATTTGCTTTACCTGGACGAATTTCTTAATTTTTCTTCCCGACCATGCTATCCGCCCGGATTATTCCCTGCCTTGATGTAGATGCAGGCCGAGTGGTTAAAGGTGTACGCTTTAAAGAATTGCGTGATGCCGGAGATCCCGTACAAGTAGCACAGGCTTACGAGCAGCAGGGAGCAGATGAACTTGTCTTTCTAGATATTACCGCCTCAAGCGATGAGCGGGAAACCATGCGAGATGTTGTCGAACGTACGGTGGCCACCTGTTTCATGCCTGTAACCGTGGGAGGAGGAATTCGTAAACTTAACGACATTCGATCTATGCTCATGGCAGGTGCCGATAAGGTAAGTATGAATACGGCCGCCATCCTCAATCCTTCCCTCATTGATGACGCCACCAATAACTTTGGGAACCAATGCATTGTAGTCGCCATCGATGCCAAGCGAAAGGAAGAAGGCAATGGCTGGTTGGTCTACACCCACGGTGGACGAAAGCCTACCGAATTAGATGCGGTCAAATGGGCTCAGGAAGTGGTTAACCGTGGAGCAGGCGAAATATTACTCACCAGTATGGATTGCGACGGAACCAAGCAAGGTTATGATCTCGAGCTTACACGCGCAGTCAGTGAGGCTGTGGAAGTTCCGGTCATCGCATCTGGAGGAGTGGGCAACCCGACCCATATGGCGGAAGGAATTTTAAAAGGCAAAGCAAGTGCAGTATTAGTAGCCAGCATTTTCCATTTTGGAGAATATACCATACCTGAAACTAAACAGGTTATGAAAGAAGCCGGAATTCCAGTAAGGCTATAAATTTTTAAAATCAAAAAAACTTAGGCTCCTTTGGGTCCATTAGCCCAAAGATTCATTGCCTCGTTTTTTAATGCCCGTATTTCCTTCACTCCCTCTTTACTCACAACATTGCCAGATGGATCGAGGATGACAAGGAATGGAATATATTTTACACCCAAGCTCTCATTTGCCTGTCTCGCTTCGTCCGATTGATTAATCATCGATAGCCAAGGCATATCGTATTTATTTACATACTTGGCCTGGTCCTTAGCAGTACCATCTCCACCTACCAAAACCACTTCGAACTGTTCAGCATGTTCGTTCCGAAAACGAATAAGCTCTGGGGTAAAAGAACGGCAGGGACCACACCAGCTCGCGGAAAAATAAAGCCCGACATATTTACCCTGTAAAGAATCTGTCGATATCTCTGTTCCTTCCTTGTTCAGGAGAGTATCGGGAATAAGACCGGCATGTGAAAGCGTTGTCTTTTCAGGCGAAGTCGAATTCTTTAAGGCCAGCCAGGCAGCTGCTGAACCAAACACGAAAACGATCAAGAAACCAAGGGCTTTGCTTCTTTTCATAAAGGTGAATAATATAAAAATTAGCCTACTGAACCAAGTATATTCTTTGGTGGACAGGAAGAGTTTTTCCTTCTTAACAATGCTTCAAAATCAGCAATAAATCGAGCGGCTACCCGATCAACCTTATATTCTTTTGCCGTCTCAAATGCATTTTGCCCCACACCTGAATCTGATGAATCAGATAATAAAGATTGGAGGCATTTCTTAAGAATATCTTCGGGGAAGTTTGAGCGTTCATCAAACCTGTACCCATTTTCCCCAGAGCGAATAAAATCATCAAAGCATGGAAGTGAAGAAACTAGCGGCACGCAGCCACAACTCATAGCCTCCAGGACTGCCAATCCAAAAGTTTCTCCTTTGCTGGCAATCGATGGATAAACAAAGATTCGAGCCTTTTGATATTGTTTGATTAGTTCCTTTTCAGAAAAGACTGGCTCTAGAAACTCGATGGATGGATCAACTTCTTTTTTAAGTTGCTCTAAAAATGAGGATCCCGCCCCACCCTGCTCTTCCTTCCACGGACCAATTAATCTCAAAACCCATTCGTTTCGCAAAGATTCAGGTAGTTTCTTCCATGCCGCAACTAAGTTTAGAACTCCCTTTTCAGGATGAATACGTCCAGCATAGAGGACTCTTTTGGGTCGATCCTCGAAACGAGGGAAACCACTGTCAGGTATGGAAAAAGGCAGAGGGTATGGAATGGTGCGCACGCGCTCGCTTCCATCCTTTAATTCCTTTGCTGCTGCTACTGAAACAAACTCGCTGGGGGTTTGTAAGCAGCTGGCCTTTTTATACAAACGCAACTGGCCTTTGGGGTAGCGACCTACATGGACATAAATCTTTCCAAATTTTTCAGCAGATAAAAAGAGAGGAGCCCAAAATGCATGGGTAACGAGGATATCTGCTTTTGGTAATATCCTTCGTGCTCTAAGAACATAAGAGATTTCACGAAGTTTTAGTAGGTACGAATATTTGGTCGCATCTGCCCCAGGTATACGCAAGTGGCGAACTCCTTCAATAGATTCCTGCTCTGGTAATCCATCGCACAACCGGGAAATATGCGTTACCTCATGCCCAGCCTTTACAAAGGCTTCTCCCAGTACCTGCCAGGCTTTTTCGATCGCACCTCCACGAATCGCAGGAACAGGTAAAAATGCTCCCTGTAAAATCGTAATTCTCAAATTAATTTTGCGGTCATGACTTTCATCAACCTTTTAACCGTCTGCTTAATGTGTAAGCGTTCTTCAAAACATTTCTGGGCTGCAGTGCTTAATTCCGGACGGCTATCAATTAGCCATTGGTTGAGCAAATTCTCAATACCTTCTTGGTTATCGGTTGCAACTTTTCCCGCTCCAGCTTCGATCACTTCGGACCAAAGGTTTACCTTATCGGTCAAATAAACCGGTAAGCCAACCGAGCAAGCCTCCGCCACGACCATACCGTAATTTTCCTGATGTGATGGTAAGATCATCGCATCAGCCGTCCTAAGGGCTCCCCACTTTAATTGACCCTCCAACATACCAGTCCAATAAATAGACGGGTCCGTTCCAACCAATTTTTTTAAATGATTAATCCATGGATTATTCTCTTCCATCGGCCCTGCCAGTACGAGAATGTCAGAATCTTTGCTGCTTAATTTTTTCCATGCCCTGATTAAATCATCCACGCCTTTTTTGGGATGGAACCTTCCAAGGTACAGTAAGATTCTACGATCTCTGAGGTTGGGAAACTGGCCAAAATATGCAGTGCTTTGCTCGTCTCCACCGGGTGGAGAATTGTTTACCCCCAAGCCTGTTACTAATTCTTTACAACGGTAAGGAAAGAAAGTACCCATAGCCAACCTGCGCTCCTCCTCAGTAGTAAAACAAACGGCTTGGGCATTACGAATTATGGCTCCCTGCCTTACCCACCAATAGAATTGTTTCTTTAAATGCTTGATGGGATAAGATTTTTTAAACCATGGATCCAACATGCCATGTGGATAAACAAAGTATGGATTTCCTAACTCACGGGCTCGTTTCCCTGGCCATTGCCAAAGTCCATGAGCTATGATCCATTCACGGGTATTTTTTACTTTGACGCTTGAATCATCTGATATCCGCGAATCCACTCCAGTCTTGAGTAATGCCTCGTTTAATAACTGGACGGCGGATACTACTCCACCGGTACACGGATTCAGCGAGTGTATAAGGTGTAGTACTTCCAATGAATGCCCCACCTCTTTTATTTATATAAGTTAAGACTGAATCGTTAAATAGCCAAGGATGCCTCCTTAGAGAGGACTGTAACCATAATCATAAAGATTAATCGCAGATGATCCACTGCCAGCTGATGGCAATGTAACCAATGACCATGTACCTTCCCAGCCTCCATAGTTTCCTGAGCGTACCCGAAATATAAACCTTTGATTCTCTGTTAGGTTCGAATGGTCTTTAAAGGTATCTTTGTTTGTCCAAAACCATCCAAATTGTTCGGAAAAGAACCAGATACTATT
>ERZ1046876.1371-NODE-1371-length-16040-cov-5.806756_pt1 | contig 16040 bp, 16 predicted proteins | sample MGYA00383094_ERZ1046876 | MGnify/ENA primary metagenome ERZ1046876 (study PRJEB29581, sample SAMEA5548364) | metagenome | biome: marine; feature: coastal; material: water | depth 50 m | study: Short-term variability in the microbial, nano- and picoplankton...
AGAAGTGCAGCTTCTACCCGTTGCGATCGTGGCGCTGAATTCATCGATCACCCCATGGTGGAGCTTGTCGGCGGCCGCTTTGGTCAGCGTTGCCCCATTGATCGTGGTGGCCTTTATCGTTGAGCGGTTTTTGTCAAAAGGTAACCTGTCAGGAGCATTGAAATAAATGTCACTCATTGCCTCAAACCTGTGTCTAAAGCCGGATACGGAACATCATTTGAATGACGTTTGTTTTGAAATGTCTAAGGGTGAAATCTACACGATCATCGGCCGGACTTTGGCCGGTAAAACCACCTTGCTCAAAACCATTGCGGGATTGATCGCGCCTGAAAGCGGCAGTTTAAATCTGGATGGCCGGGATTTTGGCCGCATTCCAGTGTGGAAGCGCGAAGTGGCAATGGTGTATCAGCAATTCATCAATTACCCGCATCTGAGCGTGTATGAGAACGTGGCCTTCCCTTTGAAGCAGCGCGGCATGCAACCCGGTGAAATCAACAACCGGGTGATGAAAGCGCTGTCGCAAGTGGGGTTAGACGGGTTCGAAAACCGCAAAATCCAAGCTTTGTCGGGCGGCCAACAACAGCGGGTGGCGCTGGCGCGCTCTTTGGTGAAAGAGGCCAATATTGTGTTGCTGGATGAGCCCTTGGTGAATTTGGACTATAAATTGCGCGAACAATTGCGCGAAGAGTTCCGGAACATCTTTAGCGCGAAAGCCTCCGAAAATTCTATTTTGATTTATTCTTCGACAGATCCGGTTGAGGCGATGCAACTTGGCGGGCAGATATTGGTCATGGATGAAGGGCGCATCCTGCAGCAGGACAGCGCCAAAGAAGTGTATGAGAACCCCAACTCGACCAAAGTGTCGCAAATCACCAATGATCCGGCGATGAACCTGTTTGAAGGTACCGTGGCCGAGGGCAAGATTGTCGTAAGCTCGGAAATTCAATTTGACTTGCCTCAGCATTGCCAGGCGCTGCCGCAGGGCCCCTATACCTTCGGTTTGAGGGCCGCGGCGATCAGCTTGGCAGAGGGTGGATTTCCCTTCACTGTTGAGCTGTCCGAGATAAGTGGCTCGGAAACCTTCCTACATCTCAAGCATGAGCATGTGCAGGTGGTGGGTCTGTTGGATTCGGTTCAAAATTTCAATATTGGCGAGACCGTGACAGCGCAATTTGATACCGCCCATCTTTATGCATTTGCAACGGATGGAAGATTAAAATCCTCACCCTATGGCGGACTGAAGTAATGGCTAAAATTGAACTGCAAAATATTGCGCATTCTTACAACCCTCAGGCGGTGGATAAGACCTATGCGTTGAACCCATTTAATATGACTTGGGTTGATGGCGGCCGTTATGCAATTTTAGGGCCCTCAGGCTGTGGTAAAACGACCATGCTGAACATCATGTCGGGTATCGTGCAACCCTCGGAGGGAAAACTGCTTTTTGATGGTGTGGATGTGACCACACTATCCACGTCTGAGCGTAATATTGCGCAAGTGTTTCAGTTTCCGGTGATTTACGGCACGATGACGGTTGAACAAAACTTGGCCTTCCCTTTGGTCTGCCGGAATTATGAACGCCCCGCGATTGACGCCAAAGTTCAGGAAGTGGCCGAGGCGTTAAGCCTGCAGGGTTTGCTGAAAAAATCGGCCAGCCGATTGACCGCGGATCAAAAGCAGCTGATCTCATTGGGGCGTGGACTGGTGCGCGATGATGTTGCAGCGGTGTTGATGGATGAACCGCTTACGGTTATTGATCCGGACCTGAAATTCCGCCTGCGCCGGCAACTCAAAGAAATCAATCAGAAATACCGTTCAACGCTGATCTATGTGACGCATGATCAGAATGAAGCCATGACATTTGCCGAAAACATCATCGTGATGGATGCCGGTAGTATCGTTCAAGTTGGATCGCCTGCTGAGTTGTTTGAGCGCCCCAAAACAACCTTTGTGGGTTATTTTATCGGCGCGCCAGCGATGAACTTTTTTGCGTGCAAAGCAGATGGCAGTACATCGGTTGCCTTTGGCGGCGCAACGATTGCAACCCAAACGGACCTTTCAAAAACCGGCTCTGCGGATTTGAAATTGGGTATTCGATCCGAATATATCCAGATCGCTCAGGCAAAGGGGCCCAATACGATCACCGCGCAGGTGCAGCGGGTGGAAGATTTGGGCAATCATAAATTGGTTACCGCGGGCTTTGACGAGTTTGTGATTAAGGTCAAGGTTGAGCGCGATATCGAAGTGCCCGCAGAGCATGTTGAGCTGCTGCTTCCGGCTGAAAATTGCTGCGTTTATGCTGATGATATCTTGATCTAGGGCCCAAAACGCGCGCCAAAAGCTTTCAAACGCCAAAAACCGGTTCTCGTGTTGGAAACTGCTTTGTAGGTTTGGGGCGCTTTTAAACGGCGCTGGGATACGACATGACGCGCCTGTTTTAGCGCAAGCCTTGAGCGCGTGCGCGGCAGAGCAAGGCTATCGGTTTGCCGGACAGTTTGAAAGCAGGCCTGACGGGAAATGTGGGCGTTTGTAGGGATGTTTTTTTGCTCTGCGCGGCTTGCCCTTTCAATGCGTAAACTGAGATAAAGTTTATTGATTGCATCTGGAAACCCGCGGTTTGATTTTGTTCCTTTTCATTTAAGATTTAGTTTGTATATTTGGGGCATGAACGTTTTGGGCCAAAATATCAATTTACGCAATGCGCGGTTAAAAGGGCTGCTTGGTCTAAATCTACTAAGCTGCCTCTGAGCGTGCCGGTATTTGGTGCGTCCGCTCAGAGGAGGCAATTCATATCGCACCCCGAGCTTAGTAGACAATAAAGAGACTCAGATATGACAGATATTCCCCCAAAAGACCGCGTTGTTATTTTCGATACGACCCTGCGCGATGGCGAACAAAGCCCCGGCGCAACAATGACCCATGATGAAAAGCTAGAAATCGCTGAACTGCTTGATGAGATGGGTGTTGATATCATCGAAGCGGGATTTCCAATCGCATCTGAAGGTGATTTTCGCGCGGTCAGCGAAATCGCGCGCCGCAGCGCCAATTCGGTGATCTGCGGGCTGGCCCGCGCCAATATTGGCGATATTGATCGCTGTTGGGATGCGGTGAAAAATGCAGAAAAGCCGCGGATCCACACGTTCATTGGAACCTCTCCATTGCATCGGGCGATCCCGCAATTGGATATGGACCAAATGGCGGATCGGATCCATGAAACGGTGACGCATGCGCGCAACCTGTGCGATAATATCCAATGGTCGCCTATGGACGCAACCCGCACCGAGCCGGATTATCTTTGCCGCGTGGTGGAAATTGCCATTAAGGCAGGCGCCACAACGATCAACATTCCCGATACGGTTGGGTATACGGCGCCCGTGGAATCTGCCGAGTTGATTCAAATGCTATTGGCGCGCGTGCCCGGCGCAGAGCAGGTGGTATTTGCGACCCATTGCCATAATGATCTGGGTATGGCGACAGCCAACGCCTTGGCCGCGGTGGCGGGTGGCGCGCGCCAAATCGAATGTACGATCAACGGTTTGGGTGAGCGGGCCGGTAATACGGCTCTGGAAGAAGTGGTGATGGCGTTAAAAGTGCGCCGCGATATCATGCCCTATTTTACCAATATCGACAGTACGAAATTGATGAATATTTCGCGCCGCGTGGCCACGGTTTCTGGGTTTCCCGTACAGTTCAACAAAGCCATTGTGGGCAAGAATGCTTTTGCCCATGAAAGCGGCATCCATCAGGATGGAATGCTGAAAAATGCCGAAACGTTCGAAATTATGCGCCCCGAAGATGTTGGGCTTGCGGCGACAAACTTGGTGATGGGCAAGCATTCAGGGCGCGCGGCATTGCGCTCAAAATTAGAAGAGCTGGGATATAAGCTGGGCGATAACCAGTTGAAAGACGTATTTGTACGCTTCAAGGAACTCGCTGATCGGAAAAAAGAAATTTATGATGATGATCTCATCGCGTTGATGCGCGCGGGGGAAGATGCCGAAAATGACCGCTTAGTATTGAAATCTTTGCGCGTTACCTGCGGAACGGATGGCCCACAAGAAGCGGTGATGACGTTGTCAATTGAGGGTCAAGATGTTTCGACTACCGCCACTGGGGATGGGCCGGTTGATGCAACCTTCAATGCCGTCAAAGCGCTGTACGCTCATACTGCGCGGCTCCAATTATATCAGGTACACGCGGTGACCGAAGGCACCGATGCGCAAGCCACTGTCAGCGTGCGGATGGAGGAAGATGGCAATATTTCGACCGGCGAGTCCGCCGATACCGATACGGTGGTTGCCAGCGCCAGGGCCTATCTGAACGCTTTGAATCGGCTATTGGTGCGCAGAGATCGTATTGGCGAGGATCATAAAGAGATCAATTATAAAGATTATAGCTAAAAGAAAACGGGCCCAAAGGCCCGTTTTTTAAATGCGATATCTGCCTATAAGACATATTTTATGAATAAGATATTCGGGAGCACGAACGCAAAGCAGATGCAAAATACCTTGGCCAGGCGCGAGATTTTTCCAAAAGTGCCTTGCCCCAAGGCACCCTGCCCATAGGCAATTGCCCCGCCAACCACGGCATAGCCATTGGCCAAACGCCGATTTTGTGATGCCTCAATTGAGCGCATCGCCGCCTCATAAATGGCGTTTTGTTCGGCTGCGTGTGAACTCTTCGTATTCATATTATATTCCTTTATTCCCATATGGTTGAGATGATGCAGCGCCGCTATAGGTCAAGCTTTTTGGTGAAAAGTTACGGGGTTTCTGTCTAAAAATTTGAACCAGTTTTCGCTGCTGCAGGCCGCCGTGAAGCCGGTTATCTTCCTGAGCGAATATCAGCTGGCAAGCCGTGGTTAGGTAGGGTGATATTGCGGTGCACTGAACGGGTCTAGAGCCCTAAAACATATCTGGGCGTGATCGGATCTGTGCTTTCTGGGGCAAAAATCTTGCGCCAGCAGGCACATCAAGGGTATCAAGGGCGAAGTTTAAAGAAACCGCCTAGGAAAAAATGATGCTGTATCGTGAGCAAATTCAATGACCTATAACCGCATTCAACAGCGGGCGCTTGAGGTCTTAGAACCGGGGCGTTTGGGCGATTTATACAGTAAAATCACCGACTATTTGATCGCAGCTTTGGTGATTTTGAACATAATGGCCGTAACGCTGGAATCGGTCAGTGATTTTTCAGTCACCTATGCGTCTCAATTTTACTTTTTCGAAGTGTTTAGCGTGGCGATTTTTTCGGTGGAATATTTACTGCGCGTTTGGGCTTGCGCAGCACGCTCTGATCCCGGCTCAAAGCTATTTGGCAGTTACCGGCTGGGTTATATTTTCAGTTTTAGCGGATTGATCGATATGGTTTCAATCATTCCATTTTATTTGCAGGCTTTGTTTCCGGGGCTGGATTTACGCGTTTTGCGAACTTTGCGTTTGCTGCGCATTTTTAAATTGTCAAATTACAATACGGCAATCGAAGATTTGTTCAGCGCCATTTATGAAGAGCGTAAATCGTTTATTGCCGCTCTTTATCTTTTGGTGATTGCCTTCGTTCTGACCTCTTCTTTGATTTATTTCGCCGAAACCAAAGCCCAGCCCGACAAGTTCGGCTCTATTCCGGATTCAATGTATTGGTCACTGATCACGCTGACCACCGTGGGCTATGGCGATGTCAGCCCCGTGACATGGATTGGAAAAGTGATTTCGATCATTACCGCTTTGATGGGCGTATCCGTTGTGGCGCTTTTAACGGGTATTTTAGCCAACGCGTTTAGCAATCAAATCGCCCGTCGGAAGATGATTTTCGAAGATCAAATCCGTGAAGCGCTGCAAGATGGCGTGGTGGACGCTGTAGAGACCCGATCCTTAGAGGCTTTGCGCAAAGAATTCGGCCTCTCATCGCAACAAGCAGATGCGTTAATGCGCCATGTTCAACGCGAAAAACGTATGGAATAACGCGCAGTCTTTTGCGCGTTAAAAAGCGCGGGCGCTGTGTCAATCTGTATCGCTTTATGCGATGGAAAACGACTTTAATGTCGGTAATGCGAGCGCATAATCGAGCATAATTTTTATACAGGCTTGTATATCCACCCATTTTTGAGTGATCTGATTTATGCGCTTAGCGTCTTCCGTTTCAACCCCCGTATCGCGCGCTAAACTTTTGCGCGGAAACGGGATTTGTGTAGGCTCTATTTTTCTGTTTTCTTTGGCCTTTCCCGCCGCCGATCTGCTGTTGCAGGATTGGGGTGTTTTGGGGTTGATTTTGATCCGGAACATGCTGGTATTTGGCCTAATCCTATTATTGTTTATTGCGCTATTAGGCGCGCAGGGGCTGCGCGATTTACCATGGGCGAAAGGCTTCTGGATTGGCTTTACAGGCTTTGGAATTGGTTCAACCTTATTGATTTATGCGCAGGCAATAAGCGATCCGATCACCGCCGCTTTGGCGGCTGCAGCGATGCCGATTTCTGCCGTTTCTATTGAGATAATTTTAGATAAACGGCGGCTTACTCTTCCGTTTTCTATGGGGTTGGTGTTGGTTTTGATGGGGGGGTGTGTTGCCACTGGGGCGGGGCTTACTGGTTTTAATTTGGGTTGGGGCCTGATGGTCGGGTTGGTTTCCGTGTCGTTTTTTGCCTGGGGATCGAGGGCGAGTGTTGTAAACCTGCCCGACACCTCGCCGCTTGCGCGCACTGTCGTCACCACGTTTGGCATGTGGGGTTTTACGCTGCTCTTATGGGGGTTTGGGCGGATATTTGGATGGGCAGGGGCGCATATTCCCCCGCCAAGCGCTGAGCATCTCATTCCAATGTGTATTTACGCGCTTTTAGGAGTGGGAATTTCGCAATTGCTTTGGGTGAAAGGTGTTGGCGAAATTGGGATCGCAATTGCTTCTTTCCATCTGAACGCTGCGCCGTTTTACGTGATGATCGTGATGGTGGCTTTTGGCCAGAGTTTGCAAATCACGCAGGTGATTGGCGCTGCTATTCTGGCATTTGGGGTGATCTTATCGCAAACTAAAAAGGCTTAAGGCCAAAATCTCCCATCGCGCCCCAGCTGCGATGTAGATCAAATATTAGGCTCGCCCTGCAGCCCTAACAGCTTGCGAAACCCTGTCCAATAGCCGGGCAGGCGGGGAGGCTTGGTGAGACCATCATGAATTTCATTTGACCATTGGGCCATTTCATCCGCGGCAAACGCGCGGCCCCAATCCAAAAATGCCGCGGCTTCGGCAGGGCGTAAGCGGCAGGCGCTTCCCACCAGCCCGATTAATGTTTCGGCCGGCGAATACCATTCATCTTGGATGCCGGTGACTTTGCGTTGCAAAATTGGCCCCATCAAGCGCATCAGGCGGTTTTCAGAAAATTGTAAGAGCAGCTTGCCCATGTCATCGCGCGTGTAGTGAATAAGGGGGGGGAACGTATCAAAAAAAACCGCTTTGCCCTGAACGATTGCAAAATTTCGGATTGAGGGGTGAAACCCGACGCGCCCATCTTCCGGGCTTAAATTATTCCAAAACCTGGCGATCACTTGGCCGGCCGCGTTCAGCATCTGCAACGCTTGTGCATGTGAGGCATTGATCATCAGGGGCCGCATCAATGCGTTGCTGTCAAGCGCTTCTTGAACAATCACCGGAAAGCGGCGCCCATCCATCTCTAACAATAAAAATTCTGTCTCTGGCAGGCCAACCCCGGTTTTATGCAGAATGGCGACATAATCGGTATGGTTTTTTGCAAGCTGATCCAGCGCGCCATGGTCGGATAGGCTTTGGTATATTTTGATGACTTTGCTGCGGAAAGGCCCCGTACGGGGTTGGAATGGCGCGCAAAAATAGCCCAGTTTTGAGATGGTGGTGCCACGCGCGGCGCTATCGGCGCGGATCAGTTGTTTTAGCGCGTCTTGATCAACCATCCTATGCCCCTTTACCATCTTGTTTTCGTAAGGGCGCTATACGCGTTCGCGGGCGGGATGGCCAGAGCTGCAGGGTTAACGATCACAGCGCAGTTGGAGCCCCAGTTTGCCTTTCACCGCCTCGGGCCAAACGATGGCTGCCTGATCTTTATCGGATCCGTATTGCAGCTCGATATAAGGCAAAGCGTGTCGGCGCGCTCCAGACGGCGTCAGGATAGGACTTTTTGCGATCAGCGTATCCGCATCGAGGCACTGGGCTTGAAAAGGCAGGCGCTGCGCCGTGTCGATGGTCCAAAGGGTGGCGGCGCTGTTCTGATGATGCGTTAAGCGCAAGGGGTTGGCGCTTTGGGTGGTAATATTGTTGAAATTATTACCATGAAATTGAATTTGAAAAAACCGCTCCCGGTCAAGATCAGATAGGCTGGTATCGACCGCCTCGATCCGGTCAATAGAGCCATTGATGGCACGGAAGTTATTGCCATTCACGCTCAGGTCCGACAGGCCGTGGCGCTGGCCATAGGGTTTAAGAACCAGAAAGGAAAAGGATGGCGCGACATTGCTATATAAGAAAATATTATCGCTAATAGTGAGCGCCGAAAAGCCAAACCCGGTTGTATAATCAGGCTTGGCGTCATGTTCATTGGTCCATTCAATAAAACAATTATCGACATAATTGCCCGTGATGGTGCTGGTCGTGTTGGTTTGCGTCAGGGCAATTCCAGCCAGCCGAATGCCGTTTGATCTTTCGTCGCCCTGATAAAAATGATTGCCGCTGATGATATTATTTGAACCGCTTTAAATGGCGAAATGACGAAATCGGGACGCGCGGTTATCGCGCAGTTTGATATCATTTGCATTGGCATTCAACGCGATGCTCACCCGATCTTATGCGGCAAGCAAGGAGACTGCGGTGATAAAATGGCAGCGGTCAATCAACATGCCTTGGCAGCCCCAGCCGGTTGAGGTGAGACCGCGATAGCGGGGTTTGGTAATCACGCAATCAGCGATATGAAATGTATCCCCGGCCCGCGCCAGCATGATACCGTTGGCGATACTATTGCATTTGAGGTTGACGTTTTGCAGCATAAATTTCTGCAATTGATCAAAGCCGCTGAAATCCAGCATGTATTTAAAGCGTGTGAAGGTGAAATCTTGCGTTCCTTCGGCATCATAAAGCGCTTCTGAAAGCGTTGCTTCGCTGGTATTGATATCCACAGAGGTCACATAGATTTCACGGCCAACGCCATTGCCTTCAACCAGTGAGCCGGCTTGGATATTCGCACTATTGTTGAGATTGCGCAGCTTTTTGGGATCGGATGGCGAGTAGGTTCCGCGTGAGATGACAATATCGTTTTCCCATGCTGTATTGCGCCGGGCATATAACTCTCCGTTTCGAATAACCCGCCGCACCGCATATCCCTGCCGCGTAGAAACGGCTTCTTGAAGATCGATCGGGGCATTCACGCCGATGGTGCGCCCCCCCAGATCCAAGGCGTCATGATCGCCGCTGTTCAAAAGGGCTTGAAAGGCTTTTTTGAAGGCAAGCTCTTCTTCACCGAACGCATCAATATAGGTGGTGAAGTCGAAATTATTCTGCAGCACAAACGGTGCTGATACGGGCAATTTAACCGTACCGCGAAACAACAATTTCGACCGCAGGGTCAGACCCTTTTCAATATAAAATTGTCTTTCTGGCACCAATAATCTGCGCCCTGCTGCGGCGTCATCCGCGGCAGTGAATGCATCATAATTTGGGGTTTCGCCATCGCCTATGGCGCCGTAATCGAGGATATCCAAGATATTTGTGCTGTGAAGCATGAATAAGGCGCTGATATCTTCGACCTGCAAGCTTCCAATGCGGATAATCCCGCCATTCTGACCCGTCAGGTCAAGCCCGAAATGGCCATAATCGGGATCAGTGCCCCAAACCATATCCACCCCGTCGCGCAGACCAGGGCCGATAATAGCGCTGACGTTCAACAATTGGCTATAGTCTGTGGGCACCACCGAGGGGCCTATTTGGGTGACTTGGGCAATATGCGCGCCCGAAGCGGCACCGGCCCAGCCCGCGATGCGGACCCCCGGAAGATGCCCGCTGACCACCTTAACCCTACATCTTATCCTGAGATAGGTTTCTTTGAGTATTGGGGTTTGTGTGAAGCTGCGCAATTTTTGCACTTCGATCGATTTTCGCAGCTCGAGGCAGACGCCAAAATCGCTATCGCCCGTCACCAAGCTGGCATCCGAGCTTAGATCGTATCTGTGATCGCCGGCTACCCCATCGCCGCTTGACCAATTCTTTAGCCCTTCCGCAAAGGTAGGTGGCGTAAATCTGGCAGCCTCGATCATGCCCAAACCCATATTCTTCCCTTTTCACATGGTTGCGTGCAGCCGTGTTAGGGTTTTTGGGTTAAGATGGTCCGCGCGCAACGCGCGCTGGGCTGCCGGTTACACGCTGAAATCTGAGCTTGGTAAGATTTCCACCCCGGAAATTTTCCAGCTTTCTCCCAGCTTGACCATGTAATAACGCAGATAATGCGCTTTTTTGTTTCGATCAAAAATTTGGATATTCTGGGCCATACCATGGTGATAAGGGTCAACGCTTAAAAAGGTTACTTTCCCAGGTTTCCAAACCATAGGATAGCCGCGTTTGACCATCGATTCAAAATTAGCAGGCCCCCCAAAGATGGATTGGATAGACGGGCTTGCATAGCTGAAGGCTTCTGCAAAATCATCAAGCTGAAATGCCTCTAATTGCCGAGAGATCGTGGCTTGGATATCTTCCTTATCACCGGCGAAGATTGGCGCTGCCAAAAAGAACAGGGCGCATATAAAAGAAATTAGTCGCATATATTTCTCCTCTCTTGCGCAAAAGCTAGATCAGAGATTTATAAAATCAATCTTTCACAAATCCGCCGCTTAAAGCGTGGTCGATCAAAGCCACGGTTTCTGTAAGGCCGTAAAGGGCAATAAACCCTCCAAACCGTGGGCCTTGGCTGGCGCCCAATAGCACCTCGTAAATGGCTTTGAACCAAGCGCGCAGCGGTTCAAAACGCTCGCGGCCACAGGCAAAGACGATGCTTTGCAGCTGTTCGGGGTCAAGCGGCCCCTGATAAGCTGCCAATTGATCGCGTAAATCCTGAAGCGCGCTGCGCTCAAGATCAGAAGGCGCACGGTAGGTTTTGGTGGGTTTGACGAAATCATTATAATAACGCACCGCAAACCCCGCGGCTTGATCTAGACCGGGATGACTGGCGGCTGAGGTATCCGGGGCGTAGCGCTGAATAAAGCCCCATAATTGGTCTTTTTCATCTGCATTGGCAACCGCAGCCAGATTGAGCAACATACTAAAAGACACGGCCATATCGGGCTTTGGCGCATTCTGCCCATGAATATGGAAAATGGGGTTGTTCAATTGCGCCGCCGGCTCTTGTGTGTGGAAGGCTTTCAGCTGCTGCTGGTATTCATCCATAGCCTTCGGAATAACGTCAAAATGCATCCGTTTTGCGGTTTTTGGTTTGAGATACATAAAATAAGACAGGCTTTCGGTGGTGGCATAGCGCAGCCATTCGTCAATAGAGACTCCATTGCCTGAGGTTTTAGAAATTTTCTGCCCCTGCTCGTCTAAGAAAAGCTCATAGGTGAAATGTTCGGGGGCGGGCGCGCCCAAGAGCCGGCAAATTTTGTCATAAATGGGTGTGTTGGTCGAATGGTCTTTGCCATACATTTCAAAGTCAACGCCCAGCGCTGCCCAGCGGGCGCCGAAATCAGGTTTCCATTGAAGTTTCACATTGCCACCGGTCACCGGAAGGGTGAATTCACGCCCGTCCTCATCATCGAATGTCACAGTGCCTGCTTGTGCGTCAACCGCCTTCATCGGCACGTAGAGCACCCGACCCGTTTCTGGGTGTATTGGTAGAAATATTGAATAGCTCTGGCGCCGCTCTTCGCGCAATGAGGCGAGCATTACCTCCATAATCGCGTCGTATTTTTCCGCCGCGCGCAAAAGGATTTTGTCAAATTGCCCTGATCTGTAAAATTCTGTGGCTGAGTAAAATTCATAGTCAAATCCGAACGTGTCTAAAAACCGGCGCAGCATGGCATTGTTATGGTGGCCAAAGCTTTCATAATCTCCAAACGGGTCGGGCACAGAGGTCAGCGGCTTTTGCATATGAGCGTGCAAACGCTCTGGGTTTGGCACATTGCCCGGAATTTTGCGCATACCGTCCAAATCATCCGAAAAACAGATTAACTTGGTTGGTATGTCACTGATTTGTTGAAATGCATGCATCACCATTGTGGTGCGCGACACTTCGCCAAATGTACCAATATGGGGAAGACCAGAAGGCCCATAGCCCGTTTCAAAGAGCACATAGCCTTTTTCCGGTGGCGCTGCGGAATAGCGTTTGAGCAGCCTGCGTGCCTCTTCAAAAGGCCAAGCTTTCGCACTTAGGGCGAGGTCACGCATATTTGACATTGGTTCATTCTCCGAGATTGTCAGCAGGTCTGGTCCCAAATTCCTGCTGAGGGTTGCGGCTTCCTATTGCGACTGGACCAATAGGTCAATATTCTCTAAAAAAGACCTGTTGCTGTAGGATCAGATAATGGCTGAAAATATCCCAAAAGTTTTAACCTCACAGGATTGTCTAGTGACATTGATGATGGCGATCTCGGCTTCGGATGGTCGCATTTTAACCGCCGAGCTGGTCAAAATTCAATCGGCTGTGAATCATTTGCCGATTTTTGCCGATTATGACGTGGATCGGTTCACGCTGATGTCGCAGGTGGTATTTAATCTTTTTGAAAAAGAAGAGGGGCTGGATATGCTTTTTGGCCTCATTCGCGAAAACCTACCGGATCGACTATTTGAAACCGCCTATGCTTTATGTTGCGATGTGGCGGCGGCGGATGGCATTATTCGTGAACCTGAATTACGGCTTTTGGAAGAAATGCGATATGAGCTGAATATCGATCGCTTGCACGCCGCCGCGATCGAGCGCGGCGCGCGCGCGCGCCACGTCACTGCCTAGCGCAATTTAAAGTTTTTGTGACCATTTGCGCAGCACGTTTTGCTGCAATTGCTTGGCCCGTCTGTTCCAGTAACGCGCATTTCGCGAGGTTTCTCGCGCTGAGGCCAATAATTTTTGCCGCTGCTCAAGATCCTGACAGAAAATGGCAAAGGCATAGGGTCGCACAACCCCTTCCGTGACATAGCCCGCCAAGGCGCTGACATAATGCAACGTGCCGGTTTTCGCCAGGATCAGCGCCTCGGATGCGCGATCAAGATTGCCACGGGCATCTCGCGGTTTGATTTTCTTCATCAATTTTGGAAACTCTGGCCATATTAGCAGCGCTTTTTGCAGCGCGCCTACCATATCATTGGGTGTCACCCGCGACGCAGCGCCGAGCCCCGAATGGTCAATGAATAGGCTATTTTGCATGCCTAATCTGGCTTTTGCCCACCGGGTCATGTGGCGCGCTGAGGCCTCTAATTGCCCAATATTGCCACCTCTGGCGCGGGTGGCGGCCAAGCCCAGCATTTCGGCGGTGATATTGGTAGAATATTTCATCATATCTTTGATGATTTCTGCTAAGGGATCGCTTTGATAATTTGCCAGTACGGTCTGAGCAGATGGCATATCGGCCGCTTCGGCTTTGGGCAGCGCGACGCCTTGTGTCTTTAAAAGACTGCGCAGGACCTCAGCCGTATGGGCAGCGGGGCGCCTAACCGGCAACCAACGCCCACCAGTTTTGCCAAGGGCGCTGCGGGCAACATTCCATTCTTCATAATCAGATCTCGTAGAATATTTGAACACTGGCGCGCCGCGCTTTTCAATCACCAGTTTGACACCGCTCACTGCGGGGCGGTGGTTCAAGCCGCGCGCTTCAAGCCATGTTTGATAGCGCCCATTCTTTAACTTCCATTCAAAGAATATCCGATTGTTATTCAGGTTCAGGCCGGAAAGGGCTGGGTTATAACCCACATGTGCCGGTTGCTGGGGATCGATTTGATATATCTCTTTATAAGTGCCAGTGGCATAGAGAAAACGGCCCGTTATTGCTTTTAAGCCCGTCTTAGCCAGCGCTTTGGCCAATTTCCCCAAAGCATCAGTGGTAAGCGTTGGATCCCCATCTCCTTGCAAAATAAGATCGCCGGTCAAAACGCCATCTTTCACGCGGCCGGCTGTGGCAAGTGTGGTGTTAAAGCGAAAATCCCTGCCCAGCGTATCGAGCGCATAAAGCGCGGTGATCGCTTTTGTAACGCTGGCCGGTGCAAACGTATCCTCTCCGCGGTGGTTTTCGATCAACCCGCCTTGCGCCAGATCACATACTGCGCAGCCGCGCTTGCCGCTGATGCTGGGTGTGGACAAAGCGCTGCGCAAGGCCGCAAAAGGTTGCGGAGCAGGGCGCGGTTTGGGCCGTAAGCTGCGCAGAGGCGCCGTTGCGGCGGCTGGTGAGGCCAAAAGTGAAGCTGCCAGCCATGCTGCGAATTTTCGCCTTGTTATTTTATCGCTCATATCTACACATATTCTTTGCTTGGGGCGTTTTAAATCCGAAATAAGGCTGTGTAATGCATAGGGCGATTTTGATTATGCTGGTTGCGATGTCGTTGATCCCTTTGGGGATACGGCGGGTAAATTGATGACAGACCAAAGCGCTCTTTCATCGTTTTTCGCCGCTTGGAGCAGGTTTGCGGTTGGCGCCCTCATATTAGCTTTTTTTGTACGCCGCGCCGCATATAAACTGTTGTTGGATTGGCGTATTATCGCGCGGGCCAGCATATTGGTCTGCGGTATTACGTCCATTCTAACAGCCCTTTCCACTGTTCCAATTGCCACCGTGTATGCGGTGTTTTTCATCGGCCCTTTGATCAGCTATATCCTAGCTGTTCTTTTTCTGAAAGAGCCCATTGGCGGGCTACGTTTGGCTTTGGTTGCAGGCGGCTTTATAGGGGTTGTGATCGTATCGCAGCCGCAGGGACAATTTGATCCAAATCTTCTTTTTGCCGTGTTGGCGGGGCTGTGTTATGGGGTTTTTTTGGCTTTGTCTCGCGCGCTGTCCGAGATTGCGCCACCCGTGGAGATTGCAGCCACTCAATTGGCCTATGGGGCATTTGTTCTTTTGCCTTTTGCGGTTTGGAATTGGCCGGGCATAACCCTTGAGCTGGGTTTTTTGGGGGCGGTATCCGGGATTGCCTCAATGGCTGGCAATTTGCTTTTAATAATGGCTTATGCTTTGGCGCCTGCCACGCGTTTGGCGCCTTTTGTTTATTTCCAGATCGTTATCGCTACGATCAGCGGCGCAGTGGTTTTTGACGATTGGCCGAATATGCTCAGCTGGACCGGCATTGCGGTTATTTTACTCTGCGGCGGCCTCTCGGCCAGCCGGGTGAGCCGCCCGAAGGCGCAGCCGGGTTGAGGAGATATCCGTCATTGGAATGGGAAGATAGCACCAACAAGGCGCGCTTTGGCGGCCTAAAAGTTGGCTTTGATACCCTGGCAGGCGGGCCGCACGATAAATTCTGCTGGCGCGGGCGTTGAGCGGCGCCATCTGATCGCCGGGCCGCGCCAATATGCCGATGGGCACCGAATTCATAATGGTTTCCCATGCGTGCCATTTGTGAAACTGGTTTAGGTTATCGGCGCCCATCAGCCAAACAAAACGATATTGTGCAAAGCGTTGTTTTAAGGCGGCAATCGTGTCGGATGTAAAACGGGTGCCGAGGTCGCTTTCAATGCCGGTGACATCAACCTTTGGGTGCTCCATCACTCGTTTTGCCGCGCGTATTCTGGATAAAAGCGGGTCTGGCCCCGTTGTTTTGAGCGGATTGGCAGGGCTGACCATCCACCAAACCCGATCAAGCCCGAAGCGGCGCAGCGCATGCCGCGTTATTTCAACATGCCCCGCATGCGCAGGGTCAAAAGAGCCACCCAAAAGGCCAATGATGCGTTGTGCTGCCATATTCTGCTCGCGTCTTTCTGGTTCGTGCGGGGGCACGGATCATATTCTTCTTCAATAGCCACCCTAAGCGCAGAAGTCATCCCCGCCGATCCGGCGGCGTCTGCAGAGTTTAAAATTTAACCTGAGGCGTTGCCCCCGCGCCCCCATTTGGGTATCTAACCA
>ERZ1046876.1374-NODE-1374-length-16012-cov-6.970483_pt1 | contig 16012 bp, 19 predicted proteins | sample MGYA00383094_ERZ1046876 | MGnify/ENA primary metagenome ERZ1046876 (study PRJEB29581, sample SAMEA5548364) | metagenome | biome: marine; feature: coastal; material: water | depth 50 m | study: Short-term variability in the microbial, nano- and picoplankton...
TACTAACTAGATCCTGCCAAAAATATCATTGTACTGATTATGAACCCTTACAAATGTTGTGCATTTACTAAGTTGCTTTAAGGTTGGTGCGCCCACATAAGTACAGCTACTTCTTATTCCACCAAGAATATCCTTAACAGTCTTTTCTAAAGATGGCCTATATTCTATTCTTACTTTTTTTCCTTCTGAAGATCTGTAGTCAGCCAGACCTCCATAATGTTTTTCATTTGCCTCTTCAGAACTAGATCCATAAAACTCAATGTAATTTTTATCTTTTATTTTTTTTATCTCTCCTCCACCCTCTTTATGACCAGCAAGCATACCACCTAACATTACAAAATCTGCTCCAGCACCAAAACCTTTAGCAACATCTCCCGGGCTCGTACAACCACCGTCTGCAATAATATGAGCACCAAGACCGTGTGCAGCATCAGCACATTCTAAGACAGCACTTAGTTGCGGATAACCAACACCTGTTTGAATTCTTGTAGTACATACACTTCCTGGACCTATGCCAACCTTAACAATATCTGCTCCACTTAGAACTAATTCTTGCGTCATGTCTGCAGTAACAACATTTCCTGCTATAATAGTCTTAGTAGGATATTTTTTTCTAACCTCACTTACAAATTTACTAAAATTTTCTGAATAACCATTAGCGACATCAATACAAATGAATTTAAATTTTGGATTTTTTTTTAATAGATTATTTAACCTTGAATAACTATCTTTGCTAGTTCCACAACTTAAGGCAACAAAATTATGAATTGTCTTGTTTTTTTGTAATTTTTTTATATCGATATCAGCATGTTGTTTTGTTAAAGAAGTCATCATTTTAAAAGAAGCTAATTTTAAAGCAATATCAACTTCTCCAACACCATCCATATTAGATGCAATAATTGGTACACCTTGCCAACTTAATTTAGAATGCTTAAATTTATACTTTCTTCTAAGATCTACTTCACTTCTACTTTTTAAAGTACTTCTTTTAGGTCTGAATAAAACATCCGAATAATCTAATTTAATTTCTTCTTCGATTCTCATATAAAATACATGTATTGTAATAAATAATTTAGTAACTAAAACAAATATAAAAAACATGTATGGAAATAAATACCTTAATAAATCTAAACAAAACCAAGTTCGATAAGTTCTATAATAACTTATTACTATCAAAACTAGATAACAACTTTCTTTCTAAAGCTATGAAATATAGCTCTATTAATGGTGGTAAAAGAATAAGGTCTTTTTTAGTTTCACAATCATCTAAAATGGTAAATCTATCTTCAGAAAATTCAATGATTATATCATCTGCAATAGAATCCATACATACTTATTCTCTTATTCACGATGATCTGCCAAGCATGGATAATGATGATTTCAGAAGAGGTAAACCAAGTTCTCACAAAAAATTTGGTGAAGCTACAGCAATATTAGCAGGTGATGCTCTTCATGATTTTGCTTTTCAATTGATTTCTGGCAGTTTAAAAAAAATAGATTCTGATAAAAATTTAAAATTAATTAATTTTCTTACACTTTGTACAGGTTATGATGGTTTAGCAGGTGGTCAATCATTAGATTTACTTTTCGAAAACAAAAAAATTAGTAAAAAAAATATTATTGAAATGTATGCAAAAAAAACTGGTAAATTATTTGAATTTTCATTTGCTGCCCCCTTTATTATAAAAGGTGAATCCAAGAAAAGAATTAAATTTAGTAAAATGTATGGATCAACTTTTGGTATAATTTTTCAAATTATAGATGATTTAATTGATGAAATAAATTCTTTTAAAATATTAGGAAAAACACCTGGTAAGGATAAAAAACAAGGTAAACGGACTTTATTAAGCTTTATAGGGGAAACAAAAGCTATAAATTATTGTGAAGAAATTGCAGAGGATTTAATAATAAAATACAAAAAAGAGTTTAACAATAATCCAGTTCTTAAAGAATTACTTTATTACAATATTGATAAATTAAAATAAAAGCTTCTTAGCTATCAGAATTCCAAAATAAGAAGAAAAAGCTGTAAGTGAACCGCCCCATAACATATCAACAAACACCACACTGGGTGACCAACCTTTAACTGTAGCCATATTAGTAAGGTTGTAGGTTCCGTAAGCAACTAATCCAAACATAAAAGCTTGAAATAAAAATTTACCTATATTTTCAGAAGACAGTGATGGCTCAATTATAACAACAGCTAACCCTACAACATATATGAGATAAAACATTGCCGCTGCCCACATTACAGGTTTATCAAGAAGTAGATGTCCTATGTTGGGTCTATAAAAAGACTTAACAGCAAAACTAAGCCAAATTAAATCTATTATCAAGAATATTAAAGCTGCAAATAAAGTGGATGTAATCAATATTTTCATTATTGTATATATCTAGCTTATATTATTAATTTTCAATAGATTTTTTAATTTTTCTTATAATTTAATGAGTTTTACTGGCGGTTTTGTCAGGGATTGAACCTGTAACATCATTATGACAAGAATTTTTAACTAGGCTTACCTTGAAAATTTTCTTAACGGGATTTCGAATAAAAAAGGAATCTTTAACTTTATTTAGAAGTATCAGATTTAGATTTTCCGAGACCGGTCCATTGTGCAGTACCAGCCATTATGGTCAACACAATGACGACTAGCCAAACTAGTGACCCTACTGTATCAAACATCGATGAGTCACTTGACATTAATGTAGGTATAATGCCTTCTACAAGAGGGAAGAAATAGAGCAAGCCAGTTACGAGAAAAATATATCGAGCTTTGTTCTCGCTAATCCTGAAGGCGCCAATGAATGTTAGGACGAATATGATAACGATAGCCAAGAAAAAATAATCTTGCTCTATTGTTATAGCAATCCATATGTGAAAAATTGCCCAAAGCAAATTGACTACTGCAACTACTTTATGATTAAGAATTGTCTTTGCGTTTAAATTCATGCTTGTTTCCTTAATATTATTTCTTTAGCAATTTTTCAATAAAAATATTTTTTACGTTACATGGGCGTCACTTGCGAATGATCTCACTGTATATCCTGAATGATCATCATAAAACCCTAAGTAGTACAGAAGTTATATAGAGGAGTATTTTGTAAAAAAATAATTTTATTAAATAAAGCAATGATAGGAATTAGTTTTTAATCTGACAGTGTTACACCCACTGTTGGTGGTTCAATCCACATATAACAAGTATCTGCACCTGCTTGGGTTGATTTTAATTGATTCGTCACATCAAATTTAATTGTGATTTTAGGGGCACTGTTTGCTGTAGGAGTATAAGCAGAAGACAAAGCACCGATCCATGCAAAGGTAGAGGCAGCATTAGTTTTTGTAACACCATTATCTGAAAAAGAGGTAGATAAATCACCATAAGGATTACCATTGTCGGCATTAAGTTTATTTGGTAATATCCAACTCATGTCAGCACCACTTGTTGAACTAGAGCCAGCAACTATAGGTCCTTGAGCATGACCTGAAGCAGTATTAGGGGAAGCCGCTGTAAGGCAATTATCACTGCTAATGTCAGAGTTTGTTGTATAACCCGCAATAGTAAAAGTAGTGCTGATTGTAGCTTTAATGTGTGTATAGGTTGTGCCAACTTCAAGAGCAAAAGAGGTGATCCAATTGCCAACATCTGCTCCCGCTGAAGCTGAAGCAATATTGAATGTGGCGTCCTTCTCAGCTAAAACTGTTGTAGTGGTACAAGCTGAGGAAGTACATAATTCAGCTTTTTTCATAGTAAGCTGATATTTAGTAGGGGTGGCAATATCATCTGCTGCATAACCGAAATTAATCAGAAGTATATTTGTGAATAATACATAAGTTAATATCTTAATTGATTTCATTCTTATGTTCCTCTTGCTACTGTAACAGTGCCTGTCACAGTTTTAACGATTCTGTTCTGTCTTCTAACTTTCTCATATACCTCACCACTCATATCTTGAAATTCAAACATTTGATTTGAGATATACAAACCTGAGTTTCTTTCTGAAACTTTACCAAAGGACTTGGTGAATGTTATCTTTGCTGTCGCTTTATAATCGCTTTGTCTGTTATTATCTTCAGCCCCTATCTCAATTTCTAAAGCAGCTGTTGGACGCACTCTTAGACTTATTTTTTTTCCTGATTTAACATCATAATCTACCCCTTCCCACTCGTATCCTTGGAAGAATAATTTTGAAGAAGGCATATAGGGAACTTGAACACCAATTTCTACATCCAATCCATCCATTGCACGTTCAGTATCATCACCAATAGTTTTAGCACCGGACAAACTTTGGTAATAATTTGAATTAAATTCAATAGGTGAAGATTTTATTTCTAACCCAATGCTAGCCCGTTGATGAGTTTTGGGAAATTCATGGTCATAAAATAAATTTACACCACGCAACCATTTATTATCAAGAGATAAGTTCCTATAAATAAAACCAGTATTAAGTGTTTGTCTGTCGTAATGATCTGAAAAATTAGTCTGGTTCAGCCAATATGTTTGTAATTCTTCATTTTCTTTTAAGGATGAGATAATAGTGGCTTTGGCATCACTTTGAAAATCTTGGTCTTTAACCTCAATTTCAAGTTCAGCTTTCTTCACTTTATCAAATGAAGTTAAATTTCCAAAAGTATTTGAAATACTATCGGTTAGTGCTGAACTAGCTTTATTAATTAGTGTTTTTTTATCTTCTAATTCTTCTGCAAATAATAAAGTTGGTATCACTACAATAAGTATAACAAATCTAAAAAACATTTTAATTTTAAGAATTATCAATCTCATTTCGTTCACAAAAATAGATGAAAGGAATTAAATTAGCAATATTTATTAAAAATATTTTCTTGGTGTTTTTTCTGGTTATATTTAATAAATAGTTAATAAATATAAACGAAATTTGACTAAAATGAGATGAAATTGAATCTAAATGAGAAGTAAAGAGAGGTAAGAGAGGATCAAAAGTCTAGGGTTTTCAAAGGAATGATTCAAGTTACCTCATTTATTACACAAACCCTTATGTAAGGAAAAGCATTTGTCAAAATAATGTCAAAATCTAGTTGTATAATTAGCAATTAAATAATAATCTTAATGAGAAATCGCGGAAAAAAAGATAAGAAAATCTTTCCTTCTATGGTGGGTGCGACAGGGATTGAACCTGTGACCCCTGCCGTGTCGAGGCAGTGCTCTACCGCTGAGCTACGCACCCATTTTTTCTAATTAATTATTCTAAATAAAAAATAAATCTATAAAAAACCATAATGAAACTAAAAATTACACAAATGCTTGAACAGCATTTAAAAGAAGCTCATAAACTATATAATTACTATATTGTTAATTCTTATGCTAATTTTGAAGAAGATGAAGTTAGTTTTAGGGATTTTTATAAAAATTATAAAAACATTACTGATAATAAATTACCTTACATAGTGGCTTTAGGTGATAAAAAAGTCATCGGAATTGCATATCTAAACAAATTTAGAGATAAAAGTGGATATAGATTTGCCTTTGAAAACACTATTTATGTAAGCAATGATCATATTAAAGATGGAATTGGATCTAAATTACTTGAAAAATTAATAAATGTTTCAAAAAAAAATAAAAAAATTAAAAAAATTGTTGCTGTTATTGGTGGGATAGATAGTAAAGCTTCATTAAAAGTTCACCGGAAATTTGGCTTTAAAAAATCTGGAGTATTAAAAGACATTGGATTTAAAAATAATAAATGGATTGACGCAATTTTAATGCAAAAAAATATATGAAAAAAATTAACAAAAATTATTTCAAAAAAACACTTTCTAAGTTTGCAACTGGAATAACAGTCGTTGCAACTAAGAAAAACTCAATTTATTATGGAAAAACTATTAATTCTTTTTCTTCATTATCATTATCCCCACCTTTGGTATTATTTTCGCTTGATATAAAGTCTTCTCAATTAAATATTTTTAAAAATTCTAATACAGTGTCAATAAATATATTAAGTAAAAACCAAAAAAATATTTCTGATAATTTTGCAAAAAAAAATCCAGACTGGAACAATATCGATTATAATATATTAAAAAATGGCAATCCAATTATCAAAAATTGTCTCTCAAATTTAGATTGTAAAATAACAAATAAAATAAAGAAGGGAGATCACATAATATTTATATGCGAAGTTATAAATGTATCTATAAATTATAAACTAAAACCTTTAATATATTTTAATTCTAGATATATTTAATGAAACTTAATTTTAAGTACTTAATACTGTTTATTATTTTTCTATTAGGTATTTTATTTTTTTTAACGAGTGCAAATAAATTAAGTTTAGAAAATAAAAAAAATACTATACCAATAAAATTAAATGAAAATCAAACAGTTGAAACTGAAAAAAGAAATTTAGAAAAAAACAAAATAGAGGCTTTCACATCAAATAAAACTTCTAATCATCATGAAAAGCAATTAAAAAAAATATTATTAAAAGTTGAAAAAGGTCAAACATTTTCCCAAATTTTAGATAGCTTTAATATTGCCAATAATAGAAAGTTTGAAATAATAAATGCAATAAATAGTATTTTTAATTTGAGGGGATTAAAAATAAACCAAAAGATATTTTTTTTTATAAATGATAATGAAGTTGTTAAACAAATAATAATTGAGTTAGATTTTAAAACAAATTTAGTTGTTGATCTAAGATCTAAGATCAACATAGAAATTATAGAATTAAAAACTTATACTGATATTGAGTCAAAAGAATTTAATATAAAAAATTCTCTCTATTCTGATGGGATAGATAATAAAATACCAAATGTTATTTTAATTAAATTAATACAATTGTTTAGTTTTGATTTAGACTTTCAAAGAGATATAAGAGAGAATACTCAAGTCTCCATATCTTATCAAAAGATAAGTATTGATAACAAAATTAATTATGAATTAGGAGATATAGAATATGCAAAAATTAGTATTAAAAATAATAATTTAGAATATTTTAAATTTTTAACTGATGATGGCTTTATTGATTATTTTAATAGAGAAGGAAAAAATGTTAAAAAATCTATTCTTAAAACCCCTTTAGATGGAGCTAAGCTATCTTCAAATTTTGGTATGCGAAAGCATCCAATCTCAGGTTTTAATAAAATGCATAAAGGAATTGATTTTGCAGCACCAAAAGGTACTCCTATTTATGCTGGAGGGAACGGTGTAGTAGAAGTTGCTGGTGTTAATGGTGGTTATGGTAAATATATAAGAATACGCCATAACAATGAATATAAAACAGCATATGCTCATTTGAATAGTTTTAAAAAAGGAATAAGAAAAGGGGTTAGGGTTAATCAGGGTGAAATAATAGGTTATGTAGGAAGCACAGGAAAATCAACTGGGCCTCACTTGCATTACGAAATAATATACCAAAATAAACAGATAAACCCTTTAACTTTAAAATTACCGTCAGGTAAAATTTTAAAAGGAGATGAATTAAATAAATTTAAAAAGAATTACAAAATGATTTTAGCAAATCATCTAAATAATTTATTTGAGTAATTATTTTGAAATTCTGGTTCTTTTCTTTTTTATAGGCTCAGAAATAAATGGAACTGATTCTATAGTTTGATCAATCTCTTCATCTTTAGCGTTTTCTAATTCAGTTTTTTCATTATCATGATCATTTTCTGATGATTTTTTGGCATCTTCTAAAATAACATCTTCACTATCAGTTAATTTTAAATCTTCTGAATTTTCTTGATCTTCAAGGTTTATTCCTAATTCTAACATTAAGCGATAATAATGGTCGGTAAATTGATAGTAATATTCAGCTTGAATTCTGTCTCCTGTACTAAAAGTGTCTTTAGCTAATTTTAAGTATTTATTATATTGCTGAGTAACATTACCTTTATTCCTACCTTTTGGAGCATAATTGTTATTTCTCTTAAAATTAGGCCTTCTATTCGTTTTATAGGTCATACGACCACTCTTCTTAGTATACATAATTTTTATAAATTTAGTGAAAACTCTATGATTTAATTTAAATTTTAAATCAAGATTTTCTTATTATAGAACTATCTATAGCTTTGAAAACACCATAATTCTATCTTTTTTTTGTAAATCTTGCACTTTTTTTAGAAAATTTAAGCCAGAATAACTAAAAATATCTTTACAATCATTAAATTGCTTTTCTCCAATTTCAATTATCAAATAAGCATTTTTATTCATTATGTTAGGAATTTTTTTTGCAAATTCTCTATAGAAATTTAGTCCATCCTCTCCTCCGTCTAAAGCTATTTTTGGTTCAAAATTTTTAATTTCAATAGAAACATTTTCATGATCTTGCTTTGATAAGTATGGAGGATTAGAAACTATCAAATCAAATTTGCCATTCATATGATCAATAGTTGTTTTTTTTAATTCTATTTTTTCATATAAATTTTTGTCAATAATATTTTTCTTTGCTACTTCAATAGCTTGGTCAGAAATATCAATTGCAGTTATATGTGAATTATTAAATTCTCTAGCTAAAGAAATAGCAATAGCTCCAGAGCCAGTTCCAATATCTAAAATTTTGATATGACTATCTTTAGTTTTTATAATATTTAAACATTCTTCAATTATAGCTTCAGTCTCTGGTCGTGGATCTAAAACAAATTGATTTACATAAAAATCATCTTTCCAAAAACTTTTATTATTTATAATTTTTGAAATAGGTTCATTTGCAAGCCTTCTATTTAATGTTGAGTTAAAATGCTCAATATTAATTTGATCTAAATTGAAGTTACTTAATATAATCTCACTTTCTGTATATTTTGAATTATTTAAAAGAATTCTGAGATCAATTTCAGGATTTTGAATTTTTTTATTTTTTAATTTTTGTAAATTTGAAATTATAAAATTATTCATTTCCTAATTCTGCAAGTCTGCTTGATTCTTCATTAGCTATTAATGGATTAATTAGTTCATCTAAATTCCCTTCTAAAATTTCGTTAAGGTTATATAGAGTTAAATTGATCCTATGATCAGAAACTCTGCCCTGAGGGAAATTATATGTTCTTATTCTTTCTGACCGATCTCCTGAACCAACTTGATTTTTTCTCTCCTGAGATCTTTCTTTATTTTTTTCTTGTATCTCATTATCAAGTATTCTTGATCTCAAAATCTTTAGGGCTTTAGCTTTATTTTTATGTTGAGACTTCTCATCTTGTTGGGAAACAACTATCCCTGTTGGAAGGTGTGTTATTCTTACTGCACTATCAGTAGTATTTACAGACTGACCTCCAGGACCACCTGATCTAAACACATCTATTCTTAAATCTTTTTCTTCAATATTAATATCCACTTCTTCTGCTTCAGGTAGCACGGCTACAGTAGCTGCTGACGTATGGACTCTTCCACTGCTTTCCGTTGATGGCACTCTTTGTACTCGATGGACTCCAGATTCAAATTTCAATTTGGAAAAAACATTGTATCCTGAAATATTACAAACAACCTCTTTCACACCTTTCAATCCAGTCTCTGAAATTGATAAAATTTCAAATTTCCAATTATTTAAATCAGAGAATCTTTGATACATGGAAAATAGGTCAGCAGCAAATAGTGATGCCTCATCACCTCCTGTACCAGCTCTAATTTCTAAAATTGAATTTTTTTTATCATTCTCATCTTTTGGAATAAGAAGTCTCATTAATTCATCTTCAAGTAATTTAATTGATTTACTTTTTTCTCTTAATTCTGTTTCTGCCATATCTTTTATTGATGGGTCGTTATCATTAAGCAATACAGATAATTCACTTATTTCATTTTTATCATATTTATATTTCTTTATTATCTCAACTATAGGAAATAACTCAGCATACTCTTTATTTAACTTAACTAATTTTTCAGTTTCTAATCCTAATTGATTATTAAGATTACTTTCAATATCTTTAAATTTTGACTCTATATTTTCAAATTGTTTTTCAAAATCTATCATTTAATAACGTCCAAAAGGTTCGATAAATTTTTAATCTCTTGATTTCCATTTTTTAGATTTTTAACAGAAAAATTGTCATTAATATTTTCGCTTTCACCAATAATAACAACATAATTAGCATTTTTTTCATTAGCTATTGATAAAGATTTTTTTAAATTAAATTTATAATTCCAATATACAGAATAATTATTTTTAATTAAGAAATCATATGCTTTTAAGGCATGTGTTTTATATTCAGGGTCGAGAATTGCAAAATGAATATTTTGATTTAAATTAACAACATTGTCCATTAATAGCATTATTCTTTCAATTCCACCTGCCCATCCAACTCCTGGTAAATCTTTACCACCAAGAGTTTCGATTAACCCATTATACCTACCTCCACCTATTAAAGTATCTTGACTGCCGATTTCATCTGTTTTAAATTCAAAAACTGTATTACAATAATAATCTAAACCCCTAACAAGAGTCGAGTCCTCATAAATAGGGATTTCTAAATTAATTAAACACTTTTTAATTTCTTCGTAGTTTTTTAAATTATCTTTAGATAAAAATTCGATCAATTTTGGTGATTTTTTAACAACTTCAATATCCTCTATATTTTTTGAGTCTAGAATCCTAAGAGGATTAGAGTAGATTTTATCTATACTTTCTCTTGATAATAAATTTTTTTTTTCATTAAAAAAATTAGATAAGATTTTTTTGTAATCCTTTAGATTTTCTCTTGAACCTAATGAATTGATATGTAGTTTAATATTGTTATTTGGAAGAATTTTTTTTAATATTATATTTGCTAAACTTATTATTTCAATATCAGCAAACAAATCATTAGATCCAAAATTTTCAAAATTAATTTGATTGAACTGACGATACCTTCCTTTTTGTGGTCTCTCTCTTCTGAACATTTGACCAGTTCCAAAAAACTTAGCAGGCAAGTTATTTAAAAGTCCGTTTGATATAACTGCTCTTATCATAGGTGTCGTGTATTCAGGTCTAAGCGTAATCTCATCGTCATTTCGGTCTTTAAAAGTATACATTTCTTTTAAAACTACATCGCTTTGCTCTCCTAAAGGCTTCTTAAAAAGTTCAGAATATTCAAAAATTGGTGTTATGAGTTCATTAAAACTAAATTGACTTGCTACTAATTTTACTTCAGAAATAATTTTATTAAATTTATTTATCTCTTCACCAAACAAATCATGAGCACCTCTAATTGGATTTATTTTCATACTATATCTCTATACTATTATTTTCAGCTTTTTTTCTAATAATATCCTCTAAATATGAAGCTAGATCCTTATCCTTAACTATATGATCTTTGTTACCATCAACATAAATCATATGTGTATTATTACCTCCTCCAGTTATACCAATATTTGTCATATTTGCCTCTCCTGGACCATTAACTACGCATCCAATAATTGAAACAGTGAGGGGTTTTTCAATATCCTCAAGTGATTTCTCTAATTTTTTTACTAGATCAATAACTTGAAATTGCTGTCTGGCACATGAGGGGCAAGATATAATTTTTACCCCCCTATTTCTAATTCCTAATCCTTTTAAAATTTCAAATCCAACTTTCACTTCTTCTTCAGGCTCATCTGATAAAGAAACTCTTATAGTATCCCCAATTCCTCTAAGTAATAAGTTCCCCATACCTATTGAAGATTTTATTGATCCCGTTCTTTTTCCACCTGCCTCCGTAACTCCTAGGTGTAATGGATAATCACATGCTTCTGCAAGACCTTCATAAGCTTTTATCGCCATAAAAATATCAGAAGATTTTACACTTATCTTGAAATTAAAAAAATCATTATCTTCTAAAATTTTAATATTTTCTAAAGCACTTTCTATTAAAGCCTCAGGGTTAGGTTCCAAGTATTTTTCCAATATTCTTTTATCTAAGCTCCCAGCATTTACGCCAATTCTTATGGAGCAGTTATTATCTTTCGCAGATTTTATTACATCTTTAACCTTATCTTTAGAGCCAATATTACCAGGGTTTATTCTTAAACAACTTGCTCCATTGTCTGCAGCCTCAATTGCTCTTTTATAATGAAAATGTATGTCTGCAATAATAGGCACTGCACTATGTTTTGTAATTTCTTTTAGAGCTTGAGAAGAGTCTTTATCAGGAACTGATACCCTAACTAAATCTGCCCCAGTCTTAATAACTCTATCAATTTGATTAAGTGTAGCTTTAACATCTGAGGTTAAAGTGTTTGTCATTGTTTGTACTGTAATAGGATTATCTCCTCCAATTAGCACATCACCAACATTTACAACACGCGTTTTTCTTCTATTAATTTTTTGATATGGTCTTAACTTCAATTTAATCACTAAAATCTTTACTTAAAACTAAAGAGTCGACCACCTGCCCTTTTTTTCCAATCTTGCCTCTTACCGTTTGGTTGATTATAACGAGTATATGCCCAGCATTACCAGATGTTATTGAATATTTATTATCTAAGGGATACGAATATTCGTCATCTTTATTCATTAATTGACTAAATACAATTTCATTATTTCTATTTCTTAATTGCAGCCATGTATCATCAAGAATTTTTAAAGTTATAATTGGAGATTTAACTATATTATTTTTTGGCAGTGAAGCAATTGCACTTGATGAACCTATATTACTTTCTAATTCTGCAAAATTTTCTTCATTAACTTTTTTTGTATTATTATTTTTAACTAAACCCTCTAAACTGGCCTTTTCAATAATTGCAATATAGTTTTCAGGCAAATCTGGAATCAAAGCATATTCTTTTACCGGTTTGTCAACTTCAACAAATAAAAAATAAAATGTTGTAAATATCATTATTATTAATGAAAAAGAAAATATTTTATTTGAATGTAATAAATTATTTATAACCTTTGGTTTTCGAATATTTATTTTTATATTTTCATTAGGTTGATGTTGTTTTTTAAATTGGTCAATTAATTCAGCTTGATTTAAGTCTAAAAAAGAACAGTAAGATCTTAAGTGTCCTAAAATAAAAACATTATCGATATTATTTTGGAAATGATCATTTTCAATATCATCCAAAATTTCTTTAGAAATATTTAATTCATTAGAAATATCTAAAATTGATAATTTTTTTATCTTTCGATTTTTTTTTAAAATTTGTCCAACAGGCTCCATAAATACAACTTTATAGATTATAAACCTCATGCAAAGATTTAACAGCAATATTTGTGTGTTTTACATCAATTAAAACACTAATTTTTATCTCAGATGTTGAAATAGCAAGTATATTAATTGCATTTTTAGCAAGGGTTTTAAACATTTTTTCAGCAACACCAGATTGAGACATCATACCCATACCTATAACAGAAATTTTTGCTACATTTTTATCTAAAGTAAGAGATTTATAATTCAAAATGTTATTACTTTTCTCTAGGACAGATTTAGTTAAATGATAATCTTTCTGATTAATAGTAAAAGTAATATTTGCAGATATTCCATCTTGAGATATGTTTTGGACTATCATATCTACATTGATATTATTTTCGGTCATTAGACTAAAAATTTGGGCAGATATACCTGGTTTATCTAGTATTCCTGAAATAGTCACTTTAGCTTCTTTATCGCTATAACTAACACCACTAACAATTTCTTTTTCTATTAACTCTTTTTCATCAACTATAAATGTGCCTGTCTTTTTTGTAAGAGAAGATAATACCTGTAATGTTAAATTATTTTTCATTGCCAATTCAACTGATCTAGTATGTAAAACCTTTGCTCCTGTTGATGCCATTTCAAGCATTTCCTCATATGACATTTTAGAAATTTTTTTTGCCTTTTTTTCTATATTAGGATCTGTTGAGTATACACCCTCAACATCAGTATAAATATCACATCTTTCAGCTTTTATTGCAGATGCAATAGCTACAGCTGTTGTATCAGAGCCACCTCTTCCAAGAGATGTAATGTTTCCCTCAATGTTTATTCCTTGAAATCCTGCTAAGACAATTACATCATAATTTTCAAAATAAGATTCTATCCTTTTCTTATCAATTTTTAATATTTTTGCTTTTTCATGATTATTATCCGTAATGATAGGTATTTGCCATCCTAATAATGGAATTGATTTAATATCTTGAGCTTTTAAAAGTGAAGATAGCAAACCTATAGTAACTTGTTCGCCTGAAGTTAAGACTAAATCACTTTCTATAGAATTTTGCTCACCTAATTCATCTAAATAAGATTGCAGCTTATTAGTTTCACCAGCCATAGCAGATAGGACTACAATTACTTTATGATTTTTTACTTCAGCTGAAACTATATTAACAATATTTTTTAATTTTTGAATACCTGCAACTGATGTGCCGCCAAATTTCATTACTATTGTTTTCATAAATATATGGATGATTAAATATACTTGGGTATTATTATTATTAGTATAAAAAACAAGGTTTAACATGGAAATAAAATCAAAAAAAAGCGAATTTAATCATTTTTCCAAGCTAGCAACTGAATGGTGGAATAAAAATGGAATATTTAAAACTTTGCATGATATTCAACCTATTAGAATAAAATACATTCAAGATACTCTTAATAAAAAGAAACTAAATAAGCTAAAAATTCTAGATGTAGGGTGTGGTGGTGGATTAGTATCTGAGGGAATAGCTAAATTAGGAGCAGATGTAACTGGAATAGATTTTATAGAAGAAAATATTAGAGTTGCAAAAAAACATGCGAATCACAACAAATTAGAAATAAATTACATTGTTAAAGATTTTGAAAAAGAAAGATTAACCTCTAAATATGATGTAATTATTATTTTTGAAGTCCTAGAACATCTAGAAAATTGGAAGTCTTTTTTAGAAAAAATTCAAAAAAATCTCAAACCAAAAGGTTTATTGATTGCCTCTACTATAAATAGGAATTTAATTTCTAAATTTCTTACAATAGATTTAGCAGAAAATTTATTAAAATGGATACCACTTAATACACATAATTATTACAAATTTATAAAGCCTGAAGAATTAAAAGATAACTTAACTGCAAATAATTTTAAAAAAATAAAATTTAGTGGACTAAGCTATAATATATTTAAACAAAAGTGGAAGATGAACAATAATAAAAAAGTAAATTATTTTTGTAGCAGTTTTTTAAATTAGTTATTTTTTTTTGATGATTGGAATGGGAGCGTAGTTATTTTGATTTCCTCTTCAATTAATTCTTTAGCTTGATCAATAGTCGCCTCACCATATATAGGCCTGTCATTTGTTTCCCCATATTTTATCTTTTTTGCTTCATCAGTAAATTTGTCTCCAACATAATCAAAATTTTCTTCAACGATTTTTTTTATTTTCTTTATATTACTTGCTAAAGTTTTTTGATTTTTAAATATCTTAGAATTACTTTTTTTTCCTAGGTTAGGTGCAACAAGAGCTTTTTTGATATTTAAACTTTCACAATTTGGACAACTAATTAATTTATTTTTTTTTTGCTTATTAAAAGCTAAAGTATTATCAAACCATCCTTCGAAAGAATAGTCACATTCAATACATAATAAATTAAATACAATCATATTAACAATATTATATCAATTTTTACTTTGTCAATGCTTGCTCAATATTTTTATTTTGTATTTCTAATAACAAAACATTTTTATTAAACTTAAAATTAACAACTGAGTTTTTAGGTATAGAAATTCCGTTGTTCTTATTTAAAACTATAGTGTTAAATTTTTTATCATTCTGATAGATATCAAAATTAGCAGATTCATTAAATGGTATAAATAATGAATCATATTCAATAATTTTTTTACTAATTGACAAAGATTCATTAAAATACTTTACTGAAATGACTATATTTTTTTCAATATTCTTTTCAAAGTCTAAATTTTGCTTATTAGGAAATTTTTGCTCAATTATTAAAGATAGGCATTTTTCAATAACATTTACTTTTAATGTTTCTAAAAAATTAAGGCCTTTAATTTTATCATTTAAAGCGTTAACTTCAGCGACAACAATGTCAGATATATTATTTACAAGAATTTCCATTAGTAGTTTATATATATTTTAATGATAAATAAAAAATATCTTAAAAACTTAAGATGTAAAG
>ERZ1046876.1382-NODE-1382-length-15966-cov-7.420590_pt1 | contig 15966 bp, 15 predicted proteins | sample MGYA00383094_ERZ1046876 | MGnify/ENA primary metagenome ERZ1046876 (study PRJEB29581, sample SAMEA5548364) | metagenome | biome: marine; feature: coastal; material: water | depth 50 m | study: Short-term variability in the microbial, nano- and picoplankton...
GTCAGCCACCAGAATACTGCCCATGCTGCAAGTATTCCGCCACACCAACGTGCACGTGAGTGAATCATCTCACCAATAGATGAGCGATCTTTGGGGTCTAAGCGAGAAATTATCTTCTCAGCCAACTCCATTTGCTCTTCAGAAGGCATAGGGATATCGAGGATTTCACCCTCGGCAATTCCCTCTCCATCTGCAATTAGAGACTCAGACATGGGTCAGTCACAAACCTCTCATCTCATAAACCCTGTCGCAAACGACGCTTCACCATGCAGGACTTTGGAGGGCAAGAGTACAGCCGCAAGGCCATATTAGCATCCAGCAGTGGCCGTCCATTACTTATGGCGATAATCAATGCAACACCGGATTCATTTCACAAATCAAGCCGTGGAGGAGGTGTCGAAGAGGGGATTGCTCATTTTGCAGCAGGCGCTGATTGGGTTGATATTGGCGGTGAATCTACGAGACCTGGCGCCTTACCCGTCACTATTGAGGAGGAATTAGAGCGAGTCATACCTTTGGTCAAAGAATTATCAAAGCATGGACTGGTTTCAATAGATACTAGAAATCATCAAGTCGCTAAGAAGGCCATTGCTGCTGGTGCAGCGATGATCAATGATGTCAGCGGCTTACGGGACCCATTGATGTTTGATCTCGTAGTGCAAAGTGGAGTAGCCGTGTGCATAATGCATATGCAGAATAATCCAGAAAACATGCAAGAATTACCACAATATGATGATGTGAGCCAGCAAGTGAGCACTGAATTACTCAACACAGCCCGAAGGTTAGTCGATGCAGGGCATCCAAAGGAATTGATTCACTTAGATCCTGGAATTGGTTTTGGCAAAGATTTGAACCATAATATTCAGTTATTACAGGCCTTTGATTTATTTCGAGGTGATGAAGGGTTCTCGATACTATGGGGAGTATCACGTAAAACGATGATTGGGCAAATATGTGACCAAGAAGATACTGAAGACAGATTGGCAGGCAGCCTTGGTGTCGCAGCATTTGCTCAATTGAATGGCATAGATATCCTTCGAGTGCATGATGTTCGTGAACACGCTGATTTTGCAAAGGTCATGGGTAGACTAATGGAGGTAGAGAAATGAGTGATGCACCTATAATCGACATAGACAATCGTATTCGCCTATTGGGAACTGCTCACGTAGCAAGCGCTAGTGTTGCGGCAGTAAAACACCACATAGAGGAATTCCAACCTGATGTAATTGCAGTGGAACTATGTCAATCAAGACATAAAGCTCTAGCTGAAGATAGGCGTTTAGACAAAGAGGGGTTGCTAAAAGTAATCAAAGAAGGAAAAGCACCTTTGGTCTTAGTTCAATCACTTCTCGCTGCTGAACAACGACGTATGGGCATGGATGAAGATATTCAACCCGGTGCTGAATTGATGGCAGCGGTGAAAGAGGGCGAGGAGAGAGATTTAGAAGTTGTATTAGTAGATAGAGACATTCAAACCACATTGAGAAGAGCTTGGAAAAAGATGGGATTTCGCGAAAAAATACGACTATTGTATTCGCTACTTGGCGAGGATGAGGAAGAAGAGGACTTTGACCTAGAAGAAATGTTGGCAGACCAAGATCTGCTATCTTCGTTACTTGAGGAATTCCGAACTATTTCTGCTGGTGCTGGAACCGTATTAATCGATGAAAGGGACGAATATATCGCAAGTGGAATCTCGGTGATTTCACCAGAAAAAAAGGTACTGGCAGTATTAGGTGCTGGACACTTACAAGGCGTAGCAAAAATACTCAAAACTGATGAAATCGTTGATCGTCGTCAAGAGTTAGATACCTTAACCAAAAAAGGTCCAATTGCCAAATCGGTACCATGGCTACTACCAATAGCGGTATTCAGCCTGATGGCTTGGCTACTATACCAAGGTGAAAGTGAAGCCTTATTCACAGCAGGAGCCATCTGGTTAGCTGCAAATGCAATAGCTGCAGCATTTTTCTGCGCATTGGCAGGCGGCCATCCGATTGCTATTCTAGTCGCGGCACTAGCCAGTCCTATTACCTCGCTTAATCCAATGTTAGCCGCTGGCTGGTTTGCAGGTTATGCCCAGATGAAACTGAAGGAGCCAACTGCAGAAGATCTACAGGAATTCATAAAATTGGATAGTATGAAATTATTCTGGAGCAATCGAGCAGGACGGGTTTTATTGGTCACCTCTTTGACCAATCTTGGCTCTATGGCTGGCGCATGGATTGCAGCGCCACTAATCGCTGCTGGTCTTTAATCAGAATTCGATCTTTGGCGCAGCACGGACCGCTTGGTCAACAACCTCGAAGAGGTCTCTGCGATTTGCGCCTTTCATTCCAGCAACAATACTGGTTGGTATCATCTGAATAGCAGCATTCCAGTTAGTTGAACTAGCATTGTAAAACTCTCGGCGGTCAGAAATTTGATTTTCTATCGACACTAATTGTTTCTGTAGGTCAAGGAATCCTGAATCTGCTTTTAGTTCAGGATATTGCTCAGCAACCATGTTGATACGAGGCATCATTCCAGAGAGCATTCCTTCAGCGGAACCCACTCCTTTGACGTCTCCGCGTGAAAGAGCACCTGCTGCTGCTTGGCGAGCCTGAGCAAATTGTTCAAAGATTTCTCTCTCATGCTTAGCATATCCTTTCACAATCCCAAGTAGATTAGGAATCATATCATATCTCTGATTGAGTAATACGTCAATATCGGCCCATGACTTGTTTGCGTTTTCTTCCAAACGGACTAAACGGTTCCATGTACTGATAAACCAAATCAATACGATTAATGCAACTACTGAGACGATTGCGCCTATGATTATGCCTGTGCTCATAACATTCGGGAAAAACCACTAACACATAATGCTTCTCTTGAAAAGAGATTCGAACTCCAGCCATAATAAGATTTGAACCCAAGATTCAATGTACTGCCTCTGTCTCGATTAAATGGGAGTGAGCCATAAATGGTAAATTATGGCTTCGTAATCGACAATAGAACTTGCATAGGTTGCCACGCTTGTACCGTTGCTTGTAAGTCTGAACACGATGTACCAATAGGAGTTAATAGAACTCATGTAAAGTATATCGAAACAGGAACATATCCAGAATCAGATCGTGAGTTCAGTGTCCATCGTTGTAACCATTGTGAAGATTCACCATGTACAACAATCTGTCCAACAACTGCTCTATTCAATCGTGAAGATGGCATTGTAGATTTCGACGATGAACGTTGTATCGGCTGTAAGTCATGTATGCAAGCATGTCCTTACGATGCTCTTTATATCAATCCAAATACCGGTACTGCTGCAAAATGCAATTATTGCGCACATCGTATTGAGCACTCGTATGAACCAGCATGCGTAATCGTTTGTCCTACTGAATCAATTATCAGTGGAGACCTAGATGATCCTGAATCGAAAATTAGTATGCGAATCAAGAAACATGAGGTAAAGGTGCGAAAACCGGAAGCGGGAACTAAACCAAATCTCTACTATGTCGAGGCTAGTGACGAGATGCTTGACCCAAGTGCAACTGAAAGAGGGGCTTATCTCTGGACAGAACAAGCAGCAGGGGTGGGCCACTTTGCCAAATATGCAGATAAACGCCTAGATGCTGCAGATACACCATCGATGATCGTTCAACTCGCATTAGAGATGAAAGCTAAAGATGCTAATCCGCGCGACCAAGCGATAATTCGCGATGTGGCTGCAAAACTCGCTGAAAAATCACCCAAAGCCACACGCTCATATGATCAGCCATCGAAGGGAATTCTGTGGGATGGAGAGGTTGCTGGCTATATTATCACCAAAGCAATGGCTGCTGGGTTTTACATTCTTTGCATGTTAGATTTATTGATAGGTAGTGAGTTACTGGTAGAGATTCCAATAACATCAGTGATGATCTTTGTCATAGCTATGCTGTCCATAACTGGAGTATTACTCGTGATGGACCTCGACAGACCTGGAAGATTTCTCTATGTATTGTTAAGACCTAATTGGGATTCATGGTTAGTTCGCGGAGCATACATAATCGCAGCATTCGGGGCGATTCTAACAGCACATCTAGGAATATATTTCCTTTCCCTTGACCCAGTATACCACAAGTTGTTGGCTCTTGTAGGTATTCCTCTGGCTTGGATGACCGGAGCATATACCGGCTGGCTTCTCAAGCAAGCCAAAGGACGGCTCGAATGGGCAAACAAGAGCAATTTATCCATAGCAGTAAATGGAACTATAGAAATGATTGTATTTGGTGGCGCCTTGCTTTTAATAGGTTATATCTTCACAATAGTGCCATTGAATTATGTCAGTGTAATGTCTCTGTTAGTTTTGACTGCCATTCTCTACTGGTCAGGTTTCATTCACATTAGATCTGAATTACGTAAGGCACAGATGGAGTCTTTACTTTGAGGGGATCATATGAGTCGTTCATTTGTCGAAAGTATCGCTCAAAAATTACGACTAATTCCCAATTTAGATCGCAAAGAAAACGAAATGATACAGGGTCCACTACGTAAATTCCCTAGCCCAGAGCAATGGGATGAACATGTTGAACTAGACGCTACATCATGGCCAAAACGAGTAGAACGTAATTATTCACTCGTTCCCACTACATGTTTCAACTGTGAATCTGCATGTGGTCTACTAGCCTATGTAGATAAAGAAAGTGGCGATGTTAGCAAATTCGAAGGTAATCCGCATCATCCGGGAAGTCGGGGACGTAATTGTGCCAAAGGACCTGCTACTATCAACCAAATCCAGGATACAGAACGTATCCTTTACCCAATGAGAAGAAAGGGAATACGTGGCGAAGGAGGATGGGAGCGAATTAGTTGGGATGAAGCTCTCGATGAAATCGCAGCAAAAATACGTAAGTCGCTAAAGACAGGAGCGAAGGACAAGGTCGTCTACCATGTTGGAAGACCTGGGCATGAAGGATATACCAATCGCGTTCTCAAAGCATGGGGAGTAGATGGTCACAATTCCCACACGAACATTTGTTCAGCAGGTGCACGTACTGGTTATGCATTATGGCACTGGCACGACCGACCTTCACCAGACCATGCTAATGCAAAAGTGATCTTGTTAACCTCATCTCACCTTGAAACCGGACATTATTTCAATCCTCATGCACAAAGAATTCTCGAAGGAATGATGGATGGTGCGAAGTTGGTCGTAATAGACCCACGTCTATCGAATACAGCAGCCATGGCAGACCATTGGCTACCAACTTGGCCAGGTTCAGAGCCAGCACTATTCTTATGTTGGGCGAAAATGATTATTGAGAAAGGTTTGGTAAACCGTGACTTTGTCGAAAATCAGGTTAACTGGGAAGAATGGTTGGATGCAGCCCATAGTGATGAACCAAAAACATATGAGAGATTCTTAGAATTAGTACTCGAAGAATACGCAGAATATACACCTGAATATGCTGCGAAAGAATGTAAAATACCAATAGAGCAAGTTATCGAAGTAGGCGAAATTATTGCTAATTCAGGAACACAGCTGAGCGCACATGTTTGGCGTTCTGCTTCGATTGGAAACCTCGGCGGTTGGCAGGTTGCTCGTACTTTGCACCTACTGAATGTCTTAACTGGTTCAGTTGGAACCAAGGGTGGAACTGCGCCTAATTCATGGGCTAAATTCAAACCTCAATTATTCGATGAACCCCCCGCGCCTGATGGCTGGAATGAATTGCATTTCCCACCAGAATACACACTCTCACATTTTGAAATGAGTCATATCCTACCACACATGATAAAAGATGGACGTGGAGACATGGATGTCTACTTTACTCGTGTTTTCAATCCGGTTTGGACTTACCCTGATGGTTTTTCTTGGATGGAGATGTTACAGAATGAAAAAGCGATTGGATGCCATATAGCTTTGACCCCGACTTGGAATGAAACTGCATTTTTTGCTGATTATGTATTGCCGATGGGTCATGCATCCGAACGTCACGATGTCAATTCCTATGCTACCTCTGCTGGAAAATGGGTGGCATTCCGTCAACCGGTATTGCGAGAATATGCGCGTCGACAAGGTAAAGATGTTAAGTTCACACATGAAATAAATCCCGGAGAGGTTTGGGAAGAAGATGAATTTTGGATTGAATTAAGTCTGAGAATTGATCCTGATGGAGAAATGGGCATCAGAAAGCATTTCATGTCACCATATAGAGAAGGTGAAACAGTCACCATTGACGAGTATTACCAATATCTCTTTGAGCGAGTACCAGGATTACCCCAAGCAGCAGAGAAAGAAGGTCTTGATGCTCTTGGATATATGCGTAAGCATGGTGCATTTCTCATCGAAAAAGCGACCTATAGCAAGCATGAGGAAGAGGGGTGGCCCACGCCAAGTGGAAAACAAGAATTCTATTCGCCAACCATGGTTGAATTTGGCTATCCAGAACATGCAATACCACATTTCAAGATTAAAAGCCAAGTTCATCCCGATAATTTACCTGATGATGACCAATATTGCTTATTGCCAAACTTCCGTTTACCACAACACATCCACTCACGCTCTGCTAACGCCAAGTGGTTAGTAGAAATCGCCCATCGTAATCCATTGTGGGTTCATCCCAAAGATGCTGCTAAATTAGGTGTTGCCGAAGGAGAACTTCTCAAAGTCGAAACCGAAATAGGCTGGTTTGTCGATAAGGTCTGGGTTACTGAATCGATAAAGCCTGGGGTCATAGGTTGCTCACATCACATCGGCAGATGGCGTCGTAAGCAGGATGGAGGTAACCGGTTCCTTACTAACGAGGTTGAGATAAGCGAGATTGGCCAAGGAAAGATGCGCATGCGTACTGTTAGCGGCATTCTCCCGTGGGAATCAGAAGACCCTGATACCAATCGAATATGGTGGCGTGATGGCGGTGTGCATCAAAACATCACTCATGCAGTACAACCAGATCCGATAAGTGGAGCGCATTGCTGGCTACAAAAAATACGCTTGTCTAAACCAAGTCCAGGTGAGAAGTACGGTGATGTTGAAGTTGACACTGAGAAATCATTTGCCTACTACAAAGAATGGAATAAGTGGGCTAAAGAAAGGGAAGCACATCCCCGTAATGAACGCAGGCCATTGTGGATGAAAAGACCACTAGCACCTAAAAAGGAGCATTGGTACATCACTTCAGAGGAGGAGTGATTGTGGATTCATCTTTGCTTCTTGCCGCTATTATAATTCTCATCATAGCATTTTGCTTTAGTCCGCTTGGTTTAGGAGGAGGTGTTCTCTACATGCCCGTCTTACACTACCTTGCTGATTGGCCAATTCCTGAAGCTATTCTCGGTTCTCTAACTATTGTTTGGATGGTAGCATTGAGTAGTGGTTTAGCACACTCCAAAGGTGGACATGCGGATAAAGAAATCGCAAATTCAGGAATAATTACCGCGGTTCCTTCAGCAATAATTGGTACCGTCTTGGCTTGGTTTATTTTGTCATATATTTCTGATATAGTGATCAAAGTTTTTGCATCTATGATTTTGGTTTTTGTAATTGATAGGAATTTGAGAAAGGACAAGGATATCGAAATAGTTGGGAGAAATATTAGCCTATACAAAAAAGGTGCAGCAATCGGTGGCTTGTCATCCGGAATGTTAGGTCTTGGAGGTGGAGCAATTTATGTTACATTGAATAGAAGGATATTAGCCATGGATGTCCACAAAGCCTCTGGAACATCATATCTAATCTCTTCAGCTGTTGTCCCTATGGCTATTCTTAGCCATATCATCATCGAGCAAAGTCACACATCAGTGTATGATAATGTTGGCATACTAGGGTCATTACTAATACCGGCCAGTGCATTCATTTCAGCATATATCGGTGCTAGATTTGCAATCCGTTATTTGCCAGAGAAAATTATTCGCACTACTTTTATCGTCGCAATTAGTGCTACTTTGTTGCGCTATATCTGGGATATTACAAGCATTATTGTGTGAAATCAAAGGGCTTCGATAACCATAGCGATACCTTGACCACCGCCAATACAAGCAGTAGCCACTCCATATCGACCTTTACTGCGTTGTAACTCGTGTGCAAGAGTCAACACAAGTCTGGTTCCAGTAGCGGCCAAAGGATGTCCAAGTCCAACTGCACCGCCATTGACGTTTACCTTAGTAACATCTAGTCCTAAATCCTTGATACAAGCTACTGCTTGACCTGCAAATGCTTCGTTAATTTCCCAGCGGTCAATATCATCAACCGTAAGACCGGCTTTCTTTAATGCAAGATTCGAGGAAGGAACTGGCCCATAAGCCATAATTGCAGGTTCCAGACCGACAATTCCCCATGAGACGATTCTTGCTAAAGGTTGGTCACCATCAGTAGCGGCTCTACTCGCTGATTTGATGACAACCGCTGCTGCACCATCGACAACTCCTGATGCATTACCCGCTGTAACCAATGAATCTGGACCGAAAGCAGTTCTTAATCCGGCTAGTGATTCTGCTGTACAATCCAGAACAACGTGATCTTCATCTTTGTGAGTCACCTCACCTACTGCTACTATTTCCTGTTCGAATACATCGTTAGCGATTGCCGCAGCAGTCCGAGAATGGGAAAGAACCGCATATTCATCGGTCTCTTCTCTAGTTACACTTTTTCTCTTACAGATTTCATCGCTGGTTTGGGCCATGAAAGAACCACAGAACCCATCGAGTAAATTAGTGAATAAATAATCCTCCATATCTGCTGTCAATTCAGTACCTGCTTGAGGTGGACGTCCAAGTCTGAATTCAGACCTTGCACCGCGTAATACGTGCGGGGCTTGTGAGAGGTTCTCCATGCCACCGGCCACAACTACTTCTGCTTCTTCAAGCATTATCATTTGAGAACCATTAACTATAGACTGAATACCTGAACCGCATATTCTTGAAACTGTAAGCATAGGGACATGCTCAGGAATACCTGCACCAATTCCAGCGTGTCTTGCGCCAAATATGGCTTGCCCACAAGTCTGCAATGCATACCCCATTACCACATGATCTACTATTTCAGGCGATGTACCTGTCTTTTCCAAAGCCCCTTTAATTGCGATTTCACCAAGCTTGAGAGCAGTGTAATCCTTGAGTAGACCACCAGGCTGTCCATCACCGCGTTTACCGCCTGACCATTCACAAAAAGGAGTTCTTGCTCCACCCACTATAACTACGTCTTCGGCCATACTCTTCCGAGTCAAAGGAACTTCATCAATACTATCATGCTAGGCCGAATAATGCAATCCCGCCAATCATTAGTATCGCTGGAAGAATAATCATCTCCAGTGTTGAATTCATACGTCCGAGATTCGCCAATTCGGTTCCTCTCTGAATAACTGCCTTGACTCCAGGTGCATCAGTACCATTCATTACCAATAGACTGTTTTGTACAGTTCCATCGAGTCCCTCCTGTGCCAATTCCTCTCTAGTACGACTTGCACTAGTTCCTAAAACATATACTGGATTACCCATTTTCAGGCCATAAATGGTCCACCTGTGATCTTTCACAGTATATCCACTGACACCACTTAGAAGATTCGACATGAACTGCTGACCCATCGATTTAGCCCATTTTGAATCCCAACGCTTAATCATCTGACCCCATTCTTTGCGCTTGAAAGAAGGAAGGTCAACTCTAACTCCTCCAGTTCCATCATGAAGAATAAAAGGACATCCACCTGTATCTTGACGGATTGTGCGCCAATTACACTCTTCCTTGGTGGTTGTGTTTCCTTCAGAATCTGTAGAGGTTACTTTTCGACATTGATACTGTTCATATGTCCAGTGATAACCGACCAGATTGTAGACGGTCATACTCTGTTGTCCATCGACAGGGACGGTTAGTACTCCTTCTGGCGCCGGTCTAACTTGTCCAACTAACTCTGGATTACCAACTGCCATTGAACGTACTAATGAAGTCGGTGTGTCAATCATTTGCCGCACAATTTTTGCTTTGAAATACCCGAATAGCAATCCTATAAGCCCAATTGCAGTGAGTATTGCTGGACCTAATATCTTATTATCGGCTTCTTTCACAAGCGTTGCTGCTGCAATAAACATCGAAGCCATAGCCATTATCGCGAATAAAGAGTATGAAGAAAAAGTTGCAGGTATTGGGGTTCCAACCTTTACTGGATGCTCAGGCAAAGGCTCGCCATCCTCATGAGGACCATAGCGGTCTTCGTTATTCCAAGTCGCCGGCCCTGGGGCAGCTAGAATCCAATCACTTGGATCAGTTGTTGGAACATATGAACGCTGTTGTAACCACCAGCTCTCAATATTCATCCCTTTTTGTTCAGCAATTGCGGCAAAATCATCAGGATTCGCTGCGTTTTGCCTAACTTTGTAAATTCCTGCTTCAAGTGATCCCGGTGATAAGAGCGCCATCATAATGAAACCAAATGCTGCAACAAAGAAAATTTCGAAGCCACTATTTGAATCAATAAAAGGTATTGCTATACCACAGAGGGCGATTAGTAAACCAAGTACCCAACCAAACCATTGACCCCAGGTATACGGTAAGGTGAATTTGAAAAAACCACCATCCATCTCTAATTCAGATACATCCATAGACAGGCGTATCATCAGAAGGATATGATTGTTATTGAATCAAATAACTGATTTAAGATGAAATAATAACTGTTTGACGGTAAGAATCAGCCCATGCTATCTGGTTTACTCTGCCAAATAGCCCAGGTTCCGGTTGCAGTAGCAATAACTCGACCTGATTCAGATTTTATCTCACCTGCAAGGTGAGCGACATTACGTCCACGTTTGACAACACGCCCGGTAGCGGTTATCGTTTCTCCAACATGCGCAGGAGTGATGAATGAAGTGTTGAGGGCTGTTGTAGCACACCACTCAGCAACTGGAAGTACGGAAACAAGCCCTCCACCCAAAGCCATGTCGAGTAAAACAGTGTGTAATCCACCAAATGCAACCCCTCCTTTATTGCAAAGAGATTCTGTAATTGTCAGAGAATATGAAGAAGAGCCTTTTCCCCAAGAAGAACGACTAATTCCGAGACTTTTTGCAACTCCTGTCAATTCTCCAGGCTGTGATAATTCCGTCATCTGTCTCACTCCGCTATAATCCCTACAACTTTAATCAGGATTCTTTTTCGTCTTTGCCCATCAAACTCAGCATAATGAATTTGTTCCCAAGTCCCTAGGTGCAAACTACCATTTCTTACGGGCATTGTTACTTGTTGCCCTAGAAGTTGGCGCTTAAGATGTGCATCTCCGTTATCCTCTCCTGTACGATGATGATGGTATTCCTCACCGTTTTTGCCATCTCTACCGTAGAAAGGTGCTATCTTTTCGAGCCATTTCATAATATCGTGATGCAAGCCATATTCAAGATCGTTTACATAGCAAGAAGCAGTTATGTGCATTGGATTAACCAAGACAAGGCCATCATCAATTCCACTAGCGCGCACCACCCGTTCAACCTCTTGGGTTATACAGATGATTTCGTAACGCTCTTTGGTCTCAATATACATCTCTTCAACATAGGTCGCGGCTTTGCCGGTCAACAACTCGCCCATGCATTGGGCCTATGGGAAGCAGATGATATCACTTGGGAATCAAACTAGAATCATCAAGCCCACTATTGGAAACCATCAATGGAATCGCTATTATTACACCACATATTCCAGTTCCAAGAACTGACGCCCCAATTCCAATAGCCCCTTCAACCCCTTGCATTCCACCAATTAGGGAATTAAATACTATATCAACAATGAATTCTAAAATCAATATCAACCATGCTAGATGAATACCTCGTCTTTGTCGCCCATTTATCCAAACTCCAGCAACTATCCATGCACTACCCGATAAAAATCCAATTATTGCCAGAATCATCAGACTGCTGTTTTCGACATCTTCAGTAACTACAGACCCTAATGAAGATGCACCAAGTATAACTATCATCAGTGAGCCTAAAACCCCAAAAAAACCATAAATAATGCTAAGGATTCCAATCACTTTAGGTGCACCAGAAGGTTGCTGAACGATAATCACATTCCCTGGCATTCCACCCATCATCGGTTGCGCACTAACCTGACCTACTAACTGATTCCCCCCTACCACTGTTTGGCCCATAACCTGAGGTTCGATACTAGGCGTCGGGGTGTCTTCAGCTGATTTTGGGGGCTGCATGTACTGGCCATAACGGTCAAGGTCTTGAAATGATGTCAAAAAAGAACCACCCTCAAGAGGGAGAGGCACGTGGAACAGTACAGGCGGACATATGTCAGACATCCTGTTGGTCTACAAGAAAAACTTTGAATCGGTCCATGACTTTTCACTTGAATATGTGAAAAAGGTCCTCAATGAGTTAACTGACGCCCAAGTTGATGTTAAAGCACGAGAGAGTGTACGTCGTGCTGACTTTATTGGCAGAGACTTGGTAATCGTATTAGGCGGTGATGGAACACTGACTTCAATCTCTCATAATATTGATGCAAATACTCCAGTAATGGGGGTGAATTCTCATCCAAGAAATGGAGACCCCAGTGGTTCGTATGGATTTTATATGGATTGCGATGTTGAAACATTTTCTAAAGACATACAATCTGCACTCAGCGGAGATGCTATTGTTAATGAGATTCCTCGATTGCAAGCCACAATTGAAACAACTAGTGGCAATCGCATACGCACAGACCCTGCTATGAACGATTTGTTAATCGCAAATACCAAACAATATGCACCATCAAAATATCACTTAAGGCGTGGTGAAATAGATACGAACCAGCATTCAAGTGGTTTGCTTTTCTCCACTTGGCTTGGACAAGGTGCTTGGTTTAACCAAATATCGCATAGAACAGGTTTAGGTGATGCATCCCAAGCAAATAGCCACTATTTGGTAGTTGCACGTGATCTTGACCCTAGTATCAAAGATGAATCACGACTATCCTGGACCAATGAGACAACTGTGATAACCAGCGATATGCACAGAGGTTATGTCGTCCCTGATGGTTGGGATGAATATCATTTCAATAGGGGAACAACGATTACAGTAGACCTAAAAGGACCAAAGATGAAATTACTCACATTTAGACATACGATGATTGAAAGATTTCAGCAGCAGTCTGATTGAGCAGCGAGGAAAATTTGCTACTGTCGAATGATTCAACTATACATCGCTGTATAACGCCAAAATATGAAGAAAAAGGCAAAAATGAGTAATAAGAAGATACTCATCACTTTTTTCCCTTCAGGATGACCTGCTTGTTGAGCCCCAATATCAGTTTGAAACATTAATGAGAATATACCTATTATCATCAAGGGCAGGGTGAAGCAAAACACAACGGGACGAGGTGAGATGAGAGATAACAATATCGCGATGATAGCAGCCCATTTCCAGTAAGATGTGTGGAGTGGAGTGTAGGTGGCAACGTATTGGTTGCTTTCAAGTTGAACGCCGCTGATGCCGTTTTGTTCAGTCGCCTGAACATGGTGATGGTGGACAACGGTTTGCGTCGTCACATCTCCCATGACGACGCTGTCTTGAACAACGATCTCAGGATGTTGCTCTTCACTCAACGATAAGCCTCGGTTCATCCAAGAGGAGAGATATTATCAAAATTACCAAGGTGTAAAAAGTAAACTACGAGGTTGATAAAAAAAGAGTGGAGACGGGGAGAACTAGTCTCCCCGCCTCCGGTTTCTTAGGAGGTGATCCATCTGCAGGTTCCCCTACAGATACCTTGTTACGACTTAACCCTCCTTGTCGAAGGCAGGCTCGAATACGCCATAAAGCGCAGCCTCACCCACCCCCAACTAAGATGGTTTGACGGGCGGTGTGTGCAAGGAGCAGGGGCATATTCACCGTGCTATGTTGAAACACGATTACTACGGAATCCAGCTTCATGAGGGCGAGTTACAGCCCTCAATCCGAACTATGAACGGGTTTCGGGTTAGCGTGGCCTCTCGGCCTGGCTTCCCATTGTCCCGTCCTTTGTAGCGCGCGTGTAGCCCAGGACATTCGGGGCATACTGACCTGTCGTTGCCCTCGCCTTCCTCTGGTTTCGCACCAGCGGTCTCTCTATGGTGCGCCGCCTCCGGAGAGAAGGGTAGCAAATAGAGATGAGGGTCTCGTTCGTTATCTGACTTAACAGAACGCTTTACAGTACGAACTGACGACGGCCATGCACCACCTCTCTGAAAATCCGACAAGCTCATTACGCTGGTCTTCATCTAACAGTCGGCCCTGGTGAGTTTTCCGGCGTTGAATCCAATTAAACCGCACGCTCCTCCCGTTGCAGTGCTCCCCCGCCAATTCCTTTAAGTTTCAGCCTTGCGACCGTACTCCCCAGGCAGTGGACTTAACACCTTCGCTTCGGCACTGAAGACCCATTGCGGATCTCCAACACCAAGTCCACAGCGTTTACACCTAGGACTACCCGGGTATCTAATCCGGTTCGTGCCCCTAGGCTTCGTCCCTGACCGTCGGATCCGTTCTAGTGTGGCGCCTTCGCAACAGGTGGTCCTCTCAGGATGACAGGATTTTACCCCTACCCTGAGAGTACCTCATACCTCTCCCGGTCCCTAGTCCGGCAGTCTCCGCAGAATTCAACCAGTTAAGCTGGTTGATTTACCCACGGGTTTACTAAACAGGCTACGGACGTTTTAGGCCCAATAAAAGCGACGACCACTCGAGCTGCCGGTATTACCGCGGCGGCTGGCACCGGTCTTTCCCAGCCCTTATTCCAAGACCTATTAACAGTCAAGAAAAGGCTACACATTGTGCAGTCACTTGGAGTTCCCTCATCACAGTTTCCTGCAGTGTGAAGTTTTCGCGCCTGCTGCACCCCGTAGGGTCTGGATTCGTGTCTCAGAATCCATCTCCGGGCTATGTCTCCCAACACCCGTACGCGTCGATGGCTAGGAGGTCCATTACACCCCCTACGACCTGATACGCCGCAGACCCATCCTATCTTCACCCACAAACCGTTCCAGGCATTGTGGGTTATCCGGCCTTGTTCTCAGTTTCCCGAGGTTATTCCAGACAATAGGGCAGGTTATCCACGTGTTACTGAGCAGTATGCCGAGCCCCTAAGGCTCTCGACTCGCATGGCTTAATCGAACTCCAAAAGCGGTCGCCTCTGGCAGGATCAACCAGATTTCTCGTGTTTTGATCCCTAGAGTTGTTATCGCAATTAAATTGCTGTCCTAAAAAATTTGGCGAGGTTATGAGCACTATCTCTTGCACACAAAAAATACGTCATAATCTCAAATCACCTACCTGACCCTGAGCGAGCTCCCTTAGGAGGGTTCTCAAGATCGCATGTGCTTCGGCTTCTCGTCATTGGGTGATGGAAACCTTCACGGTCCGAAGACTCGGGTTCCAACGCCGTTCCCAATGACGCAAGCAACTCAGCCACTCACCTCCCCTATATCAATATAACCGCCTATTCCGAGGATGAAAAGAAAGCGACTGCGAGCCAATATGACCTTTTTCCGGCACCAATGACCCCCGGACAGTCTTCAAAAGGCATCTGTGCGGTCTGTTTTTGTTGTTTTCGTCAAACGTATAACCAGTAAGAAAACAGCCTCGAGGGCGGCGCCCCCCTTACGTTCTCATACCTCGCCGTAGACCCAAATAAGAACGGTGATGATGCGGGTATTTTGCTCAACCAATACCTCTGATGATGGTTCAATTTCTGAAACCCATGTTGAATTCAAATCAATCTTGACAAACTCAGAATATAGATTCGTCGGTGATAAGTAGATATGAATGAATAAGAAAACAAAAGTATGGCCGATGATAAATTACCTCATGAAAATTCTCACATAGAAGTTGTGAGGAAATTCAAATCCGATGTCCAAGTCGCATACACCGAGTATCTTATTCTTCAACGAAATACACCACCCATACAATTTCTATCTCAATTTATTGGCATACCTTCACTCATTGCAGGTTTTATGTTGATGATGTTCACATCACCCCCTACAGATTGCGATGAAGATGCAGGAG
>ERZ1046876.1389-NODE-1389-length-15941-cov-20.796802_pt1 | contig 15941 bp, 11 predicted proteins | sample MGYA00383094_ERZ1046876 | MGnify/ENA primary metagenome ERZ1046876 (study PRJEB29581, sample SAMEA5548364) | metagenome | biome: marine; feature: coastal; material: water | depth 50 m | study: Short-term variability in the microbial, nano- and picoplankton...
AATATTCTGAAACTTCTGAACCTGACATAGCATCTTTTGGAGAAGGGATGCCTAGGACTTCTGAAATAAGTCCTAGTTTAGCAGAGTCCCATCCTCCGAATTGCCATACATCTTTTGTATCGATTAAACAGTTTTCCCAAGGCTTCATTTTATGTAAATGAAAATGCCTAGGTGGTTGTAGTCCATTAATCAAAGATCTTTTAATAATATAAGGCATATCGAACCCTTTGATAAAGTGGCCAACCCATTTCATCGCTGGGTACTTTTGCATGATCTTAGAGGACATATCGTGAAATTCCTTTAGTATCTTACCTTCATCTGTACCATTGAATGAGACAGCCTTAAAACCATTAGGAAAGCCTGTTTCGTCAAATTGTAATTGACCAATAGAAACACAAACAATTCTACCCCATTCTGGATTTAAGCCAGCCATTCTCGGAAACATTTTATGTGGATCTGAAAAGTCTGCTAATTCAACTGGATTCTTTTGTACCAGTTGCATTGTTTTTAAATCCCAATACTGCTCTAGTTCTGGGTTCTCGTCAATGACTTCTTGAAACGTCTCTTTCTGAGTCGCGGTTTCAATGTCAATGAATATCATGTGCTTTAATTCGTCTATCGTGTACATATTTATATCTTTAATCCTTAAATACTAAAAAACCGCCTAGTAATACTAGACGGTTCTTATACGTGTAAAGTTCGATTAGTTTCTAATAAACTTCCAAATTAATCCTAGAAAACTATTGGCTTTATATTTCTTGCCTTTGTGGTTTAATAAGTAATCTGTTTTAATTGTTGTTTGTTTTTTCATAATTGTTTGTTTTAAGCCATCCAACCGCTAGAAGACTCCCAATCTTTAATTGAGGTCAATAAGGAATATGCTTTAAAAGAAAGGGCTACCTGTACATAGCCACCAGTAATAGAATTAGGTACTTGCTCCGGGCTTAAATAATAATCCGGTGCATTTTCGATTCTTTTGTTTAAAAAATCGAACATTTGATCTATGTGCATGTGGTGAACCCAGATACAAATAGACATACATGTTAAATCAGCTTTTGCCATTACTCTACGCTAAATCTTTTTTTATCAAACCCAATTGTTGAGTTGATATCTTTCTTTTGGAACATATCTATCTGTGCTTCGTCAGAAGAATGTAGTTTTTTATCATAATAATCTTGATAGACTTTTTTGTAGAACTGTGCCATTACACCATAGAGGGGAGCAAACTCTGAAGACATTTCAACTACCCATGGTTTCCCATCAGTATCTACCATTAGATCTATAGAGTAAATATCTAGATCTTTATGAGACTCTGCCATCTCTTCGAAAACTGGATTCCAATCTTCAGGCATTTTCTTTAAGTCTTTTAATACGTACTTAAAGAGCATCTTATCTTCTTTTTTCTTTGTCATCTCTTTGGTCTCCTTATTACTGTGTACTCTTTGTACCCACATAACAGGCTCACCTCTCCACATCATTATTCTATGTTCTTTGTCGATGTCTATCTTCTCGCTGAACACTTCAAAATCAGAAAGGTCCATATCTTTAGCTTCTTTAAAGGTATCGATTTTAATAATACCTTGACCTGAATATCTGTTATCAGGTTTTGCTATGATAGGGAATTCTAACTGATCTAAATCTTTTGCATCCGAAACAGTCTTTGGCACATTATTAGAATCTTTATGTGTTGCATGCCATTTTACTTTCGATGCGATTTTCATCTTCTCCTCTTTAGGGTTATAGATTAATTCCTTTGGAGTACCAGCGTCTAACAATCTTTCAGTATGAATGTTACAGAAATTAATTACTGGTAAGTCAGCCACTTTAGGCTCATTACCTTTAGTAAATAATTCCATGTACTGATTTGCATAAGTGCTGTCATCAGTTACATACTTAAAATCTGTAAGTTCAGTAGATACACACATAATAACTTTATGTAGGTCTCCATTGCGCTCGTTAAGAAAGGTTTGAAAATCTTTAATAATCATAGATTATATATCTTTGCCTTAAAACTATGAAGGGAATACTTCAATAGTTCTTTCTTCTCGAACTAGATCTGCCCATACTCCAGAGTATCTAGTTCCTTTTACTATATGATTATCAACCCAGTGATAATTACCACCTCTAGGTTTTTCCATTAGTAGGCCATGATATTTAAAGCCATGTTTATTTAACCAAGTCTCTGTAATCTCTCTTACCTCTTCAGTTCTTGAAGTAAAGAATGTAATTACATGTCCTTCGTCATACCATTTATTAAGTGTTTCTACAGCACCTTTATATGGTAATACTACTGACATTCTTTCTGGTTCTTCGTTTGGTACGTCGTCAGTAATTGTACCATCAATATCGATTAAGTAATTCTTAGCACCATTTTTTAAAATAGGCGATACTAAGTGTCCATCATCTCCAACAGTTTCGTTGAATGTAATCTCTTTTTTCATATTGTTTAATTGTTTAATTGTTTAAGGCTCATCGTGTGTTCTAATAAAAGATATAGCAACATATCTCTTACCCATTGTGATAGGTCTTGCACCATGTCTATGTGTCACCATTCCAGGATGGATTGATGCAGTTCCAACAGCAACAGGATTCACTAACCTTTGGTATTTAGGAAACCATGTTCCACCTCCAGAAAATTCATCGTTTAATTTTACCACTAATGTTAAGTGACTTCTATCATGATGTAATGAAAGGTGTGATTGTCTTTCGGTAGTATATCTTGCCATAAAGTTTTCATTTGAGAAACCTTCCCAGCTTTCGCCTTCAAGATCCCATAAATGAATACAAAGAGGTCTTACCACTTCATCTAATACTCTATTGTAAATTCCATCTAAACCAATATCACGTAATAATACATCATTAGTAGGATAGAATTCATGTCTATCAATAGTCCAATTGTTTTTAGCTTCTGCCATGGCGATAACTTCTCTACAAAAGGCAGGAGTAAATAATGGAAATTCATATATATTATCTCCTAAATCATCTACCATTAAATCCCATTCGCCTTTAGCGACAGATAGTGTTAAGTATTTTAATTTCCATGCTTCCCAATCAGAATCATCTAATATTGAAAAGTAAGGTGCTGCTACATCAGTTGTAGGAGTGCCCTCGTTATGTACGTATTCAGTTTGTGCCATATCTCGTGTTTGATTAGGAGAACCTTCTAAAGGCTCTATTGTAGATTCTTTCCATCCTCTTGATTGACCCATAAAATCTGGATCTCGTGTAGCAATAAGATTAAAGGATTGAGGAAATAAATTTGCAATATCTGCTCTTCTATGTGTATGTCCCAATGCACTTAAATATTCATCAACTGGAATTACATTCTCTCTTAATCCACCTGATAATAGTTTTTTAGCAACATTAGAATTCTTAACAATATATGCGTGCATATTATAGAAGTGTCTAGGCTTAACCCAGTTTTCATCTATTATATCTTCTTCTATATCTTTTTCAATAATATCTCTACCTAATAAGGCTACTTCCCATTCAGTGCTTGAATGAGGATCTGGTAATTTAGAAAGAGAATTACCTTCACCCATTAAAAAGTCTTCTTCTAATATTAATGATAAGCCCATGCCATCAAACATCATTCTTTCCCAAGCTTGTCTATGTGAAACTGCACATCCTACTTCACCTGGTAAGACTGGTCTTTGCCACCACTCGTTCCATGCATGTTCGCTATTTTCATCCAATTGATAACCAGGATAAACATTATATCCCTTTGGTATATCACCATCTCTACCATCAAATGCTTGTACTATTTCATAACTTGTATTAGCAAAGAAATCACAATCTTTTAATTTTTGTTCAATTAATTCTTGTTGTTTAGGATCTTTCTCTATCCCTAAGCTAATAATGTAGATTTTATTAATTCTCATTTTGTTTCTCTTTTATATAATTTGACAAGACCTGATACCATGAATGCCCTTGAGCATCCCATGTAAATCTTGTCTTAACTTTTTCCTTTCCATCTCTTGTGGCTTTTTCTATTATACCAGAGTCTGTCATACTTAATAATTGTATTGCATTATTAAACATTGTTTCATCCTCAGTCGTAGGCACAATAATCCCATCTTGTACTACGTATGGTAAAGCTGCAGTATCAGATACAATACAAAGAACGCCAGCTGCTTGCATTTCTAAAGCAGTAATACAAAATGTTTCTTCATATCTTGTAAGATACATCCAGTAACTAGCCTTTTGCATAGCAATATAAAGTTCTTCATGTGAACAAGAGCCCATATCTGTAACTCCTAAAGATTTTAACTCTTCTAATTTATCTAACACACCGCCCATATTATGCCAGTTCCTATCATCAATTACATGTGGATCAGAATATTTAGGATAGTATACATCTAACGTAGCTTCCGGTTTTATTTGTTTTACTTTCCACCAGTTTTCTAATAAATCAGTTAAACCACGATCTATTGCAGAAGACCAAATAAATTTATTAGGATCTTTAGCAACATTAGCATTAAAATTATCTAGATTAACTCCATTATTTAGGGATGCTAACATACCATTCCATGGTTTTTTAAAATTATCTAAATTAAGTCTTTTAAATTCTTTAATAGCCCATTGAGTAGGAGCCATTATCCAATCAATCTCATGGAATAATCCTTCTTGATCTTCTAATTCTTTGTGTTCATAATATTCATGGTAATCTGTATTGTGTACCCAGAACATGGTTACTGTAGGTTTTAGATTAACCTCTTTTAGGACTTGTACAAAATGTAAATAGTTAACACCAATTACAGCGTCAAAATGATTTTCTGGTAAACCTTTATATTTGTCTTTGAATTCTTCAGTGTTTTCCCATGCAACACCATTAATAAGAGAGCCATTGCTCGAAAATACTTCACCGGCACATACAACTTCTACACCGTGTCTTACAAGACTTTCAGCAATGTTTACAACTGCGGTTTCAGTTCCTCCTAAGCCATTTGATTTGCTATCCCATTTTTCAAAGCGATAACCAACCCAGAATAATACCTTCATACGATTATCTATAATGTCCTCCACCTACCCAAAGAACTAAAGATTTTCTAGTACCTTTGGAAACTTCACTTACTCTATGCATCATATAACTTGGAAATAATACTCCAACGCCAGCACCTCTTGGACATACAATAGAGTTAGCAAATCCTGATTCACCTTTACCACCGGTAGATATTTCTAAGTCTCCACCTTCATATTCTTCAGAATCTGATAATTGAATAGTAATTGAAACCTTTCTTCTAGAAGGTAAATTACCAGGACCAATATCTTGGTGCCAATCATAATGCCCGTTTTCATGAGCATAATATTCTGTATATTGTATTTGTTCTGCAGCAGTAAATAAATCAAAGTGCCATAATGAATCATTAGCTTCAATTGCTAATTTTTTCATTTTAGTATAAAGCCATGCCCATTGAGATGGTCCTTGGGGAATCCATTTTACCATAGAAGATCTGACTCCATTTGGGTCGTTATCTTCTGTTGTAGTTCCGTCTACACTGATTGTTGTAGCTCTTTGTATTGGTAGTTCACTAGCTAATTTAATAACTTTCTGAACTTCGTCTTTTGTTAAAGCGTTTTGAAACCAATAATATTGTTGTGGATCGTTTTCTGGTTGTTCAAATATGTAATGTGACATAAAGATAGATCTTTAAAGGTTATATGATAAAAGATTAAATTGTTTCTAATTTATCTATCATCCTTTTCAAGGAAGCTTTATGAATTCTGAATGTTATTCTTAAGAATTAATTACAGCAGTTGCAGTTAATTCAGGAACTATCACAGCATTACTACCAACGGTCTTTAATGTCATAATAATAGTTTCATCTTCTTCTGCTAACTCATCCGCTACATAATTAAGAGTTATTTGAGCTTGGCCATTAGTAAATGTAAAGATTCCAGTACACCATCCATCTCTTTCTTCATTCCAATAAGGTCTTTTAACATAACCCTCTTCAGTTTCTAAGATTGTAGTTCTTTCTTCTACTGTCATTACATTCCATTGAGCTCCTTCTGTTGCACATGTAACATCATATATGTCTGCAGTACCTGTTAATTTAAAACCAACTTCAGTTCCGTCTGCAATATCGTCTGCAGTTAAAGTCCATACTGAAGAACTTCCTTCAGGTCCAGATGTTGGAGTTACTGTTAATTGGAAATTAGAAGCTCTTGGAGCATCCGTTGTACTAGCAGCTCGAACAGGATATGTGTCTGCAGGAGTTATACCTAAAGTTACTTTTGCAGCTTCTGCTCTAGCATTTAATTCATTAATTGCATCTAAACATAAAACATATAATGCTTCATAATCCACCCAGTAATAATCTTCTTCAACATCTAACCAGGTCATTTTTCTAACTAGAGATGGTTCAACTGCCATTAGTTCTTGTGCAATCAATCCAATTCTTTTAGGTTGAACTCCACCAAACTCAGAAGGTCTATCCCAACCAAAGTCTTGGCCTAATTCATTCATATAAAAATAATATGCCTCTAATGCTTTTACTTTATCAACAGCAGACCCAGTTGGTTCTACTATACTAGACGATAGTGAATGCTGAGCAGCAGGTTTTATATCCACCTTAAATGCAAAAGTATCTGATGGATTATTTAAACTAAAATTTTTATTGTAATTATCTGACATATCTACTTGTTTTTATTATCTTGGTTTACCGCCACCACAATTAAATGACTCTTCATTACTAAGTAGTGATGCACAACCACTAATATAATTTATTGACTGAGCACAGAAACAAAACGTTCCAGAACCAGCTGATATTGAAGCAGAGTCACCATTACTATCATTGTAATAGAATGTTGTAAAGCAATATACTTGGTAACAATAGTATAAGGTAGATCCTCCGCCACCTGCTGGACCTTGTGGACCCGCTGCACCAGTTGTACCTTTTTGTCCTTTAGTACCTTGACCTCCACTTGAAGAACCTGATGCTCCTTGATTTCCAATTGGACCTTGAGAACCAGTTTTACCAATAGGACCTTTAGGACCTTGTGCACCTGTAGCACCTTGTGCTCCAATAGGACCTTTAGGACCAGTATTACCAACAGCACCTTTAGGACCTGTTGGACCAGTTAAACCTATCCATCCTGTCCAACCTTTTGAACCTTGATTACCTACGGCTCCAATAGAACCTTGAGCACCGACAGCACCTGTTGGACCTCCAGCACCTCCGCCACCTTTAGGACCGACAGGACCTTGTGAGCCTCCGCCACCTTTAGGACCGACAGGACCTTGTGAGCCTCCGCCACCTTTAGGACCGACAGGACCTTGTGAGCCTCCACCACCTTTAGGACCGACAGGACCTTGAGAACCTCCAACACCTTTAGGGCCTTGGTTACCAATTGCACCAGTACCACCTCCACCACCTTGTGGACCAGTTAAACCTCGGCCACCTGTTGGACCTTGATTACCGACAGCACCAGTAGAACCACCCGGGCTTGGACCGACGCCACCTTGTGGACCTTGATTACCTACAGGACCTTTTGGACCTCCAGGCCCAGTAAAACCTTTTTGACCGCCACCACCTTGTGGACCTTGATTACCGACAGCACCTTTTGGACCTGTTGGACTAGCACCTATACCACCAGTAGCACCTATATAACCTATATAACCTTTGTAACCTGTAGAACCTTGATTACCGACAAGACCTTTTGGACCTTGTCCTCCTTGTAAACCTACAGCACCTTGACTACCACCTGGACTTGGACCGACAACACCTTTAGGACCGACAGCACCTTTAGGGCCTTGGTTACCGACAGCACCTTCAATACCTTGGTCACCTCGAAGACCTTGTGGTCCAGTATTACCAACCACACCTTTATCTCCACCTGGACTTGGGCCAACAGCTCCGACTGGACCCTTTGGACCAGTATTACCTTTAGCACCTTGACCACCAGTATTACCTTTAGAACCAGTTGGACCTTGGCCACCTTGACCACCTTCAATACCTATATCACCTTTTGGACCTTGATTACCTTTTTGACCGGTTGCACCAGCAGTACCTTTTTGACCGGTTGCGCCACCGCCACCTTTTGGGCCGATAACACCTGGCCAACCTTGATAACCTTTATATCCTCCTGCACCTTGATCTCCAACAGCTCCAACAAGACCTACAGCACCAAGTGTTCCTTTAATACCAGTATCTCCGATTCCACCCTTTTGACCAAGATCACCTTGTGGACCTTGTAAACCAATTGCACCTTGATCTCCTCCACCGCCTTTAGGGCTAGCACCGGTTGCACCGCCACCACCTTTTGGACCTTGTAAACCAATTGCACCTCTATTACCTTTAGTACCTTTAGTACCAGTTGGGCCAATTACACCTTTAGAACCAATTACACCTTTAGCGCCCTGATCTCCTTCAAAACCCTGATCACCTCTTATTCCTTGTGCACCAGTAGCTCCAGGTATACCTTTAATACCTTTAGGGCTATTACCAACTCCACCTTTAGGTCCGATTGCACCTTGATAACCAATGTAACCTTTTTGACCTTGTGTTCCCTGTGCACCAATAACACCAATTACACCTTTTTGACCTTGTGGTCCTTTTGGTCCTTGTAGACCTATATCTCCACCTACAGTATCACCTATTCCACCTTTAGGTCCGATTGCACCAGTAGCACCTTTTAAACCAGTATCACCTATACCACCCTTTGGGCCTAATAAACCCTTGATTCCTTTTGGGCCTTGAGCTCCTTGAGCTCCTTGAATACCAACATCACCGATAGCACCTTCAATACCTATTTCACCCTGTATACCTTTAGCGCCTTTTTCACCAGGTGCTACATAAGCAGTAGCTGCTTGACCTTTAGCACCTTTGACACCTTTTCTACCTAAGGCACCTTTAGCACCTTTACCACCTTTAGTACCCTTAGCACCTTTATCTCCAGAACCACCACCAGTACCTTTAGCACCTTTATTACCTTTCGAACCTTTAGCACCTTTATTACCTGTCGAACCTGTATCTCCAGCATCACCAGGCTCTCCCTTAAGATGCGGGAAATTGTCAGTGTTTAGGTTATCACTAGTTAGTACTGGGTTACCAGCAATAAGTATTCTATTGTAGTCAGCCATTTGTTGTCTTTATATTAACTTATGAAGGTAATTCACCTTCGATGTTTGTTAGTTTAGTATCTAATTCTTTAATTGCTTCTATTAATACTGCAGATAATTTAGAATAATCAACACCTCTATAGTTATCAGCACTTGGTAAATCAGGAAGTTGGAATACTAATTCCGGGAATTGTGCTTCAACTTCTTCTGCAATTACACCATATCTTGGTGAAGTACCTAATCCTATTGATTGAGCATATTCGTTTGGATTCCAAACAACACCTCTAATAGCATTGATCTTAGTTAATGTATTTCCAATTGGACCTTCAATATTCTTTAATCTACTATCAGATGTTCCAGGAGGTCCTGTTGGACCAGTTGCACCTTTTTGACCTTTTTGACCAGTTGGACCAGTTGGACCAGCGCCACCAGTTGGACCTGTATTACCTTTAGGACCAGTTGGACCGTTATTACCTTTAGCACCTGTAGCACCTCCACCACCTTGTGGACCAGTGTTACCTTTAGCACCTGTTGAACCTGTATTACCTTTAGGACCAGTTGGACCTGCATAACCTTTTGTACCAGTTGGACCTTGTGCTCCACCTGGACCTGTATTACCCTTTGGACCAGTTGCACCAGTACCACCTTGTGGACCAGTTGCACCAGTATTACCTTTAGCACCACCGCCACCTTGTGGACCAGTATTACCTTTAGCACCTCCACCACCTTGTGGACCAGTATTACCTTTAGCACCTCCACCACCTTGTGGACCAGTATTACCTTTAGCACCTCCAGGACCAGTTCCACCCTGTGGACCAGTTGCACCAGTTGGACCTGCATAACCTTTAGCACCAGTACCACCTTGTGGACCAGTATTACCCTTTGGACCAGTTGCACCTTTAGCACCCGCTGGACCTTGTGCACCAGTACCACCTGTATTACCTTTTGGACCAGTTGCTCCCGTAGCACCTACACCACCTTGAGCACCTTTTGCACCAGTACCACCTGTATTTCCTTTTGGACCAGTTGGACCAGTTGGACCAGTGTTACCTTTAAGACCTCCAGGGCCAGTTGGACCGCCAGGTCCCGTAGCACCTTGTGCACCAGTATTTCCTTTTGGACCAGTTGCACCTTGTGGGCCTTGACTACCTTGAGGACCAGTTGCTCCTTTAGCACCAGCATTTCCTTGTGCACCAGTATTACCCTTTGTACCAGTTCCACCAGTATTTCCTTGTGGACCAGTTGCACCTATATCACCCTTTGGACCAGTTCCACCAGTATTTCCTTTTGGACCAGTTGCTCCTTTAGCACCTGTTGCACCTTGGTTACCTTGAAGACCTTGAGCTCCACCGCCACCTTGTGCACCTTTTTGACCAGTACCACCTTGTGCACCAGTTGCACCTTGTGCTCCTTGTGGTCCTTGTGCTCCTTGAAGACCTTGGGCTCCACCGCCACCTTGTGCACCTTTTTGACCGCCGCCACCTTGAGCACCAGTATTACCTTTTAAACCAGTACCACCTTGAGTACCGACAGGGCCTTGGCCACCAGTTGCTCCTTGAGCACCTTTAGCTCCTTGACCACCTTGTGGACCTTGAGCACCAACGCCACCTTGTGGGCCTGCATTTCCTTTTGGTCCTAATGAACCTTTTGTACCTTGAGCACCTTGACCACCTTGAGCACCAGTATTACCTTTAGCTCCTTGTGGACCAGTTGCACCAGTATTACCTTTTGTACCAGTTGGACCTTGACTACCTTGATCTCCTCCTATACCTTGGCCACCTTGTGGGCCAGTTGCACCAACGCCACCTTGTGGTCCAGTTGCACCAACGCCACCTTGTGGTCCTTGAGCACCTAAATCACCTTTTGGGCCAGTTCCACCTTTAACACCAGTATCACCTTGTGCTCCTTGCGGGCCTGTATTTCCTTTTAAACCTGTTCCACCTTGTGGACCTTGTGGACCAGTAACACCAACTCCACCTTGTGGTCCTTGAGCACCTTGAGGACCAGTTACTCCTTTAGCACCTTGATTACCAGTTGGACCTTGTAAACCAGTTGCACCCTTTACACCAGTACTACCTTTTAAACCAGTACCACCTTGAGCACCACCGCCACCTTGAGGACCAGTATTACCTTTTGGGCCTTGAACACCAATATCTCCTTGGATTCCAATAACACCTTTAACTCCTGTGCCACCCTTAAGACCTTGGTCTCCTTTAGGACCAGTACCTCCCGGTTCACCTTTTTGACCAGTTGCACCAGCAGAACCTTTAGCACCTGCATTACCAGTTGAACCACCAGGTCCAGCTGGGCCATCAGCACCTTGTGGTCCAACAGATCCAGCAACACCAGTTGCACCGACACCTCCCTGCGCGCCTTTTTGACCTTGGTCACCTTGACCACCACCGTCACCTTTAGGACCAGTATTTCCTGTAATACCTTTAGCTCCTTTGGTACCAGTGTCACCTTTAAGTACGCTGAAATTTGTCGGGTCAAAATTACCAGCGTGTAATATTGTAAATCCCGATATAGTTGCGCCTGATTTTAGATTAGCCATTCTTTAAGTCTTTCTTTTTTATTATATAATTATATATCTTTGTTAATTAAATTTAGCTTTCTGTGAAATCCCAGAAATGAGCATTACCTCCGTCTACAAAATTAGCAGGATCGATCTCTATTAAAAATGGGTACATAAATTCTGCCCATAAATCAGTATCTGAATATTGTTCACAAACCACTTTACTTCTAATAGTAGCTACTGAACTAGACATTACAGCCACTTTACTCATTACTAAATTTTCAATACCATAACCTGGTACGTTTCCGCTTTGTTTTTGTTCTTCGTCCCATTCATATTGACTCCATGCAGCCCAATAATCTTCAATCCAGGTTGTCATGTCTCCACTTGTAAACCATGATGGTAAATAGAAACCTGTTATTAATTTCCATTCTTGTCTTTCCACAGTCATACCATATTGACCAGCATATACACTTTGAAAAGCATGATTTGTGGTAAAAGCTCCTGGTGTAGTTTCTCCACCAAGTACAGTGTTTTGACCACCTGCAGTCTTTGCAGTTGCACATAAAGAAATTCTATTAGGTGCTAAATTATAGTTTGTATGGTTATTCTCTCTTACACGAACCCAAATACCAGACATATACATTTTAGTATGATCGACTACAGTTCCAGTTCCTAAGAATTTAGTACTTGCATGGTTTGCACTCGCAGACCAAACATCTCTAGTCCAACCCCAAGTTTGGGAGTCTGATGTACTAGTATAATTATCAGCCTGAAATCTAGGGTAATTATATCTACTTTGATTGTAAGCGTTTCCTACAGATGTATTTGTATATTGACGAGATTTACATTCAAGTGTATTACCATAAGCTGTATCTAATGTATAAGTAGTTGAATTTCCTAATAAATTTCTATCGCTTGCATGGAAAGTTTTAAATGAACTTTCTTTTCCAATTTTAAAATTACCAGGACCTTCATCAACATTCAAAGCATTTATATGCCATTTATGTACTGAAATATCTCTTTCTTGATCTGGCCCTTGTCCACATTTATATACTTCTAAATTTCGTATATCTAATGTATTATGAGAATCATATCCATTACCTATACCAGAACCCTGATCCATTTCTAAAGAAAGCTTTAAGAGCTGATCTGTAGAATTAGGTTTTTTAATTATTAATTCGTTTTTTGTCCAAACGTCTGTAGATTGTTGCTCAGCTACTGGATTATTTACTGTAGTAGTTGTACCACCGCCTCCATTTAAATAATACATACGAAGTCTTGCGGCTCCTCCCCAATATTGAGCACCCTGTCCTATTTTACTTTCCCAAGTTGCTCTAACCCATTCGTCTCCAGAAACTTTCCAATATTGATGTGCTGTACCATTACCTAATGTATTAATAGAAGAAGCATAAGTACCAGTTTCCATACCAATATAATCTGCACCGTTACCAAGGCCTGAAGCCATATCTTTACCATAACCAGCATGACCTATATTTGCTTTATTATGTTCAATAGCTAATTCAATCGAAGCGTTGCTATGAGTACCATAACCTGAAAGCGCTTCAGATAAAAAACCTATATCATTTATATTAGTCATGCATGCGGCATAAGTCCAGTTTCTAATAGCTGTAGTAGAACCCAGTGTAACTTCATGTCTCCATGATCTAGCTGCTAACATTTGTGTATGTAAATCGCTAGAACTTCCTATAGCTCTATTGTTTATGATAACTATAAACCCACCATCATCTACTGGATTACCAATAAATTCACCTAGGTGTGCTGCCATTTGGTTGCAACCTTCTTCAGATGACACAAAAGATGATATATTTACTAGAGCAATACCGGGAGATGTGCTACTGCCATCGTACGCGTAATTCTCAGCACTATAATACTTAAAATATAAAGTATGATAACCTACACTTCCTGGCTGCCATTCTAAATATCCAAGTTCTTCTAGTTCATTAACTACAGTACCTGTTTCAATATTAGAATCAGTCCAGCTATCTTTATTATTAGGAACCCACCTTACAAAAGCGTCGGTAGATAAAGAGCTGGGCGATGAGCCCTGCGCTTCAATAAAAGTATCTGTGTAACTACCGGCAACTGCTATGTGAGCGTGTGATGCCTTTCTATATTTTGTAAAATCTAAACTCATCTATCTTTAATTATTTAATTAAAACGAAAATCTAATAGTACTACCATCTGATGTCATAAATCCACCAGCAGGGAACGTATACGTTGGAACGTTTATTATTTTCTGAATATACATGCTTCCATCTACTGTTAATGACATTGCACCAGCACTTGCGGCTGCAGTGTTTGCAGAGAATTTCCAACCTCTCAATGCAGAATTATTCATGTGGAAGTTAGTTGCATATCCGTTTAGATAACCATACGTTTGGTTGTTTGTCATACCGATTGCGTAAGCTGTATCAGTACCCCATAGTTTATATTTGGATGTACTATCAGAAGAAGTAGCTGCAAAACCACCACCTGCAATTTTAGCACCAGCAACAGTCATAGTTGTACCATCAAACGTAGCGTTAGACTCACCATTAAACGGGGTTTGTGTACCCGTCATTGTAACGATTCTATTATTTACATTTGTTCCAGATATAGTTGCTACACCAGCATCTTCACCAGGATCACCATCAGCACCAGAAGTACCAGATGAACCACTTGTTCCAGATGAACCACTTGATCCGCTTGAACCTGAAGTTCCATGGTTACCATTTGCACCATCTTCACCATTAGCACCTGATGTTCCACTTGAACCTGAAGTTCCAGAAGAACCACTTGATCCGCTTGAACCTGAAGTTCCAGATGAACCACTTGATCCAGATGAACCAGATGTTCCAGATGAACCAGAAGAGCCACTTGAACCAGATGTTCCATGGTTACCATTTGCACCATCTTCACCATCAGCACCAGATGTTCCTGAAGAACCAGATGTTCCTGAAGAACCAGATGAACCACTTGATCCGCTTGAACCTGAAGTTCCATGGTTACCATTTGCACCATCTTCACCATCAGCACCAGATGTTCCACTTGAACCTGAAGTTCCAGATGAACCAGATGAACCAGAAGAACCAGAAGAACCAGATGTTCCACTTGAACCGCTTGATCCAGATGTTCCACTTGAACCAGATGAACCTGAAGAACCAGATGTTCCATTTGCACCATCAGAACCATCGGCACCTGACGTACCTGAAGAACCAGATGTTCCACTTGAACCAGATGAACCACTTGAGCCACTTGAACCTGAAGTTCCAGATGAACCTGAAGAACCACTTGATCCAGATGTTCCAGATGAACCGCTTGATCCGCTTGAACCTGAAGTTCCTGAAGAACCAGATGATCCACTTGAACCTGAAGTTCCATGGTTACCATTAGCACCATCTTCACCATCGGCACCTGACGTACCTGAAGAACCAGATGTTCCACTTGAACCAGATGAACCGCTTGATCCACTTGAACCTGAAGTTCCTGAAGAACCACTTGAACCACTTGTTCCAGAAGAACCAGATGAACCACTTGAACCTGAAGTTCCAGAAGAACCAGAACTACCTGAAGTTCCTGAAGAACCAGATGAACCACTTGAACCTGAGCTTCCAGATGAACCAGAAGAACCAGATGTTCCACTTGAACCAGAAGAACCTGAAGTTCCTGAAGCACCAGTGTCTCCTTTATCACCAGTCGCAACTAGTGAAATTATTATATCGTTTCCATTTGCAAATGGAGCAGTAGCTGAGTAACCAGTATTGGCAACTTGAATTTTCCACCACGTACCTTGATCCTGCAAACCATCAATTGCAAATAATAAGTATTCGTCTGTATTGAATTTTTCTGATATTCTAACAAAACCTTTAACACCTGATGTTACGGCTCTTATCGTATTCATAAATGATTGAATACTACCACCATCATCGTCAGTTTCACTTATATAGATTTCTGTTGCTTGTCTTTGAGAAGCGAAATTGTTAAATCTTAATCTACCACTTAGAGGTGTAGTTGCACTTGTTGCATTTGTCATTGTATAATCAAATGACGCACCTCCAAAGTTACCGTCTTGTCCTGAAGTACCTGAAGAACCGCTTGAACCGGATGAACCGCTTGAGCCACTTGAACCTGAAGTTCCACTTGAACCACTTGATCCTGAAGTTCCACTTGAACCACTTGAACCAGATGAGCCAGAAGAACCACTTGTTCCGCTTGAACCAGATGAACCGGATGAACCAGATGTTCCAGATGAACCGGATGAACCAGATGTTCCAGATGAACCAGAAGAGCCGCTTGAACCTGAAGTTCCATGGTTACCATTTGCACCATCTTCACCATCAGCACCAGATGTTCCTGAAG
>ERZ1046876.1398-NODE-1398-length-15873-cov-6.415539_pt1 | contig 15873 bp, 23 predicted proteins | sample MGYA00383094_ERZ1046876 | MGnify/ENA primary metagenome ERZ1046876 (study PRJEB29581, sample SAMEA5548364) | metagenome | biome: marine; feature: coastal; material: water | depth 50 m | study: Short-term variability in the microbial, nano- and picoplankton...
CTCAAGAAGAATTTAAATATCTCAAAATTCCTGCAGATTATAATCTTAGTATTGAAGGTTTCATGATTCTTAAATATTTATTAAATAATCCAGAGAAAATTAAAAATGCAATCAATGGAGGTATAAAAAAATCAGCGTTTAAGACAAATGAACAAAAAAAAGCTTTTGAATTAGGGACACGAAGTATTATTAATGCTTTTATAAAGGGTGGTTATAATTTAGTTGTTAAAGAAATGGATTTAAATATTTCTCAAAAATTATCATCATCAGATAAAGAGAAAGCTGTAAAAACCTATATAAATATTATTTATTTAGTTGGTCAGGAGCTTATTAAGGAATATCAAGAAAATAATAAAGATAAAATAATTTTTCCAATAAATGATTCTTCAAGTTTTATTCAGAATGCATTAACCGCATATAGCGATAGTTTTTTTTATGGGGTGCCTTTATATCTTGAATTAAAAGATTTTAAGCATGTCCAAGCTAGCGGTTTACAATTGACAAAATCATCAGGAAAATTTTGGATCTATTTAGGCTCAATTCTTTTAGTATTTGGTATATTTTGCATGATTTATATTCAAGAAATTCGTTTGTGGATTTTTAGAAAAGAAGGGAGTAATAAATTAGTAGTTTCTTTAGCAACTAATAGAGATCGTATAGATTTTGATCAAAACGCAATAAGACTTAAAAATCAAATTAAAAAAATAGTTAATTACAATAAGGTTATAAATGTTAGAAAAAATAAAAGATAAATTTTTAGAAAATTATTTCAGTTTAATATTAAGTTTTTTAACTATTTTTTCAATATTAAAATTCCATGATTTTATGGATCATTATGAAATAATTATTTTGATAGGATCAGCCATTTTATTTAGTTGGATGGGTAAAATGTGGCACAACTTTAGAAATTTATTTTTAAGTGCCTTTTTATTTTCTTTTATTTCTATTTATTTATATCAAGGCAGTTTGGAACAAGGAGAACTTAATTTTTTTCTTAAATATTTTTTAGCAAGCCAATCTGCAATTATGTGGATGACTGCCTTATATCCCTTAAGCTTAATTATTTATTGGATCTATTTATTTAGTAAACAAGATTTTTATGGAAATCTTGCAACTAAAATAACTTGGGTAGCGACAATGATCGGATTTGTGGGATTATTAGTTCGTTGGCATGAGTCTTATTTAATTAGTATTGATATTGGCCATATACCAGTAAGTAATTTATATGAGGTATTTGTTCTTTTTTGTTTGATTACATCACTACTTTATCTTTATTATGAGGAAAAATTAAAAATTAAAAAAATGGGTGCTTTTGTCCTTATTATAATTACCGCAGCTGTAGGATTTATTCTCTGGTACACCTTTGAGAAAGGGGGTAATCAAATACAACCTTTAGTTCCAGCTCTCCAATCATATTGGATGAAAATACATGTACCTGCTAATTTTATTGGATATGGAGCATTTTCTATGGCTGCTATGATTTCAGTTGCATATTTATTTAAAGAAAAAAATATTTTAGTAGATTATTTACCTAAATTGGATATTTTGGAGGAAATGACTTACAAGTCAATTTCGATTGGATTTATTTTCTTTACAATAGCTACTATATTAGGTGCAGTATGGGCTGCTGAAGCTTGGGGAGGTTATTGGTCATGGGATCCAAAAGAAACTTGGGCATTAATAGTTTGGTTAAATTATGCGGCTTGGCTTCATTTAAGATTAATTAAGGGATTAAGGGGGTCGATATTAGCTTGGTGGTCTTTAGTGGGATTAGCAGTAACTACATTTGCTTTTCTTGGAGTTAATTTATTTTTATCCGGCCTTCATTCATATGGCGAACTATAGTTTACTTTTCTTGATTTAATGTAAAATATATTTTAAATATATTTAAATAAGAAAAACTTGATGTCTGATAATTTAATAAATATTCAAAACCTCACTTTTGGTTATGGAAGCGAGCTCCTCCATAAAGGAATTAATATGGAATTCCAGAGAGGAAAAGTGTCAGCAATTATGGGCGGTAGTGGTAGTGGTAAAACTACTATTTTAAAACTTATAGGTGGTCAAATTCAACCTAAGTCTGGAAGTGTTTTGGTTGATGATAAGGTTGTTCATGAACAAAATCTAGAGGGAATTTATAAATTAAGACGAAAAATGGGCATGTTATTTCAGCATGGAGCATTATTTACTGATCTTTCAGTTTATGAAAATGTCGCTTTTCCTATGAGGGAACATACAGATCTTCCGGAAAATATAATAAAAGATCTTGTTTTAATGAAATTAAATGCAGTAGGTCTTCGTGGTGCTTATAAGTTAATGCCTACAGAGCTATCTGGAGGAATGGCTAGAAGAGTAGCATTAGCGAGAGCCATTGCACTTGATCCTGATATCATTATGTATGATGAACCATTTGCTGGATTAGACCCAATTTCAATGGCCGTTATTTGTGATCTAATTAGAACATTAAATGATGCGCTTGGAGCAACATCTATTATTGTTACACATGATGTCGCAGAAACTTTTTCTTTTGCAGATTATATTTATTTTATTGCAGATGGAATTGTTGCCGCTGAAGGGTCCCCGAAACAATTAATGGCTTCTAAACTACCATTTGTAAAACAATTTATTCATTCTGAAAAAGATGGGCCAGTTCCATTTCATGTTACAGCGCCATCTTATAATTCGGATTTGGCATTGTAGGTATTTAATATATGAATAGATTATTAATTTTTTTTGAAAGAGTTGGTTATTCAATAACTAGTAGAATTCATCGTCTTGGAACAGCTACAAGATTATTCTTTTTAATACTTATGGCATCAGGTGAAAGTTTTAAAAGATTTCAATTAACTATGAAAGAAATCTATTTTACCGGAGTGATGTCTTTAGTGATCATTATTGTTTCTGCTTTTTTTGTAGGTATGGTTTTAGGTCTTCAAGGATACTATACGTTGCAAAAATATGGGTCATCTGAAGCTATTGGTGTTTTAGTAGCACTTGCTCTAGTTAGAGAGTTAGGGCCAGTAGTAACAGCACTTCTTTTTGCAGGTAGAGCTGGAACTGCAATTACTGCTGAAATTGGATTAATGAAAGCAACGGAACAATTATCGGCAATGGAGATGATGGCTGTAAATCCTGTTGGGAGAATTATTGCGCCTAGGTTTTGGGCTGGTGTGATTGCTATGCCAATATTAGCATCTATCTTTTCTATGGTAGGAATATTAGGAGGATATGTTGTTGCTGTTATTGTTATTGGAGTTGATGAAGGTGCATTCTGGTCTCAGATGCAGGCAAATGTTGATTTTAGATATGATATTGTTAATGGCGTTATAAAAAGTTTAGTTTTTGGTGTAGCCTGTACAATAATTGCTCTTTTTGAAGGTTATGATGCACCACCAACTGCAGAAGGTGTAAGTAGAGCTACTACTAGAACGGTAGTGACTTCATCATTAGTAATATTGGGACTTGATTTTATATTGACCTCTTTTATGCTTAGTGGTTAAACTGATTTAAATAAGGAAATTTATATGGATAAAATTAAATTTGATGCTTGGGTTGGAATCTTTGTAGCAATCGGTGTAATTTCTTTACTTGGACTAGCTATGAAGGTTGGAAATTTAACTTCTAATGATATAAGGGAAACTTATTCAGTTATAGCTCATTTTGAAAATATTGGGGGACTTAAACCAAGAGCTCCTGTTAAAGGAGCAGGTGTTGTTGTGGGTAGAGTAAAGTCAGTAGTTTTTGATACAGAGGCATATCATGCAATTGTTAAAATTGATATTGATAAACGATATGTATTTCCAAAAGATACATTTGCTAATATTTATACTGCAGGGCTTCTTGGCGAGCAATATATTGGATTGGAAGCAGGTGGAGATTTGAATAATCTAGGTGAAGGGGACAGAATTACACAAACTCAAGATGCGGTTGTTTTAGAGAAATTAATTAGTCAATTTTTGTATAGTAAAGCATCAGAGGAGGACTAAATGAAAAAATATTTTATTAATTTATTTTTTTTAATATTATTATTTTTCTCATTTAATTCTATAGCTGATTTAGGGCCAGATGAGTTAGTAAAGAAAACTGCTGAGGATGTTATCTTCGCAATTAAAGCCGATGAGGAAATACAAAAAGGTAATAAGGAAAAAATTTATCAATTAGCTGAAGATAAAATACTACCAAATTTTGATTTTGAAAGAATTGCACGTCTGGTTCTTGGCCGAGCTTGGAGAAAGACGGACGATAATCAGAAAAAAGAATTTATTAGTGAATTTAGAACTCTTTTGTTAAAAACATATGCGGTGGCTTTGTCAAAATATAAAGATCAAGAAATTAAATTTAAACCAACAAAAATTTCTGATACAGATGAGATTGTAATAGTTAAAAGTGAAATTATTCAAAGTGGGGGGCAACCAATAAAGGTGAATTATGCATTAGCTAATAATTCAGGAAAGTGGTTAGTTTTTGATATCGTTATTGAAGGCGTAAGTTTAGTTACTAATTATAGAAGTCAATTTTCTACTGAAATTAGAAAAAATGGTATAGATGTTTTAATTGATAAATTAGCAAAAAAGAATAAAAGTAAAAAATAAGTATGGAGCCGATTAAATTTCAAAATAATGATTGGTTTATGACTGGCGATATTACATTAAACCAAGTTCCAAATATTATGAAATTAACAATTAGTCACGAATGGAAAAATTCTATTTCAATTGATTTAATTAATGTTAAGGAAGTTGATACTTCTCTCTTAGGTTTGATATTTGAATGGAAACGACAAGCAAAGAAAAATAATAAAACCGTGAAAATAAAAAATACTCCTGCTAATCTATTAAGTTTAGCTAAGCTCTACGGCGTAGAAGAATTTATTTCATAATAAATATTTTCAATAATAATAAATGTAATTAGAGATCAATTAAAAATTTGATGAAAAAAGCTATTGTATTTAAGAATGTTAAAAAAAATTATGGCCAATTAAAAGCTGTTGATGGAATAAGCTTACCTATTGAAGAAGGAGAATTTTTTGGTTTGCTTGGGCCAAATGGAGCTGGGAAGTCTACTTTGATTAATATGTTAGCAGGCTTAGTTGAACCAACAGCAGGTTCTATTTCTGCAATGGGTTTTGATGTTATTAAAGATTATCAAAATGCTAGACATTCTTTAGGGATTGTTCCTCAAGAATTAGTATTCGATCCATTTTTTAATTTAAGAGAAATGCTTCGTTTTCAAGCAGGGTATTTTGGAAAAGGAAAGAGTAATGATATTTGGGTTGATGAAATTATTGAGCGCCTAGATTTAACCTCAAAAGCATCAACAAATATGAGAATGTTATCAGGCGGTATGAAAAGAAGAGCTTTGATAGCTCAAGCTTTAGTTCATAGACCACCAGTAATAGTTTTAGATGAACCAACTGCCGGAGTTGATGTTGAATTAAGGCAAAGATTATGGTCTTTTATTAAAGAATTAAATAAGGAAGGGCATACAATTGTTTTAACTACTCATTATCTTGAAGAAGCTGAAGCACTATGTAATAGAGTTGCAATGCTTAGAACTGGAAAAGTAGTTGCCTTAGATACAACGAGCAATCTTCTTAAAAAATTCGCTGCGAAAAATTTAAAACTTAGACTATCTTCAAAAAAAATAATTAATTTATCAAAAATTATTAAGGGAATAAATTTTTCAATTGATAGGGATTTTTATACTTTTGAATTAAGAAAAATTACTGATGTTACTAAAATTATCTCAGCTTTAAATAATTCATCAATAGATATTTTAGATATGGAAACCGTTGATCAAGATTTAGAAAATATATTTTTGAAGTTGACAGGAAATAAAAATTAAAATGAATAGTTTAAGAGATCAATTATTAGGAACATGGACGCTTCTTAAAAAAGAACTTTTAAGGTTTTGGCGTGTAGTTTTTCAAACAGTTGCAGCACCTGTGATTACTGGAATATTATACCTTTTAATTTTTTCTCATGTTCTTGATGGCCGTGTTGAAGTTTATGAGGGAGTTCCATATATGGCCTTTTTAATTCCTGGTTTAATTATGATGTCACTTTTACAAAATTCTTTTTCTAATAGTTCGTCAAGCTTAATCCAATCAAAAATAATGGGTAATATTGTATTTCTTCTATTAACACCTTTAAGTTATATACAATTATTTTTTGCATTTCTTGTTTCATCAATAGCAAGAGGAATGTTTGTTGGTATCTGTATTTATTTGATTGCGATTTTTTATATAGATTTACCCATAGTTTATCCTTGGATAGTATTTTTATTTGCTTTTTTTGGTGGAGGACTTATGGGTGCTTTTGGAATAATTGCTGGAGTTTGGTCTGATAGATTTGATCAGATGGCTGCTTTTGGTAATTTTGTAATTATGCCTTTATCAATGTTATCTGGAGTATTTTACTCAATTCATTCATTGCCTTTATTTTGGCAACAAGTGTCACAATTGAACCCATTTTTTTATATGATTGATGGTTTTAGATATGGATTTTTTGGCCAATCAGACGTTTCTCCATATTTTAGCTTGGGTATTGTTACCTTATTTTTTATTGTTTTGTCTTTTGTTACGATCAAAATGTTAAAATCTGGTTATAAACTAAGGGGATAAATGTTATTAGCTAGCCAAATAGAAAATGTTATTAAGGAAAATTTAGATTGTGAGTTTATCGAAGTAAAAGGAGATGATGGTACTCACTTTGAAGCAATTATTGTTAGTAATAGTTTTAAAGATAAATCAATGGTTAAGCAACATCAACTAGTTTATAAGGCTCTGGGCGATATGATGAATAAGGATATTCATGCTTTATCAATAAAAACTTTTATTCCAGAACAGTGGAAAAGTAAGTAATTTACTAATGGAGATTAAAGAATGAGTGAAGATATAAAAATTAAGAAATTAATTGATGACAATCAAATACTTCTTTTTATGAAAGGAAATCCAAAGTTTCCTCAATGTGGATTTTCAAGTTTAGCTTGTCAGGTATTAGATGCAAGTGGAGCTAAATATGAAACATTTGATGTATTGCAAGACCTAGATGTGCGAGAAGGGATTAAAGCTTATTCAAATTGGCCAACAATTCCCCAGCTTTATATTAAAGGTGAATTTGTTGGAGGAGCAGATATTATCAAAGAAATGTATGAATCTGGAGAGCTTGTCAAATTAATTTCTTAAGAGATATTCTTGGATAAACTTATAATAAATGGTCAAAGAGAGTTATATGGCAATGTTAATATCTCTGGAGCTAAAAATGCAGCATTACCAATCCTAATTGCTTCTTTATTATCAGAAGAAGAATTAAAGTTAAAAAATGTACCTGATCTTTTTGATATAAAAACAACTGAGAAGCTTTTGTACGCTCTAGGAGTAGAAATATCAAAAACTGATTCATTAATATCATTAAGAGCAAAAAAAATAAAAGATTTTCATGCTCCTTATAATTTAGTTAAAACTATGAGGGCATCGATTCTGGTTTTAGGCCCTTTGTTAACGAGATTTGGAAATGCAAGGGTTGCTCGTCCGGGTGGTTGCGCAATAGGTTCAAGGCCAGTTGATATCCACATTAAAGGCCTCGAGGCAATGGGAGCTAGAATTAAAAATGAATCTGGCGATATTGTTGCATCTACTGAGCATCTGCCTGGTAATAGATTAATTGGAGCAGAAATTTCTATGAGTCAAGTTACTGTGACTGGCACTGAGAATTTAATGATGGCAGCATGTCTTGCTAAAGGAAAAACTATACTTAAGAATTCTGCTAAAGAACCTGAAGTTATTGATTTAGGAGATTGTTTAATTAAGATGGGGGCAATTATTAATGGTTTGGGTACTGATATAATTACTATTGAAGGTGTAGAGAAATTAAATGGGGCAGAACATTCAATTATTTTTGATCGAATTGAAGCAGGATCTTATATGATAGCTGTTGCTATGACATCTGGAGAATTAAATTGTATTGGAGTTGAATCAGATAAGATGACTAGTATTCTGGATAAATTAAGAGAGTCAGGCGTAGAAATTATTGATTCAGGTAATGTTATTACAGTTAAAAGCAATGGTAAATTAAACTCAGTCAGTTTAGAAACAGGCCCATTTCCAGGTTTTCCAACTGATATGCAGGCTCAATTTATGGCATTAAATACAATTGCAGATGGAAAAAGTGAAATAAAAGAAACTATTTTTGAAAATAGGTTTATGCATGTTCAAGAGTTAATCAGGATGGGAGCCGATATTAAAATTAATCAAAATACAGCATTAATAAGTGGTGGTAAAATGCTACAAGGCGCTAATGTCATGGCAACAGATTTAAGGGCATCAGCTTCTTTGGTTCTTGCAGCTCTATCTGCTAAAGGTGAAACTGTGATTGATAGAATTTATCATTTAGATAAAGGTTATGAAAATTTAGAGAAAAAATTTAACCAAATTGGAGCTAATATAGAGAGGGTTAATTAGGATGATTACAATTGCTTTATCAAAAGGTAGAATTTTTTCTGAGACTATGCCAATTCTTAATGCGGCTGGAATTTCTTGTGAAGAAGATCCGGAGATTTCTAGAAAATTATTATTAAAAACAAACAATAAAGAAGTTCAGCTTATTATCGTTAGGGCTTCAGATGTTCCCACCTATGTTGAATGGGGTGGTGCGGATATGGGAATAGCTGGGAAAGATATTTTAGATGAATATAAAGGTGTTGGCCTTTATCAACCTTTAGATTTAAATATTGCTAAATGTAAAATGATGGTTGCTTGTAAGAAAACCTTTAATTATAAAGAAAATGTAAAAAAAGGAATGCGTTTAAGAGTTGCTACTAAATATGTTGATGCAGCAAGAAATCATTTTGCAAAGAAAGGTTTACACATAGATTTAATTAAATTATATGGATCAATGGAATTAGCCCCTATTGTAGATTTATCAGATGTAATTGTAGATTTAGTAAGTTCTGGGAAAACTTTGGAAGCTAATCAACTTTTACCCGTTGAAGAAATTGGAAAAATTAGTTCTAGGCTAATTGTAAATAAAGCTTCTTTAAAAATAAATCGAGAAATTCTTCAACCGATGATTGATAAATTTTCAAATGCAGTTTCAAAATAGATCGTGGATATTAAGAGATTAAAATCAACTGATAATAATTTTTTACTAGAGCTTAAGAATTTTTTAACTTTCGATGTTGATGATAATGAAGAAATTATTAAAATTACAAATGATATTGTTAATAAAGTTAAAGAAAATGGTGATAAAGCACTTTTAGATTTTACAAAAAAGTTTGATCGTTTGAGCAGCACTAGTGTTCAAGGTTTAGAGATACAAAAAGAGGAATTAATGGAGGCATATAAAAATATTCCTCAAGAAACACAGAAATTTTTAGAAGTGGCTTCGGAACGAATTAATCAATATCATCTTAAACAAAAAATTGAATCTTGGTCATATAAAGATAATCAGGGTTCAAGTTATGGTCAAAAGATATCCCCATTAGATCGTGTAGGTTTATATGTACCTGGCGGTAAAGCTGCTTATCCATCTTCAGTTTTAATGAATGCTATTCCTGCAAAAATTGCTGGGGTAAAAGATTTGATAATGGTTGTTCCTACACCTGATGGCGAAAAAAATAATCTAGTTTTAGCTGCTGCAAAAATTGCAAAGGTTGATAGAGTTTTCACAATAGGCGGCGCACAAGCAATAGCTGCTCTAGCTTATGGAACAGAAACAATACCTCGAGTCGATAAAATTGTAGGACCTGGAAATGTATATGTTGCTGAAGCCAAAAGAAAAGTATTTGGAACCGTAGGTATAGATATGATTGCTGGACCTTCAGAAATAACTATTATTTGTGATGGTAAAACTAATCCTGATTGGATTGCAATGGATCTATTTTCTCAAGCAGAGCATGATGAATTATCCCAATCTATTTTAATTACTACAGATTTAAGTTTTTTAGATTTGGTTATGGATAGTATCGATAAATTAATTATTAATATGCCTAGAAAAAATGTTATAACAACTTCTTTAAAAAATAGGGGAATATTTATTGTTGCAAAGGATTTAAAAGAAGCTGCTGCAATATCAGATTATATAGCTCCTGAGCATTTAGAGCTTTCAGTTGAGAATCCAGAAGCATTATTAAAACAAATTAATCATGCTGGATCTATATTTATGGGTCGGAATACTTGTGAGGCAATAGGTGATTATTGTGCTGGACCAAACCATGTTCTTCCAACATCAGGAACGGCGAGATTTTCATCTCCTTTGGGTGTTTATGATTTTCAAAAAAGATCTAGTTTGATTTCTTTGTCTAAAGAAACAGCTAGTGAATTAGGTTATGTTGCATCAGCTCTTGCAGAGGGTGAGGGACTACAAGCGCATTCAGAATCTGCTAAATATAGAATTATCAAAAAAAATGAATAAATTTTGGAGTGATATTGTTAATACATTAACTCCATATATTCCTGGCGAACAACCAAAAGATAAGATTTTACTTAAACTTAATACTAACGAAAATCCATATAGTCCAAGTACTAAGGTTCTGGATTCTATTAAATTAAATGCTAAGGATACTTTAAGATTATATCCAGATCCAGATAGTAATAATTTAAAAGAAGTGATTTCTAATCACTATGGTTTATTAAAATCTAATATTTTTATTGGTAATGGATCAGATGAAATTCTCGCATTTATTTTTCAAGGCCTGTTAAAAAAAGAACATCCTATTTTATTTCCTGATATAACTTATAGTTTTTATCCAGCTTATTGTAGTCTTTATGATATTAAATATAAAAGAATTCCATTAGATGGGAAATTTAATATAAATTTTGAAGATTATTTAATTAAAAACGGAGGTGTTATTTTCCCTAATCCAAATGCCCCTACCGGAATACCAAAAAAATTAATTGAAATAGAAAATTTTTTAAATATAAATCAAGATAGTGTAATTGTAGTTGATGAGGCTTATGTTGATTTTGGAACAGAGTCAGCTGTCCAATTAGTTAAACAGTATAAAAATTTAGTAGTTACCCAATCATTTTCAAAATCAAGATCATTAGCAGGATTAAGATTAGGATATGCTTTTGCAAATGAAGATTTAATCGAAGCACTCAATCGAATTAAGAATAGTTTTAATTCTTATCCAATTGATTGTATAGCTCAAATAGCAGGGATAGAAGCAATTAAGGATGATAATTATTTTATTCAAACAAGAGATAAGATTATTAAAGCAAGAAGTTTTTTAGAAAAAGAATTAATTTTAAATGGATTCGAAGCTTTACCTTCAGGAGCAAATTTTATTTTTATTAGACATAAGTCAAAAGATGCAAATTTTATATTTAAACAATTAAGATCGTCTGGGGTGTTAGTTCGTTACTTTGATACCCCAAAAAGAATCTCCCAGTTCTTAAGAATTACTATTGGAACAATGAAAGATATGCAGAAACTTATTTCTATTTTAAAAGTAATCATCTCAGATGAAAAATCAAACTCATGATAAAATTAAGATTATGAAAAGAATAGCAAAAGTTTCAAGAAAAACTAAAGAAACTGATATTAGTGTTGAAATTAATATTGATGGGGATGGAAAATCTAATTTAGATACAGGCATTGGCTTTTTAGATCATATGCTTGAACAAATTTCAAGGCATGGATTATTTGATTTAAAGATTAAAGCTAAAGGAGATCTTCATATTGATGCACATCATACTGTTGAGGATATAGGTATTACTTTAGGTCAGGCTTTTGATAAAGCTATTGGAAATAAATTAGGTATTCGTCGCTATGGTTATTCTTATGTGCCTTTAGATGAAGCATTATCAAGAGTTGTATTAGATATATCGGGTAGGCCTGGACTTGAATTAACTGCAGAGTTTACAAGATCAAGAATTGGTGAATTTGATGTTGATTTAATCCATGAATTTTTTCAGGGATTTATCAATCATGCAAATATTACGTTGCATATTGAAAATTTAAAAGGTGAAAATGCACATCATCAAGCTGAAACTATTTTTAAAGCATTTGGAAGAGCTTTAAGAGTAGCGGTAGAATTAGATGAAAAAATAAAAGGCGTTACACCTTCAACTAAAGGATCTCTTTAATTTATAATAGTTTTTAAATTCAATTTATGATTGCAATAATAGATTATGGAATAGGTAACTTAAGATCAGTCCATAACGCTGTAAGTTTTATTTCACCCAAAACTAAATCAATTGTTACTAGCGACCCAGATATTGTTGCCAAAGCAGATAAGGTTATATTTCCTGGGCAAGGTGCTATGCCTGATTGTATTTTACATTTAGATAAAAAAGGTCTTAAAGAATCAGTAATTGAAGCGGCAAAACAGAAACCTTTTTTAGGTATTTGTTTGGGGTTACAGATGCTTTTTGATTCGAGCGAAGAAGGTAATGTAAAAGGATTTGGTTTATTACCAGGCTTAGTTAAACGTTTTCAGTTAACTCAAAAAGAAAGAATTAAAATTCCCCATATGGGTTGGAATAAAGTTCGCATATTAAATTCTCATCCGATGTGGAAAAAAATAGATACAGATAATAGGTTTTATTTTGTTCATAGTTTTTATGCTGAAACTACTAATAAAAGTTTAATAATGGCAACTTCAGATCATGGGGAAGAATTTACAAGCGCAATTGCAAAAGATAATATTTTTGCAGTTCAGTTTCATCCAGAAAAAAGTTCTGAATTAGGTTTGCAATTATTAAATAATTTTATTTTATGGGACGCTTAGTTATTAAATTATGATAATTATTCCAGCAATAGATCTTAAAGATGGTAAATGCGTTAGATTAAAACAAGGATTAATGGATCAATCAACCATTTTTTCTGAAAACCCAGATCAAATGGCAAGGAAATGGATTAATTTAGGAGCAAAAAGATTACATTTAGTTGATCTTGACGGTGCTTTTGCAGGTAAGCCTATTAATGAAAATGCTATTAAATCGATTGTATCTGAAGTCGGTAATGAAATACCAATTCAATTAGGTGGCGGGATTAGAAATTTAGATACTGTTGAGAGTTTTTTAAATAGCGGAGTCGATTCAATAATTATTGGTACAGCAGCTGTTACTAATCCTGGATTCTTACATGAAGCTTGTTATTCTTTTCCTGGTCAAATTATAGTTGGTTTAGATGCAAAAGATGGTGACGTTGCCATTAATGGCTGGGTAAAATCTACAGGACATAATGTAATTGAATTAGCTCAAAAATTTGAAGAATATGGTGTAGAGTCAATTATTTATACTGACATTGGTCGTGACGGGATGAAGTCTGGTATTAATATTGAAGCAACAGTAAAATTATCGGAATCTTTAAAAATACCTGTTATAGCTAGCGGAGGCGTTTCAAATATAAAAGATATTAAAATGCTTTGTGAAGTTTCAAATATTGGTATTAGGGGAGTTATAACTGGCACAGCTATTTATGAGGGAACATTAGATTTTAAAGAAGCTCAGGAATTAGCTGAAAGTTTAACAGGATAAATATGAGTGTCGCAAAAAGAATTATTCCATGTCTAGATGTTAATGACGGTAGAGTTGTTAAAGGTATTAATTTTATTGATTTAAAAGATGCAGGAGATCCAGTAGAAATTGCAAAGAAATATAATGAGCAAGGTGCTGATGAAGTAACTTTTTTAGATATTACTGCTAGTTCTGATAATAGAGGTCTTTTGTTTGATATTGTTGAAAAGGTTGCAAAGCAAATTTTTATTCCTTTGACGGTTGGGGGTGGAGTAAGAACTTGTGAAGATATTAGAAATCTATTAAATTCTGGGGCAGATAAGGTTGGGATAAATACGTCAGCTATTTTAAACCCAGAATTAGTTGCTGAATCTACTAGTCGTTTTGGTTCTCAAGCAATTGTAGTTGCAATAGATGCAAAAAAGGTTAATCATCATTGGGAAGTTTTTACTCATGGAGGGAGGAAGGCAACAGGAATAAATGCTGTAAATTGGGCAAAGAAAATGTCTGAGTTAGGCGCTGGAGAATTACTTATTACAAGTATGGATAGAGATGGCACAAAAAAAGGGTTTGACAATGTATTAACCAAAATGATTTCTGATGTTGTTGAAGTTCCAATTATTGCGTCGGGGGGTGTTGGAAATCTTCAACATCTTGTAGATGGAATTAAGGATGGAGGAGCAGATGCTGTTCTTGCGGCAAGTATTTTCCATTATGGTGAGTTTACAATTCAAGAAGCAAAACAATATATGTTAGATAACGATATAGAGATAAGATTATGAATAATTGGATAGATAATATTATTTGGAATGAAAATGGACTTTTGCCGGTAATTGTTCAAGATTCAAAATCAAATAAAATAATTATGTTTGCATGGATGAATCGAGAGACTTTAGAGGAGACAATAAAACAAGGGAAAGCAATTTATTGGTCTCGCTCGAGAAATCAGGTATGGATTAAAGGAGAGAAGTCTGGACATTACCAATATATAGAAGATATTTTTTTAGATTGCGATAGAGATACATTGCTTATAAAAGTTAAACAAGAAGAAGGGATAGCTTGTCATACTGGCCGAGAAAGTTGTTTTTATAATCGAATAAATTTAAAAAAAAATGAAATAGAAGTGTGTGAGAAAGTCATTAAAGATCCTAAAGAAATTTATGAGGATAAGATATGAAAGATGAATATTTAGAAAGTTTATTAAATATTATTAAATTAAAGAAGAATGATGATCCAAAAATATCATATACGGCACTTCTTCATGATCAAGGGGTTAATAAAATTTTAGAAAAAATTAAAGAAGAGACAGCTGAAATTGTTGTTGCGGCAGAATCTGAAGGAAGAAAAGAATTAATTCATGAAATTGCAGATTTATGGTTTCATTGTTTAGTTTTATTATCAGAGAAAGATCTAAATGTTGATGATATTACTAATGAATTAAAAAGAAGACAAGGCACTTCAGGTATTGAAGAAAAGAATAATAGAAAAAATTAAAAGATATGGATAATTGTATTTTTTGTAAGATTTCTCAGAAAAAATTACCGTCTACTATAGTATATGAAGATGAGGATTTATTAGCGTTTAAAGATATTAATCCAATTGATAAAGTTCATTTTCTAATTATTCCAAAAAAGCATATTGTAAGTTTAATAGAATGTAATTTAGATCATCAAGAGATTTTAAGTAAGATGTTATTATTAGCACCAAAATTAGCTAAAGATGCTGGATTAAAAGGATTTAGAATAATGATTAATTCTGGGAAAGAAGGTGGGCAAGAAGTTTTTCATATTCATTTTCATGTTTATGGTGGAAGTGAAAAATTAGTAAAATTGTAATTAGGAGAAAGAAAATGTCAGGAATAAACGAATGGTTATTAATTTTATTAGTAGTTTTAGTTGTTTTTGGCGCTGGAAAATTGAAAAATATAGGAAGTGATTTAGGCGCAGCAATAAAGAGTTTTAAAGAAGGTATGGGCGATTCTGAAAAGAAACCAACTAAAAAAAATACATCTAAGAAGTAGGTAAAAAGATTTAATTATGTTTGATATTTCGTTTGCAGAATTAATAATTATTTTATTAGTAATAATAATTTTTGTTTCGCCAAAAAATTTACCTATTTTAGCAAGAGGGGTTGGAAGAATTATCAAAAGAATAAAAATTTTTATGTTAGAAATTAAGCAAGAATTCCAAAGAGAAAGTAAGTTCAAAGAATTGAAAAATATTATCTTGATGAAATAGTTAAACAATATGGGGGGAAAATTTCTGTTATTTTACCAATTATTGCAGATCCAAATGTTGTAAAAATTTTAAATGATTATAAAATGAATCTTTTTTGGATTCATTTATTATTTGATTTACAAGAAGGTAAGAAATCATTTAATTAAAAACAGTATTTTAGTAAAAAAAACTTAATGT
>ERZ1046876.1403-NODE-1403-length-15857-cov-7.811733_pt1 | contig 15857 bp, 15 predicted proteins | sample MGYA00383094_ERZ1046876 | MGnify/ENA primary metagenome ERZ1046876 (study PRJEB29581, sample SAMEA5548364) | metagenome | biome: marine; feature: coastal; material: water | depth 50 m | study: Short-term variability in the microbial, nano- and picoplankton...
AGGTACCGAGTATCAAACAGAAGGATTACGTGTGCCACTGAAAGCTGCATTAACATTTACGAATGCAGAGTTTGGAACAACCATGAGTTCTGCTAAGGACGATAAAGAAAATCGGTATGATAATGCTGTAAGTGGAAATAAACTACCTTTTATACCTGATTTTCAATTGAATGTAAGAGGGGGACTTGAGTTTGAAAAATTAAGCACTTATCTTAACTATCATTGGCAAGATGATGTTTTTGTTAATGGTTCAAACAGCTCAGAAATAGATGGTTTTGCTGCAAAAATACCTGATTATGGTGTTTTAAATTGGTCTGCATACTATGAAATCAAAGAAGGGGTAACTCTTTTTGGAAAAGTAACAAACCTAACTGATGAAACATATGCAGTTAGCGATCTGCCAGACGGTTATCGTGCAGGTGCACCAAGGATAGCAAGTATGGGTATGGAATTTAACTTCTAAACACATTTGTTTGTTTAAGCTCCTAAAACTCGGGCGAGTCAGGGAGACTCTAACTATGGCAGCCACTTTGGGCAAAGGTGGCTGCCTTTTTGGTTATAAACATCAGTTCAAAAATGCTGAGGATTGACAGTTTTCTTCATCATGTTATTTTAAAAGTTTGATGCTCGGTAGCTCAGTGGCAGAGCAGGTGACTGTTAATCACTTGGTCGCTGGTTCGAATCCAGCCCGAGCAGCCAATCTTTACAAAATAAGATTACTTTGTATCCAATTCGGGCCAACGATCTAATTTTCTGTGTAAAGTTCTTCGGCTTATCCCCATCAATTGAGCCGCTTTTGTACGATTTCCCTTAGATTTAAGTAAAGCATCTCGCAAAAGACGTTTTTCATTACCTTCAATAGACAAAAGAGAGTTTTCATCGCTATTAGCAGTTTCTCCCTTAGTAATAAGAAGAGTAAACCGTGGATCTAAATCGTTAGGGAATACTGTCTTTCCCCGTTTTAAAACTACTAGGTTTTCACAAAAATTTCTTAGTTCACGAACATTTCCTGGCCAATTATAATTTTGTAAAATAGATAAAACATCATCGGATAGTCGGGGTGTTTCAAATTTGTTTTCATCAGAATATACCTTGATAAAGTGATTCATCATAAGTACGAGATCATCCCCTCGATCACGTAAAGGAGGTAGCTCTATAGTTACTACGTTTAATCGATAATATAAGTCGTCTCGAAACTCTCCATTTTGAGACATTTTTAAAAGATTTCGATTGGTAGCACAGACCAGCCTAACATCGAGGGCTAAAGGACTAGAACTTCCTAAACGCTCTATGGTTTTGGTCTCAAGAAACCTAAGTAGCTTAACCTGAGTAGATGCATCAATTTCTCCAATTTCATCTAAAAACAAGGTTCCTCCGTTTGCTGATTCAAAACGACCTATCCGTCGTTCTGATGCACCTGTAAACGCACCTTTTTCGTGTCCAAATATTTCACTTTCTAGCAAGTTTGCTGGTAAGGCAGCACAATGCACAGGGACAAATGGGCCTTTCGATCGTTCACTATTTTGATGGATTGCTTGAGCAAATAATTCCTTACCGGTTCCCGTTTCACCAGACAATAAGACAGTTGCTTTTGAGGGTCCAACCAGGCGAACTTTTTCCAGAACATTTTCAAGAGCAGTTGATTTGCCCATAATTCCATCAAACTTATATTTTTTTTCTACTCGTTGATAGGGGTTCTCATTTTCTAGGCTACGCTCTTTTAATCCGCGCTTAATAAGTAACTCAAGTTGCTCGAGGTTTATTGGTTTAGGAAGAAAGTCAAAAGCACCCCTCTTCATTGCCTCAACCGCAACCTCTACTTCACCATAAGCCGTCATCATTATGCAAAGTGGTTTTGATGGATGCCTGATCGCATGATCGATCACGCTCATTCCGGAATCACCGGGCATTCGCAAGTCAGTTAAGATTACCTGAAATTCTTCCTCCTCAAGGGCATTCGCAGCTTCTTTTGCCGAACTTGCGGTAAATACCTCAAATTCGTCCTCTAATGCCAGTTCTAAGCCTTCCCGTGTGTGAGGCTCATCGTCTACAATTAATAAATTTATTTTCATGCAATGGGCTTCTGTTCAAGGTAGCGTTGCTTGGCACCCTTGCGAGGGAATTTAAGGGTCACGATTGTACCGGACCCATGTTTACTATCAATTCCGACTTCTCCACCATGATTTCTCATAATTCGATGAACAATCATCATTCCAATCCCATTTCCTTTCTTCTTAGTCGTAAAATATGGCTCAAATACTTTGGAAATGTTTTCTTTTTTTATTCCAGTTCCACGATCTATAATTTGAATGGTAATAAATTCATTTTCCCAAGAAATAATGATTCGTATATCCGATTTATTGGTAATAGCATCCATTGCGTTTCCAATAACATTGAAAAATACCTGCTTAATTTGATCTTGGTCAGCATCTATAACAGGTTCTTTATTATCAGTATCTAATTGAATGTTAATATTTTTATCGCTTAATTCCTTTTCTTTGATGTGCAATATTTCTTCGATTACAGATAAAAGATTAAGCTCTTGGAAGTCAGGAACAGTTGGCTTTATAGCATTTAAAAAATGTACAATAATAGAATCCAGACGGTTAACTTCGTTAATACAAGATTGTAATGATTTATCTGCCTTTTCCTTGTCTTTACTATTAGTAAGATCTTTTTTTAAAGCTCTTTGCAAAACTTGCATATGAATATTTATAGAATTCAGAGGATTACCAAGTTCATGAGCAACCCCAGCAGCTAAATCCATGACACTGGTTATTCTTTCGCTTTCAATTTTCTCTTCGACGCTTACTTTTTCTTCGGTTACATCAGTTAAAACGACTGTCATTCCTGCATCTTTTTGAGAAAATTCATCTCCTTGAGCACTAGCTATAGGAACAGCGTAAATCCTAAGATGCCTTCTTTCAGGGTAGTGAATCATTGTTTCCCGCACCACGACCTCTGGCCTTGAATCATTAGCTACACGATCCAAGCCTAAAGACCTTGCCAAGTCAGGGGCTGCCTTGAGTAGTGAGACTTTATCTCCGAGTTCTTTTTTTAGACCGATTAAGCTCCTACCCTGTTGATTTGAGTAGGTAATAACTCCTGAACCGTCTAAGACGAGTATACCATCTCTGATGACATCAAAAACTGTTTCAAGCAACTTACGCTCACGGGCAAGTCGTTGAACCAAGTTACTGAGATTTGCCTCATCCAGGTCCTCAAGTTTACCAAGAACTTTATCTAATGGGCTTTTTCTAGCCATGATAAATGAATGGCATGAAGTATTTCTTTTGCAATTACAGATTTGTCGGCTCGGGAAATTTGGTTTTCTAGCCCATCCGAATTAATAAGCGTTACTTCGTTTTGATCTGAAGAGAAACCTAGGTTTGTTTTGGAAACATCATTTGCTACAATCCAGTCCAATTTCTTTTGTTTTAATTTTTTATGAGCTGACTCCAAAACCATATGTGTTTCAGCAGCAAACCCTACTAATACCTGGTTATCTCTTTTTTTTTCTCCAAGCTCCTTAAGAATATCTGGGTTTCTAGCCATCAAAAGATTTTCTGGGAACTGATCTTTAGGTATTTTTATATTGTTTCTACTTTTGGGGCGATGATCGCATACTGCTGCGGTCATAATAACCCAATCGTAAAGATTAAATTTTTCATCTATTGCCTTCTTCATATTTAAGGCAGTCTCAACCTCGATTACTTCAACCCCCTTGGGCTTAGATAATTCGACTGGTCCACTTACCAAACATACATCGAATCCCATATCTCGTGCTTCTTTTGCTAAAGCGTAACCCATTTTCCCTGAAGATGGATTGGATATAAACCGCACGGGATCAATCCACTCACGTGTAGGTCCTGCTGAAATTAAGCATTTAAGGGGTGGCATATTGGTTTGAGAATGTTAACGAGATATACTATTTTCAATATTTATTTACTTAACCCATCAATAAAAGCGATCAATGTATGAAAACTGAGCAAAGGGAAAACCTATTTGTTAATTTAATATTTAACTTGGGGCTTCCTATCGTGATCTTACGAAAAGGGGATGATTGGTTTGGTGAAACTTTGGGTACATGGATGTCACTCCCTGCTGAATCTACCGAAGTTTCTTCCTGCCTTCTCACTTTAGCTGTTTTCTTTCCGGTCGCATATGGAATCTATGATTTTAAGAATCGGAAAAAATGGAATTTCATGAGTATTCTTGGTGCAATAAGTGCATTACTGACTGGTGGAATCGGACTAATACCAGGCGGTACGGTTCATATGTTTGCAATAAAAGAGGCGGCTTTACCAGGGGTACTTGCCATTTTAACTCTCTTTACGCTCAAAACAAAAAAACCACTGGTCAAAATATTTCTCTACAATCCCGATTTTTTTCAAGTCGATAAGATTGAAAAGTTACTTGAAATTCAAGGAACCCAAGAGTCTTTCAACAGACTACTGGTAATATGTACTTGGTTACTTGCAGCCACCTTTGTCTTTAGCACAGCCGTAAATTATTTTTTGGCACGCATCATTGTGGTAACAGAGCCTTTTACTGACAAAACTGCTTTTAACGATGAAATTGGGACAATGATGACTTGGAGTTTTCCAGTAATTAGTCTGCCCTGCATGATAGCAACTGGCTATGCTTTTTGGCTCCTTGTCCGAGGAATTAAGAAGATGACGGGTTTAACCCTAGAAGAAGCGATGAATCAATCAAGTAGACCAAAGACTTAAAAGAAGAGTTCGATTCTAACTCTAAAGTAAATAAAATTAACGATCTTCGATTGTTTTATAGTCCCTAAGATTAGAGCCTTGATAGATCTGACGGGGTCGATGAATTTTTTTACCAGTCTGAGCAATTTCCTTCCAGTGTGCTAACCAGCCTGGTGCACGCCCAATTGCAAAGAGCACGGTAAAGGTATTTGTGGGAAATCCCATCGCTTGTAAAATAATTCCGCTATAAAAATCGACATTTGGATAAAGTTTGCGGTCAATGAAGTAAGGGTCTTGCAAAGCCACCTCTTCTAAACGTCGGGCAATATCCAAAATAGGACTTGAAACCCCTAAGGCCTCTAAGGCCTGATCGCAGGCTGACTTTAAGATTTTTGCTCGCGGATCATAGTTACGATATACTCGATGGCCAAATCCCATTAAACGAGACTTTCCTTCTTTTGCTGACTGAATAAATTTACTTCCATCATCTCCAGATTGGTGGATATCATTAAGCATGTTAATGACTGCCATATTTGCCCCCCCGTGCAGAGGGCCCCATAGCGCAGAAACTGCTCCTACTAGTGATGCAAATGGATTAGCTCCTCCCGATGCAATCATCCGACAAGTAGATGTGGAACAATTTTGCTCATGATCAGCATGCAATAGAAAAATTAAATCTAATGCCTTGCTCAGGGATGGATTGATTGGAGAATCACCTTCTTTAGAAAACATCATTGAAAGGAAATTTTCGCAGTAGTTCCCAGATGAAAGAGGGGGCTTGTAGTCCTCTCCTGTCATTTTTCTATGATTGGCTGCAGCCAAAGCAGGAAGCGATGCAATAATTAAGGCTGCAGCATCGTCAAAGTTTTCTAAATCCTTCGCACGATCGTTAGTGCAGAGGTGTGGAAAAGAGCCTCCAAGTGCCTGTAGCCCTGAACCCAAAGACCCCATAGGGTGAAGACCAACAGGCATAGATTGAACTGATTGTAAAACCTCTGGTGGCAGGTTTTGAAAAGTAGCTACTTTTTGCTCGAATGAAGATAGATCTTCTTTAGAGGGTAAATCTCCATTTAACAAAAGAAGGCAAACCTCAAGAAAATTGGACTTCTTCGCCAATTCGGCGATGTCGTAACCCCTGTACCTAAGAATACCTTTGTCACCATCAATATAAGTGACCGAGCTCTCGCATGAACCAGTGTTACCATAACCATCATCAAAAGTAATTAAGCCGCTGTCTTTGCGTAACTGTCTAACATCTAAGGCTTGTTCGTTTTCCGTACCGGTAAAAACATTTAAAGAATAGGTGGTATCACCTAAGGAAAGGGTAGCTTTGTCAGACATGATAAGGGGAAGGGTAAATGGGGTAAACTACTCTTGTGCCACTTCTACTTGATATTTTCAAGAAAGTTTCGGTAAAGTTGAATTCCTTTGGCCTGACTTTTTTCAGGATGAAATTGAGTGGCTAGACAATTTGAAGAAATAATTCCGCTCGTAAAGGGTCCACCGTAATCGGTGGTTAAGCAATGTACTCGAGAATCATTGGTTTCCACTCGATAACTATGAACAAAATAAAATTGATCTGTATCCTCAAGACCTTGTTGTAACCAATGATCTGAGGATAAATTCCATTCCACTTGATTCCATCCCATGTGCGGTATTTTGTAGTTGGCATCTAAACAAAATCGCATTGCTCGACCTTCAAATAATCCTAGCCCAGGAAGGTTACCTTCTTCAGAACTTTCAAATAGTACCTGTAAGCCAAGGCAGATTCCGAAGAAAGGACGATCTTCTAAAATCCAAGATTTTAGGCTTTGACGAAGACCTGAATGTTCAAGGGAAGACATACACTGATCAAAGCTTCCTTGCCCTGGAAAGATAACTGCATCCACATCTTCTATTTCGCTGGGCTTGGTCACCAATGAAACCTTGGCCTCCAAAAGCTCAAAGGCTTTAACTACGCTTCTTAAATTACCTGTCCCGTAGTCAATCACCGCTATTTTGCGGGTTTTCATAAATTAAAAAAGAACCTCAAGCAGATAAAGTCCCCTTGGTGGATGGGACTTTGCCTTGCAAGCGGGGCTCTGAAGTCGTTGCCATGTCCAAACACCTAGCAAGAGATTTAAAAATTCCTTCGGCCACATGGTGAGGTTCTTCACCATGCTCCAAGCGAATGTGAAGGTTACAGGCGACTTCGTTGGCAAAAGACTGGAAAAACTCTTTGAATAACTGGATATTAAAATCTCTAACCAACACACTTTCCACAGAAACTTGCCAAAAGAGGTAAGGACGATTTGAAAGATCTACAGCAGTAGTAACCAAGGTTTCATCCATAGGAGCAACGAAATAACCATATCGTTTTATCCCAGATTTATCGCCCAACGCTTTACAAAAGGCCTGCCCTAAAGCAATACCCAAGTCTTCAACCAAATGGTGATAATCAATTTCAATATCTCCTTTTGCCTCGATATTTAAATCAAAAAATCCATGTCTTGAAAACAGTTCAAGCATGTGATCGAGAAAGGGTATACCAGTAGAAATTTCACTTTTGCCACTCCCGTTTATTAATAACTCCAGAGATATTTGAGTCTCACTGGTTTTTCTTTGTATCTTTGCTATGCCTTTTGCGTCCATGCTTTAATTGATTTCATTAGCATAGACATCTCCACTGTCTTGCCAATACTGATTCTCAGAAAGCAATTTGTTTGAGGATGTTTTGAAAAATAACGAACCAAAATTTTATCTGCGGCAAGATGTTCAAAAAGAGAGACGGCTATTTCAGGTGAGGCACACCCATCTGGACTTAAAGGTTTAACAAAAATGAAATTTGTTCCTGACGAAACATAGGACCACCCAAGTTCATCAAAAGCATTGGCTAGCCAGTTTCTTTGTTCAATTACCTTTGCTAAACAACTTCTAAAATACTCTTGATCAAGTAACGCTGCTTTAGCTCCAACTTGTGCTAGTCTGTCCAAGTTATAAACTTCACGAACTTGATCCATTTGCTTAATGACTTTTGGATGACCCATAGCATACCCAACTCGCATACCGGCCAATGAATATGACTTGGAAAGAGTGCGGGTGACCAAGATGTGTTCAAATTCCTGAAGTAAGGGCAGGGCACTTTCGGGTGCAAAATCCACATAAGCTTCATCAATAACCAAAAGTCCTGAAACTGCTTGTGCTACTTTTCTCAAATCTTCGAGAGCGTAAACCCGGCCACTAGGAGCATGAGGACTGGTCAAAAAAAATAAGTTGGCATCACTTGATGCAATCGCATCAAAATTCAAAGAAAATTCGTTATCTAAAAATGGGATCCGAATCATTTTGCTTCCCTGTACCCCAGATAAAACCTCATAAAGAGAATAGCTTGGGTACATCATGGCTACCTTGAGCTCGTCATCTGAGTAACAACGAACACATAAATTTAACAGATCATCCGAACCGTTACCCAAAATAATCTGACTTGGATCCAAGCTATGCAATTTAGCTAAAATCTTACGTAAATCAGAAGACTTCGGGTTTGGATATAAGTTCAAATGGGCAATTTCTTTGCCGACACTTGTCAGAACAGCAGGACTTGGAGGGTAGGGGTTTTCATTGGTGTTTAGCTTAATGACAGAACTAGAGCCTTCAGGCTGTTCGCCAGGCAAATACGCATTGTGTCCTTCCAGCCTCTTGCTAACCCGCAAGCTACTTTTGTTCATTGGGTAATAACTGGTTTATCAGATAGTCTCAACTTATGTGCATTACCATGACCATCTAGTTTTTCCATAGATGCAAATTGTTCGATCACAGGAGCAGATTTGTGACAAGACTCTGAGTCATAACGAATCACACTGCTACGGCGAAGAAAGTCTTGGAGCCGTAAACCTGAGGAGAACCGTGAAGAACGCCCGGTGGGTAAAACATGGCTAGGCCCAGCAGCAAAATCTCCAACAGAAGTGGCCGTTTCGTGGCCTACTAAAAATGCTCCTGCCGTAGTAATTTTGGAAAGAAAGAACTCACAGTCATTAGAACATACCTGCAATTCAAGATGCTCAGGAGCAATGAAGTTTGCGACTTCGACCAACCTTTCCCGCGTTGGTAAACAAACGGCAAAGAACCCTCTTTCCAAAACATTACAAATAGATAGTGCGTGCGACAGGTGGGTGAGCTGGCTATCCATTTCATGCAAAACTTTTGGGAAAATGTCCTTATCTTGAAAAAGAAAATAAATCTTTTCCTTCCCTGAGCCATGTTCTGCTTGAGCTAACAAAGCAGCTGCAACCCGCTTAGGTGAAGCGGTCTTATCAGCAATAACCATAATCTCGCTTGGACCTGGTAATAAATCAATGCCCACTTCTCCAAAAACTTGTCTCTTAGCTTCATTAACATAAGCGTTCCCAGGGCCAAAAACCTTGTCCACAGGGGAAATTGTCTGTGAGCCATATGCGAGAGCTGCAACAGCTTGAGCCCCACCGATTTTATAAATTTCTTCTACTCCCAAGAGTTGGAGTGCGGCCAATAGATGAGAGGAAATATTTCCTGATTTGTTTGGAGGAGTAACCACGGCTATTTCAGGAACACCAGCAACTTTGGCCAAGGTTACAGTCATCACTACGGTTGAAACTAATGGCACTTGACCTCCTGGTATATAAATACCGACTCGGTTAATAGGGTAATATCGCTCACCGACGATTCCACCATGGTGATTTGGTTTTATCCAGTCTAGTAAACTGCTTTGTTCATGAAATAAAGTAACATTGGAAATTGCATCTTCCAAAGCTAACCGCTCTTGTGAAGATAGCTCCGCAAGGGAATCCCGTAATACTTTTGCACGAACTCTCATTTCCTCTGCAGTCAATGATGCTCCGTCAAATTCAAGTGTCTTGGCTAAGATTGCCTCATCACCCCCCTTCCTAACCTCGCTTAAAATCTCTCTGACTGAATTAGTAACTTCTTCATCTGAACCAGCTGTGGGTATAAAGTGTTTTAAGTGCCTTAAAAGACTCTCATCATCTTCTACAAAGGATAAGTTCATTCCACTATTCCCATTCGATTGTACTAGGTGGTTTAGAACTTACATCATAGACGACACGATTAGCACCTTGAACTTCATTGATAATCCTACTGGATATCTTCCGAAGCAAGCCATCAGGTAGTTTGGCCCAGTCTGCAGTCATTGCGTCACTACTGGTAACTGCCCTTAAACAAATTACATTTTCGTAGGTTCTTTCATCCCCCATTACACCAACGCTACGGACGGGCAGAAATACACAAAATGCCTGCCATAATTTACCATACCAGCCAGATCGATGAAGTTCATCCATAAAGATTGCATCAGCCTGCCTGAGAACAGTTAGGCATTTGGGCGTAATATCACGCAATATCCGAACCCCCAAGCCTGGTCCAGGAAAGGGGTGACGATTAATCACATGATCAGGCAGGCCTAACTTCTTACCAAGTAAACGTACTTCATCTTTAAACAATTCTCGAAGAGGTTCTAGAAGCTTGAGCTTCATTTTTTCAGGTAAACCACCAACATTGTGATGACTCTTAATTAAAGCAGCTGGATTTCCTCCTATAGGCACGCTCTCTATAACATCTGGGTAAAGAGTTCCTTGAGCGAGGAAGTCAACATTTCCCAACTTTTTTACTTCCTTATCAAAAACTTCAATAAATGTTTTACCAATTATTTTTCTCTTTTTTTCAGGATCAATAACTCCTTTAAGTTTTCCAAGAAACAATTTCCCCGATTTTGCTACCCGTAATTTTCCTGGAATGTGATCATTAAACAATTTGATGACCTCTTCTCGTTCATTTTGACGAAGTAGACCATTATCAACAAAAATAGAGGTTAACTGATTGCCAATTGCCCGATCGATTAAGGCTGCCGCAACACTAGAATCGACACCGCCACTCAAGCCCAAAATCACTCTTTTAGATCCCACTTGTTGCCGAATTTTTTCTACCGCAATTTCAATAAAATCTCCCATGTCCCAATCTCCTTTGCACTTACAGATTGAGAAAAGAAAGTTTTTGATGACTTCTACACCCTGTTCAGAATGTTCAACTTCTGGATGAAATTGTAATCCATAAAATTTTCTTTTTACATCTTCAATGGCCGAAAACTGAGAGTTTTCTGTTAGAGCAATTCCTTGAAATCCTTTAGGGATACGAACAATTGCATCACCATGAGAATTCCAAACCGTTAAAGTTTTAGGTAAACCTTTGAATAGCTTTCCAGCTTTTTTAATAGATAATTCACTACGACCATACTCTCGACGGTCACATTTTTTTACCTCACCTCCCAGTAATTTCCCCATTAATTGTAAACCATAACAAATACCGAGTACAGGTATTCCAAGGGAAAATATCTTTTGCGTAGGTAGTGGGGAATCTTTGGAAAGTACGCTAGCAGGCCCGCCAGATAAGATAATACCCTGAGGGGCTAACTTCTTTATGTCCGATAGTGAAGTATTGTAAGGCAGAACCTTAGAATAAACATTCTGTTCACGGATACGCCTAGCAATTACCTGGGTATATTGTGAACCGAAATCGAGAACCAAAATGGTTTGAGGCATGTTTAAAAGGGGGTTTAAATAACAAAAGGGATGATTGATAAGATTAATCCCAAGAACCTGTAATCCCTATTCTAAACTGATCAATGTCTCAAACTGATAATTGATCAAAAGTTACACTGATACCACTGTATTGAAAAAATGGTGACCTAATAAATTAAAATTCTATTTTTCCGCAGATGAATCATCTGCAGTATCATCTTTGCTTTCTTCGCCAGTACTATCTTTGGCTGAGGTAGAGGCTTTTTTTGACTTAGTACCTGTTTTTTTCGTTGGTGACTTGGCTTTCTTTATAGACTTACCTGCTTCTTCAATATTTGAGACGGTTTCGGAAGTTTCAACAGGAGTGTTCTCTGTTGTGTCATCTACCGTTTTAGCTTCTTTTTCAGAAGTATCTTTTTCAATAATACTTTCTTGAGGCTCTTTCGTTTTTGAAGGTGCTTTCTTTTTCTTAGACTTTTTCTTTGGTGCTTCCTCAACAAACTCAATAAGTGCCATATCCGCAGCATCACCAAGGCGAGGTAAGGCTAATTTATAGATACGAGTGTAACCTCCTTTACGAGAAACGAATTGGTTAACCAACTCGTCAAACAACTTAGCTACAGCTTTTTTATTACGCAGACGTGCAATCGCAAGCCTACGGAAGTGCATTTTTCGGGCAGAATCTTCAGAACCGTGAGCCTTCTTGGCCAAGGTAATTAGTTTTTCGACTGCAGGACGTAATGCCCTAGCTTTAGCTAAAGTGGTTTTGATGCGACCATGCTCAATGAGCGAGCAAGATAAATTGGCCACCAATGAAACTCGGTGGGCTGATTTGACGCCCAACTGATGATTGTGCTTGCGATGTCTCATGGGGAATAACTACGGGAGAAGTTGATTAATTGGTTGCAGGTTCTAAAAGACGATTCTCAAACTTCATGCCAAGAGATAGTCCGAGTTGTTCAAGTTTGGCTTTGATCTCGTTAAGAGACTTTTTACCAAAGTTTCGATATTTTAACATTTCAGGCTCAGATTTTGTTGCTAGTTCACCAACGGTTACAATGTTAGCATTGTTAAGGCAATTGGCAGCACGAACAGATAGCTCAATCTCATTAACACTCATACCAAGCAAGTTCTTCAACCTATTTTGTTCCTCGCTCACTTGTTTCGTATTACTCTCAAATTCAATTTGCTCTTCGCTTATTTGGTCAAATACATCCAAGTGATGACGAAGTATAGCAGCAGATTGCTTAAGTGCATCATCTGGAGAAATTCTACCATCAGTATGAATCTCAAGGATTAACTTATCATAATCAGTCATTTGACCAACCCGAGTGTTTTGCACATCGTATTTGACTAGTTTAACAGGACTGTAAAGGGCATCCACATTGATCATACCAATTGGTTGGTTATCCTCTTTACTATCTTCACCTAAGCAAAAACCACGACCAACAGTTACATTCAATTCAGCAAATACTTTCTGTTTCCGGTCGGTAGTCAGAATTATCTGTTCTGGATTTATAATCTCAATGCCTTCGATTGGAGCAATATCGCCAGCGGTTACTACGCCTTCTTTTTCAACATCTAATGTGATGACAACAGATTCTGCCTTGTGACTTATGATAAGTACTTTTTTAAGATTGAGCACGATATCAGTTACATCTTCAACGACACCATCAACACTTTGGAACTCATGTTGAACTCCATCCATCTTTATTGAAGAGATGGCGGCACCTTCTATTGAACTAAGAAGAACGCGACGAAAGGCATTACCTACGGTATGTCCGTAGCCAGTTTCGAAAGGATCAGCAATAAACTTTGCAAACTTATCTGTCGCAGTTTCTTCCTCTTTGATTAAACGGTTTGGTAGTTCGAATTTTCCAAGTCTTGTAGCCATGGTAATAGTCGGTTTTGGGTATTGTTAAAAAATTAGCGACTGTAGAACTCAACGACGAGTTGTACATTAATACTTTGTTCAAGTTCATCAGGCTGAGGCAGCCTGGACACCGTGCAATGCAAGGAGTCAGATTTGACCTCTAGCCATGGTGGGGTGTTATTATATTGTGAACCATCCAAGTTACGGGTTGCTACTTGGCGAGAGGAAGTTTTTTCCCGGACGGTCAAAACATCACCAACAGAAACGACATAACTTGCAATATCTACTTTCCTACCATTCACTAGTAAGTGACCGTGGTTTACAAATTGACGAGCTGCTTGGCGAGTCTTGGCAAAACCAGATCGGTATACCACATTATCGAGACGCGTTTCCAAATAAGTAAGAAAGTTTTCACTGGTGATACCGGGCCTTCTTTTTGCTTTTTGAAAAAGATTACGGAATTGCTTTTCAGTAAGGCCGTACATCATGCGCAACTTTTGCTTTTCCAAAAGTCTGGCACTGTAATCGCTGGCTTTTCTGCGGAAACTAGCTCCGTGTTGTCCAGGAGGGTAAGTACGGCGCTCAAAAGATTTATTCGCAGGAAAGATCGCCATTCCAAAACGGCGATTTATGCGTGTGGTAGGTCCTGTATATCGTGACATTTTTAAATAAGGTAGATAGGGGGAAAATTAAACCCGACGCCTTTTGGGTGGCCGACAGCCGTTATGGGGAACAGGAGTTACATCAATAATAGCGGAAACATTGAAACCTAAACTTTGCAAAGCTCTTATTGCAGAATCTCGACCCATACCTGGACCTTTAACCTTTACTAAAACTTCTTTCATTCCGTGAGACATTGCAACTTTTCCAGCATCCTGAGTTACAATTTGAGCTGCGTATGCGGTGGATTTTCTTGAGCCTCTAAAATTGCATTTTCCAGAGCTTGACCAAGAAATTACATTACCCTTTATGTCAGTAAAAGAAACCTTGGTATTATTAAATGTAGCAACAACATAACATATTCCAGAAGTTATGTTCTTACTACCTTTAGCCTTTCGTATCTTTACCTGTTCAATATTGGCACCAAGCAAATCTGCAGCAGATTCCTCCTTTTTTTCAGGTTTTGCTTCTTTAGTTTGGTCTGAAGGGGAACTGGTATTATCAGTAGCTGATTTGGCTGACTTTTCGGCAGTTTCAGGGATAACCTGTTCCTCTTTAATTACTTTTTTTTCGTCTTCGGTCATGGAAATTGGGGTTGATAAGGTTTAGCTCTTACGGACTACGCCAACAGTTTTGCGGCCACCTTTGCGAGTTCTTGCATTGGTTATTGTACGCTGTCCACGAACAGGTAAACCTCTTTGGTGCCTGAGTCCGCGGTAGCTACGAATGCTTTGTAAACGCTTGAGATTATTGGTGATTTGGCGACGAAGGTCACCTTCAACCATAACTTTATTATCAATTATATAATTGCTTATAAGACTAAGGTCTTGTTCCGATAACTCTTGAGTTCGTTTATCAGGATCGATTCCTGTTTCCTCAAGAATTTTAAGTGCTCTAGTTGGTCCAATTCCGTAAACATACCGCAATGAGTATGCAATTTTTTTACGGTTTGGAATATCTACTCCTAATAATCTGGCCATAATTTTATATTTTTAAAGATTACAAATTTTAGACTCCCTTAAAAAAGTAAGCGAGCAACCCAAATGCAAACAGTGCAATCGAAATGATAATGAGAGGTCTCCATTGAGCTTCAAAGTCTTTTAGTTCAAGAGATTCAATACCTCTGTTCGAAGTGGCCGAACGGCCACGTATTCTTCCTTTACGAAGGAATCCATCATAATGTCTCTGTAGCAAAAATGTCTCTATTTGACGCATAGTATCAAGCACTACACCAACAATAATTAACATTCCAGTACCTCCAAAAAAAGTGGCTACATTGTAAGAAACATTGGCTGTCTTAAATATAAAGTCAGGAAAAACGGCAATGATCGTTAAAAAAATTGCACCAGCCAAAGTTAACCGAGTCATCACAAAATCCAAGAACTTTGCAGTATGCTCACCAGGCCTTACGCCGGGAACATAACCACCGTTCTTCTTTAAATCATCTGCAATCTGAACGGGTTTGAACATAATTGATACCCAAAAGTAACTGAACACAAGTATCAAGCCACCATAAACTAAGTAATAAAACCAACCACGGCCAGCAAACGCATTTGCTAAATCAATTGCCCAATTTGTTTCATTAGGTGAATCAGCGATTGCTGCACCTAATGTTCTTAAAAGTTGTGCTGGGAACATAAGAATAGCACTAGCAAAGATTACAGGCATCACACCTGCGTAATTAACTTTTAAAGGCAGAAAAGAACTTTGCCCGCCAAAGACCTTTCTTCCAACCATTCGTTTAGCGTATTGTACTGGTATTTTCCGTTGCGCCTGTGTAACCGCAATAATTCCACCTACAACTAAGAGAAACAACCCAATCATGAGTGCCGCTTTTACAATAACCATATTGTCTTCTGCGGGTGCAAGAAAAACTAATGAATATGCGTCTGCTAAAGCTTTGGGAAGATCAGCAAGAATACCAACGGTTATCAGTAAAGATATTCCATTTCCGATACCTCTTTGTGTAATTTGTTCGCCTAACCACATAAGGATGAGAGAACCAGTTGTAAGAAAGATGATGGTATTGATCAGAAAGAGGCTTTGAGAAGAAGCGACCACAATATGACC
>ERZ1046876.1406-NODE-1406-length-15848-cov-3.241373_pt1 | contig 15848 bp, 18 predicted proteins | sample MGYA00383094_ERZ1046876 | MGnify/ENA primary metagenome ERZ1046876 (study PRJEB29581, sample SAMEA5548364) | metagenome | biome: marine; feature: coastal; material: water | depth 50 m | study: Short-term variability in the microbial, nano- and picoplankton...
GATTGCTAGGAAAGGTCCGCTTCGGACGATTTGTGCAGCTTCGCGAGCTGGACTTTTATCTTCAAGTTCACGAGTTGTTGTCTGGCCTGTTTCTGGGAGACGGAAGATGGCGTAGACCGCTGCAAATAAGCCGATGACTCCAACTAGGTGGAATGGCGCAGCGAGTCCCCACCGTTCGGCAATCAATCCACCAATTCCGGGACCTAAAGCGACTCCGACGCTGAGAGCCCACTGGTTAGTTGCCACGTAGCGGGCACGACGATCAGGTGGCGCGATATCGATCAGATAAATCAAAGCGCCGCTCATGAAAAAAGCCGAGCCTGCACCAGCAGCGAACCTCCATACCAGGAGTGACCAAATGTCCCCAGCGAAACCTGAGCCGAACATCCCTATCGACGTCAAGATTGGTCCACCGATGAGAAGGACTCGTCTGCCAAACCGGTCTGCAATCAGTCCCGCTGGGATGTTCAGAATTAACCGTGCTAGCGCAAATACCGTGAGGGTCAATCCGACCATCGTTGCGCTCACTCCAAAATCGCGCGCGTAGAGAGGTAGGACTGGGCCAATGACTCCCTGGCCTGCCATTACTAGGAACGTGGCAAAGCAAAGAACTAGAAGTTTTTCTGCTTCTTGGAACTTTGCTCTTAGCACGGACACTAGCTATTGCTATCACCAGCGAAGCACTAATCCCGTGATCTCAGTAACATGCCGGTACTGGGAAAAGGGGACCCGATGCAGGTCAATTATCCAATCATCTCCGCAGATTCACATATTGCTGAGGCTCCTAACGCGTATCTCGACTACATCGATCCGAAGTGGCGAGATGTCGCTCCGCACGTAGTGGAAACCGAGGACCAAGGAGACGTGTATGTCATAGATGGGATGAAGCGGACTATCCAAATGGGTTTGATAGCAGCCGCTGGCCAGGCCCCCGAAGAACTAAACCCGCAAGCGAGGTGGGATGAGCTACCACTGAGTGGGTGGGATTCTGACTACCGACTGAAAGACCAGGATCGCGACGGTGTCTCGGCTGAAGTTATCTATCCATCTGTTGGAATGGTTCTTTGCAACCATCCCGATGCTGACTACAAGAAGGCTTCTATGGATGCCTACAACAGGTGGATCAGTGATTATTGCTCGATAGATACCCAGCGACTTCTAGCTATCGGCCAGACACCGCTCCGATCAGTTGAGGAAGGCATCACTGAACTAGAAGCGATGAAAGCCAGTGGAATGCGCGGTGTCATGATGCCTGGAAATCCTGCAACTGACTTCGACTACGACGATCCGAGGTGGGATCCGTTTTGGGATGCGGCAATTGAATTGAAGCTGCCACTGTCATGGCACATATTGACCGCCAAAGGATCAGGTCGACCGCGAGGCCCCAAAGCAAACTCGTTTATGACCATCATCCGAGCCAACCAAGACATTATGGGAACCCTTGTTTTCGGCGGAGTATTTGAGCGAAACCCAGGATTACGAGTTGTCTGCGTGGAAGCTGATGCCGGCTGGGTCCCGCACTACATGTATCGAATGGACCACGCGTACAAGCGTCATCGTTACTGGTTGCCGCCAGGTCAAGAACTCTCAAAGTTGCCGAGTGAATACTTTCGAGAACATATTTATACGACCTTTCAAGATGACTGGATTGCCTTCAAGATGGTCGAACATGTGAACCATCAACGTCTTTTGTGGGCTAACGATTTCCCGCATAGCGACAGTACGTGGCCTTGGAGCCAGGAAATGCTTGATGAGCACGCTGCTGAACTTACCGATGAGCAAGCTAAAGATATTTTGTGCGACAACACAGCTGAACTCTATGAAATCGATGTCGCGACTCTGCCAGTTGGTGGAGACAGTTTGGCCGCGTCAGCCTGAGGGAAATTTTTTTGAACTTAACATCCTCTCGGATTAACACGACTGACTTCGCGGCTGCGCAGGAGTTCTACCACTCCAATGGTTGGACTGATGGGCTTCCTATTATTCCGCCAACACCCGAACTGGTATCAGCGAGCCTCGATTGGGCGCTGTTACCGCCTGAACATTTAGTTGGGATAGAACCCGTTCGGGAACGCTCGATAACCGCAGAAAAACTTGCAGTCAACGCTGTCATGGCGGGGTGCCTTCCAGAACACTTTCCGCTGGTTGTGACTGCGTTTACAGCAATGCTTCAGCCCCAGTTCCTCCTTCACGGAGCTACTGCGTCAACTGGAGGGTGTGCCATATTGCTGATAGTCAATGGGCCGATTCGTCGAGAACTGGAAATGGTTGCGACCTTCAATGCGCTCGGTAACACCGATCGGGCTTCCGCTGCAGTTGGCCGAGCAATACGACTTGGGCTCATCAATCTTTTAGATGTCCGGCCTGGTGAAATCGACCGATCCACTTTGGGTCACCCTGGAAAGTTTTCTTACTGCCTAGCGGAAGATGAAGAAAATTCTCCATGGCCGTCATTAGCAGAAGAACGCCTCGGCGAATCTGATGTTTCAGCAGTTACGGCGGTAGCGGCGATGGCACCTCGACAGATAATGAACGAATGGACTTCGGAGCCCGAGCAGATTTGTGACACCATCTCGGCGGAAATTCGAGCTAACCAACTTCATTACTCAATATGGGCGGGTAATTACGTCGTTGTGTTGCCTACGCAGCTTCGTCAACACTTCAGTGATGCGGGATGGTCGAAAGCTGATATTCAGAAATGCGTTTTCGATCGAGCTCGAGTCAGGCGAGGCTCCTGGAACCAAGTAGGTAAAGGGTCAGTCGTTAAAGACCGCGCAGACCGCGAGTATCTGGCGATGGAAACTGCTGAAGACCTCATGATCGTCGCTGCTGGTGGTCCAGCGGGCGGTTTTGCTCAAATCATTCCGCCATGGCTTGGAACTAAGAGTCGTGCAACTACCGTGGCGGTTGGAGCATGTGTTGATTGCGAGGTGCCTTAGTCATGGAACTGATGGATCCGAGCCACGAACAGCAGCTAGTTAGTTCTAAACCGGCTGACCGAATAAGCAATCTCGAAGGGGCTGTCATAGGCCTCATATCAAACGGCAAAGAGAACACGGTCCCTTTCTTCGATTGTGTCGAGTTCATTTTGCGAAACGAATATGGGGTTTCGGAAGTTGTTCGCAGAATTAAAAAGAATTACAGCGCTCCGGCCGAAGTCGAATTAATGCAAGAAGCAATGGGATGGGACGCGGTCCTTAGCGGTGTAGGGGATTGAGGTAGTTGTTCATCGTGCAGTTTGCACGACGCCGTGATCGCAGAACGAAATGGAGTTCCTGCGGTCAGCATCATGACAACGGCTTTTGTTGATGCTGCTGAGCTCATGGCAAGAGTGCAGGGAGTCCCGCTCCACCCATTTGCTGTCATCCAGCACCCGATAGCGAGTGCCGATGCAAAAGGTATCGACGATCGGGCACGAATAGCGGTTACAAACGCGGTTCAGATTCTGGTCAGTTGAGGCTTTACGGAGAGTCAAAAGTCGCGTAATCAAGGGGAAGCGCAGTAGTTCGTTTCAGTTCTTCCATTTCAAAAATGGTCCGGACGTCATAGAGAGCTACGCGTTCGATCAAGCGTTTGTAAAAGTTGTCGTATGAATTCATATCGGGAACGACCACTCTGAGCATGTAATCAATCTCGCCGCTAGTGCGGAAAGCCTCGACGATTTCAGGAAACTCATCGATTGCTGCAGCGAAGTCAGCAAGCCATGTAGCCGAATGGTCGTTAGTGCGAATTTGAACTAGCGCGTTGATATCTAACGAAAGTAGTGATGCATCAAGGATCGCTACTTCTCGCCGAATAATGCCCTCTTGTCTCAAGGTCTGGATACGTCGCCAGCAGGGGGTGGGAGTTAGCCCAACCTCGTTGCCTAGTTCCCGCGATGAACGCGTCGCATCCTGCTGTAGGAGGTGCAGTATTTCCCGATCGACAAGGTCCATAGCGCAATATTATTGCTAAAAAGCTTATAAGTACACTATATAGATGCAAAATAGGGCTTTGATACGACGCGCTCGGCAACAACATGTCGTGGGCAGAGCCTTACTGTTTTCGCATGGGAGTCAAGGACTATTTCACAGAACATCCAGCATCTGTTGGCGAAAGCTACGGGGAACATTTTCGAGTAGCGAGCCACTTTTCAAAAGAGTTGCTTATCGCTGGATTTGCATGCGCAGTGCACGCGGTAGCCCCCAGCCTGTTCACCACCACAGGAAGTTCTAAGGTCCGTCAACTCCACTCCGAGATGACACAAGGTATGCGCAGCCAAGTCCAACAAGACACCGAAGTCGAAGTATCGGCTGACCCGCAGCCAGCCAGTTAACGGATTGACTTAGGACTAGTTCTCACAACAATTAGTTTCGGAAGAGACCACAACATTTTCGAATTGTTCGTTGTCCCCCCTTTTTACGTACCATTCCCACCGAACGTCATCAGGTCCCTCGATCCAAGTTTCCGTCTTGTCCGCGTAACAGCACATGGTTTCGTCAACACCTGTAGTCGTTAAACCTTCATCTGTCATGCGAGCATCAGCTTCGTGCACCATTCGGACATCTTCGACTTCCACTCCGAGATGATTGATCGAGCCACCGTTCTCGATGTCTTCGGTTAGAACTAGCTTGAGTGGCGGTTCCTCGATAGCGAAGTTCGCATACCCGGGCCTGACTTTGCTCGGCTCACTCGAAAACATTTTTGAGTAGAACGCTATAGCTTCGTCAAGATTTGCTACATCAATAGCTAGTTGTAAACGACTCATCGTAAAACCACCAAAGACTTCTAAAGATTTTCTGAGTTCAATTGTGCCTCAGCCTATCGTTGAACAGATACCCCAACCGCAGTGTTCGAATCAGTCTCGAAGGAAAGCCAATTCGCAGCGTCGCGATGCGAATCGCCAACCCTCAGAGGTGCGTACAAATCGATCGTGGTACTCACCTACATATTTTGGTAACCCAGCGGGAGCCGGTGACTCAGCAACTCCGCTAAGCGAATCGTGACGGAAGTTGAGCAGGTAACAAAGACTCGTTGCTTGGTCTCCCTCAACCCGAATTAGGACGTTCGTGCAGAGATGACGCGATTGGCGACGTGCGACGTCCTGCCTAGCAGCGAAACCGGCCCTGATCTGATCCTGTCCGACCATTTCAACTCCAGGCCCTGACCAGTAACCATCAGTTGTAAACAAATCGGCAATTGCGCTGGCATTGCCAAAATCGACCAAGTGGCAATACTCAGCTATGAGCTTCTCGCACGCCTTCTCGTCGAGTAATTCTTCTAGCTCCTTATTCACAGTTTCTCCTTGAATATCTCACCCAGTCTTGCAGTTAAGTCCGAGAACAAACCAATGTTGGCTCTCAACGGTTATTTTCTGAGACATGAGTACAGGAATCAAAACCCGCAGTAACGGCGTCTCCGTTTGCGCATGGGGCGAAGGGGACACTGACTACGCGCATTACCACGACACTGAGTGGGGGATGCCGGTTACAGATGACATCAAGCTTTACGAGAAAATATGTCTTGAAGGCTTTCAAGCAGGCCTGTCTTGGCTCACGATTCTTCGGAAACGAGATAATTTCCGGGCCGCTTTTGAAGGATTCGCAATAGAGAAAGTTGCGGGCTTTGGTGACCAAGAGGTGCAAGAACTTCTCAGTGACTCGGGAATCGTGAGGCATCGAGGCAAGATCGAAGCCACTATCAATAATGCGCGAGCTGCGCTATCGACCATCGAGCAGTACGGCTCCCTCGCACAGTTCTTTTGGAGTTTTGAGCCAGATCACCATCAAGCGGCACAACAATTGTCTCAAGTGGCAGCAAAAACCACTGAATCGGAACAGATGAGTAAAGCACTGAAGAAACTTGGCTGGCGATTTGTTGGACCGACCACTTGTTACTCACTCATGCAGGCAGATGGCATAGTCAACGACCACCTCACACAATGCTTTCGTCACCCAGAAATTGAACTCGCGAGAAAGGCGGCCAAAAAGTCGATCTAAGCTTCCGACGACAATGATGGGGGATCCATGCTTGACAATTACCGCGTAATTGACCTCACTGACCGTCGAGGTTGGATGGCAGGCTTTCTATTAGCGCAACTGGGTTGCGACGTTGTTCTTGCCGAACCCGAGCACGGGTGGGAGCGTGACCATTGGTTTGAGTCGTACAACAGAGGTAAAAGATCAATCACCATACGAAGCGCAGCAGACGTAAGCCAATTAGCTGCAGAAGCAGATTTCGTTATTGACTGCGGAGCAACGACCTTTCCTATCGATCTAGCGGAACTCCGATCCGATAACCCGAGCTTGATAACAGTGTCACTGACACCGTTCGGAGATGACGGCCCAAAAGCCACCTGGTCGGCTACTGACCTCACCCTCGTCGCGGCTAGCGGCCAAATGATTTGCAACGGAGATGGCGATAGGCCACCAGTTCGCATATCTATTCCTCAGGCATGGTCACACGCATCATGTCAAGCACTCGTCGGAGCGCTCGTAGCGAGCGACGAGCGATCCAGATCGGGCCTTGGTCAACATGTCGATGTATCTGCTCAACAGTCGATGTCCGAAACAGCGATGCCGGCCATTCTCCATGGCCCAGCTGGATTACTACCGCAAGGCCGAATGGCAGGTGGAGTCCAACAAGGCCCAGTGCACCTCAGATGGACATATCCATGCGCTGATGGCGAAGTAGTAATCACCGTTGCTTTCGGAGCAATGATCGGACCGATGTTCAAACGCTTCATGGATTGGATGTGGGAAGAGGGTGGCTGTGACGAAGCGACAAGAGACAAGGACTGGGTGGACTTCGCAATACATATCCAACAAGGCACCGAAACCCTTGAGGAGCTGTCAAGAGTAATGGATCTGATCGCTGAGTTCGCGGCGGGCAGAACCAAGGAAGAGTTCCTGAAACAGAGCCTGGAGCGAGGGCTCTTAGTCACCCCGGTCACCGACCTAGCCGATGTGGTCGAGAGTGAGCAGTTCGCGGCACGTGAATTTTGGGACGAAGTCGGCGGGATTCGCCATCCGGGGCCATTTATTCAAGCAAGCGAGACGCCCCTTCGTCGTTTAGACGCAGCACCAACATTAGGAGAACACCAGTCAGAAATTGATTTGCCCAGAGAGCTGGCCTCTGAACTGCCAGAGCCCAGCAATACAGAAAGAACCAACAGACCGTTAGAAGGTCTAAAGGTCCTGGATTTCTCTTGGGTAGCGGCAGCACCCCTGACTACTAAAATTCTTGCTTATTGGGGAGCTGAAGTTGTTCGGCTCGAATCAGTGACGAGACCATGTCTCCTCCGAGGAGCGTTGGGCCATCGCGACGATGTCCCCGACCAGGAAAACGCGATCGGTTGGCATGCTGTCAACGCCAACAAATTGAGTTTGGCTATCAACTTGTCGAAGCCTGAAGCCAAAGAAGTGGTGTTAGACCTCGCGAGATGGGCGGACGTAGCAGTTGAGTCCTTTACTCCAGGCACGTTGGAGTCCATGGGTTTCGGTTACGAGGCTCTTAAAGAGATCAACCCAGGAATCATTGTTCTATCAAGTTGTGTTTTTGGTCAAAGTGGACCGATGAAGAATTTCGCCGGTTTTGGCAACCTAGCCGCAGCTGTAGCTGGATTCTACGACATCACCGGATGGCCTGACCGAGGAGCAGCAGGACCATATATGGCCTACACCGATTACACCTCGCCACGTTTCACCACGGCAGCGCTTTTGGCAGCCCTGGATTATCGACGCCGCACCGGGAAAGGACAATATTTGGATTTCTCTCAAGCGGAAGCAGCGACTCACTACCTCACACCAGGAATTGTTGAATATCAAACAACGGGCCAGATGCCGACGCGTGCAGGTAACGCTGATACTGAGATGGTTCCTCATGCGGTGTACCCCTGCGCGGGTGAAGACCAGTGGTGCGCAATTGTTTGCGAGAATGACGACCAGTGGAAGTCTCTATGCGTCGAAATGAGACGTGACGACCTGGCTGACCTGAACTTGCAACAGCGGTCACAACAGGCGGAAATAATTGATGAAACAATCGCAGCGTGGACCCAAGGTCAAAGTCCCGGGGGACTGCAAATTCGTCTCCAACGCCATGGCATCACGGCTCATATGGTCCAGGACACAGGCGATTGCATGAACGATCCGCAGCTAGTTCACCGTGATCATTTCCCGTGGGTTCCACATCCCGAAGCTCGTCAAGTGATGGTCGACGGCATCCCTCATCATTTATCACGATCCCAAGGTGGCTTTGATTGGGCTGGCCCAACCTACGGTCAACATGCGATGGAGATTTTGGAAGGAATACTCGGATATGACGGAGAACGGATCGCAGAGTTAGCGGTGGCAGAAGTTCTGGAGTGAGGTGAGCGCGGATTGTCTCGAATGCCTACGATTCCAGATGTGACAAAACGCTCAAGGGACTATTACGAGAAAACCACACCACGCCCCTATCCACTTGAAAGGTCAGGGGTTGACCAGTGTTTCGGTTGCTCAACTTCAAATGATCAAGGGCTCCGGCTGAGCTTTTTCAGATATGACGATGGCCCTATCGAGACCCGACACCTAACCGAGCAACATCATTGTGGGTTTGACACAGTCATCCACGGCGGAATTCAAGCGGCGATTCTGGATGAGGTGATGGGCGTAGCGGCTCAAAGTACGTTGACTCATGAAGCACCTGATTTAGCCTGCGCGACAGCAGAAATGCACCTCAACTATTTGAGACCGGCGTTCCTAGCCGAAGAAGTGATTGCCCGAGCTTGGGTCGCACAAATCGAAGGACGTGACATCTTCGTAGAGGGTGTTTTACTTTCATCTGAAATGGTGGAAGTTACAACCGCGACCTCGCGTTGGCGTCAAATGCGATACGAACCGACCTGAATTAGCTGTCGGCGTCGGCAACAGTGAACACTCCGGCTTCAGATGCGAGATGAGTCATTGCAACGTCATGGGGTTCTGTCGGTATTTCGTCGAATATCAAACGTTCTGGGGTGACTCCAATTCTGAGGCAGACGTTGGGAAGCCGAGAAAGAAGTTCGTCATAGTAACCCGCTCCGTGCCCTAGCCGGTTACCGCGTTTGTCGAAGGCTAGGCCGGGTATGAGAGCTACAGAAACTGAGTTCAGTGGGACCGTTTCGGTAGCCTCGATGGGCTGCATATAGCCAAATCGGTGCAGTTCCATGTTCCCCGTAGCTGCATGAACTGTTAGTGGGCCAGTCTTCGGTGTTCGAGTGGTAACGAACCGTGCCCATCCAAGTTGATCAGCCAAGCCGTCGAGCTGAAGCTCATCAGACATTGCTCGGTAGAACAGAAATGACCCAGCCATGTGGTCCAAAAAGGCCACTAAATGAGCGACCACAGTCATCTCCGTAGACGGGTCAATTTCTGTTTTGAGTGAACGAAGTTCATTTCGCCACGCCTCCTTGGCGAATGTGGGGTCAGAATCAACCTCCACTTACATTTGCCTCCGCGTTAGAGGCAAGCACCACATCTTCGTCAGGGTCGGCCAACCAATTTTCAGGCAGTGCAACTCTCCGTGGACCACCAGTATGACTCCGTTTCACCCGCACTCCCTCAGGCGGCAGTACGGCGTGTTGCTCGAATTCTTCAGTAATGGCCACTAACTCGGCAAGGCTGCTTACAGCGTGAAGACGTCTTCGAAGCTCTTTACCAACTGGCCAACCTGCAACGTACCAACCAGCGTGTTTGCGGAATCGGCGCACGATGACGCTTTCATCTTCATCGTAAAATTGCAGTAACCGATTGACGTGGTCGAGCATGACTTCGGCAACTAATCCGAGCTCCGGTTGAGTTAATCGGGGCTCTTCGCCGCGTAGCACCGAAACTAAGTCAGCAAAGAGCCAGGGTCGACCTAGACAACCCCGACCGACCTCAACCCCTGCTGCTCCAGTGTGGCGAATCATTCGTAACGCGTCCCACGGCTCCCAAATGTCTCCATTGCCGAACACCGGAATATCGATGTGTTGGACCAATTCGGTGATGGCATCCCAATCTGCATGACCGGAATAAAGATCATTAGCGGTGCGGGCATGCAACGTAACCGCAACGCAACCTGATTCCTGAGCTATCCGTCCGCTGTCCAGAAACGTCAAATTTTCTTCGTCGATGCCCTTACGAAATTTAATGGTCACTGGCGTTTCATTTGCGGCTTCTACAGCAGCGCTGACTATCGAGGCGAGGAGTCGACGCTTTACCGGGATAGCTGCCCCGCCGCCATTGCGAGTGACCTTCGGAGCCGGACACCCGAAATTCATGTCGATGTGGTCGACGCCGAGGCGGTCTTTTAGCATTTGGACAGCCAAAGACACATATTTTGGATCCGTCCCGTAGAGCTGAATTGAACGGGTCACCTCATTTGCACCGAATTCGGCAAGCTTCCATGTCAACAGATTTTCTTCTACAAGCGCTCTGGCTGTAATCATCTGATTGACGTATAGAGCTGCGCCCCAACCCGAACATAACGAGCGGAAAGGCCAGTCTGTTACGCCTGCCATCGGCGCTAGAACAACAGGAGTTTCAAGATGAATTGGCCCCAGTTTCACTGGTGGCACTTCTCCATCTTGAAATGGTTCTAGGTTCTCGTTTAAAGCACTCTTGTATGAGCTCACGATGACCTGTTCCGGTCCACGGACATCAGATTGATGCCAGCTTGGTATAGGAGACTTGCAGTTTCGACGAGAGGTAAGCCGATGACGTTTGAATGGCTACCTTTAATAGCTTTAACCAGCGAACCTCCTGCGCCTTGAAGCGCGTACCCTCCTGCTTTGTCGAGCGACTCGCCTGAAGCTAGGTACCAATCGATAAGGCGTTGATTCAAGGAAATAAACTCCACGTCAGTATGAACCACCGTAACCATTAGTTGTTCGCCAGACCGCACTGCGACACCAGTTATGACTTGGTGTACCTTGCCAGATAATTTTCGGAGCATTTCTCCAGCATTTTTTAAATCGACTGGCTTGCCGTAAATTGCGCCCTCTAACACGACGCAGGTATCGGCTCCTAGAATCACAGACCCCTTAACTGCCGATGCCTTCTCCGAGGAAACCCTCCGAACATATTCGTCTGGGTCTTCACCACTGTGCTGCGATTCATCAATTGCAGGAGCGAGAATCGCGAAGTCGACACCGAGAAGAGATAACAGTTCCTTTCGGCGCGGTGAGCCAGATGCGAGAACAAGCTGCTTATCCATGTAACCATCTTGTCTAAATAAGAAATGAGCAAAAGCTATTGCTACAACAAATACTTTCAGTGGCAAGAAATTTACCCGGCATTTCAAGGACTGCTGCTCTTCAGATTGGTTACTGTCTCGTCGGTGGAATTTAACCTGGCTCGGGCGATAGCAGTAGTTGCGGAAACGCACCCCCAGCGAACAGCCCTTATCCACCGTGGAACAGAAGTTTTGTTTCCCGAGTTCGTTGATCGTTACCGCAGACTGGGAAGCGCATTAGACGCAGCGGGCATATCGTGTCGGAGGGAACGCCCTGAACTGGCAGGTCACGAAAGTGGCCAAGATCACATCGCCCTATACCTGAATAACGAAATTGAATATCTCGAAGGAATGTTGGGCGGCTGGGCCGCACGAGCAGCCACATTTAACGTAAACCACAGGTATATAGCCGACGAACTTTGCTATCTCTTGACTGATTCAAACGCGAAGGCAGTCATTGTCAACTCTGCGTACGCGCCCAACCTTGCCGATGTCTTACCGCAATTGCCCAACATAGAACTCATTGTGCAGGTGCCTGATGAATCAGATAATGAGCTACTCACGGGAGCAATTTTTTACAACGATTTTCTCCAAAATCATGAGCCAAGAAATCTAGATGACTGTTCCCCGGATGATTTGTATGTCCTCTACACAGGAGGAACTACTGGGATGCCCAAGGGCGTACTTTGGCGCAACGCAGATTTTTTTGTCGGTGCATTGGGCGGATTAAACCGAAAAGAAAATCGTGAGTATGTTTCTTATGCCGAAATTGCCAAAGCAGCAGATAGGGGGACTCTGCGTTGGATGACCAGCGCACCGTTTATGCATGGCGCTGCTCAATGGATAGCGCTGCAGGCGTTGTCGATGGGTCATACGGTGGTTCTCCCTGACCTCACTGACCGGTACGACGCCGCAAGCGTTCTTAAGGCCTGCGAACGCGAAGATGTTGAATTCTTGCAAATAGTTGGGGATGCCTTCGCTCGACCTTTATTGGATGCGCTGAAATCCGGAGAGACCGTTCCCACATCGCTGCGTTCAATTATCAGTGGGGGAGCGGTTTTGAACTCCGAACTTAAAGAAGAGCTGAAAGAACAATTCAACGGAGTAACAATCCGAGACTCCATCGGTTCGAGTGAGACTGGCGTACAAGGTAGCAACGTGAGCACCAAAGAAGAAAAAGCGAGTACTGGTGACTTCGAACCAGCCTCAGGTAGCGCCGTCGTCAACTCACAAATGGATGCGGTAGTCGAAGCCGGCTCAGAGGAGATTGGTTGGTTCGCTATGTCCGGACGGGTGCCTCTCGGGTATTTAAACGATTCTGAGAAAACGCGGCAAACTTTCCCAGTCATTGATGGGGTTCGGTTTTCCGTTCCGGGTGACAGAGCGCGCTTATTAGAAGATGGTCGCATTCAAGTGCTGGGACGAGATTCGGTAACTATTAATTCCGGAGGCGAAAAGATTTTTGCCGAAGAAGTAGAAAACGCCGTAAAGACGCATCCAGCGGTGTACGACGCTGTCGTGTGTGGTCGCTCGAGTCCTCGATGGGGGAGCGAGGTTGTTGCCATAGTCCAACTTGTAGGACAAGCACAGGTTCTAGAGTCAGACATTATTGAACATTGCGGGAAGCACATTGCCCGTTATAAGAGACCTAAAGCAGTAGTCAAGGTAGATGAAATAAAACGAAGCCCTGCGGGTAAACCGGACTATCGGTGGGCACAAACCGTCGCTCAAGAATTGAGAACAGATTGACGGACCAGACAACTGATCTCGATGCTATTCAGAAGCGAACTGTTCGGGTTCTTCAACAAGGCGTGGTCCCAGGCGGTTTGGCCATGGGCACCTCCTACTCTGTAGCTGCACTCCTTGGAAGCGAGATCACAGGCAGCGACACTCTCGGAGCTATCGCCGCGGTTGGTTTGAGCATCGGCCAAAGTTTGGCTGGAATTCCGATTGCCGCTTTGATGGCAAAACGAGGCAGACGTATCGGGATCGGGACTGCCTACATGGTTGGGTCTATAGGAGCAACTTGTGCATTAGTGGCGGCCTTTACTGAGACTTATATTCTTCTTGTCGTCGGAATGACCCTTTGTGGTTGTGGACAAGCTGGAAACCTGGCCGCCCGCTATGCAGGATCTGATCTTGCCACCGACGAAAATCGTGCCCGAAGTATCAGCCTCGTTGTGTGGGCAAACACTGTCGGATCAGTGCTTGGACCGACAGTGGGCCTCGGGCTTCGCTCGCTCGCGGGTTCGTCGGAGGGAGGTAGCGGATTTATCTTCTCTTATCTAGTTTCCGTCGTTCTGTTCGTTGTTGCTTCCGGCGCAATTGTGAAACGGCTAAGACCAGACCCGCTTCTCCTAGTAGCTGATGCAAACCAAACTTCCATTAGGGGCCCTCGTTTCTCCGACCTGGGTTTGATTCTTTCGCATCCCGCAGCGCGAATCGCGTTGTTGGGAATGATGCTGTCGCAGGGCGTGATGGTGGGAGTCATGACCGTGACGCCACTGCATATGAGAGATGGGAATCAGGACCCGCTCATCATTGGTTTGATGATTTCGCTGCACATCGTCGGAATGTATGCCTTCTCACCTTGGATTGGAAGAATTGCCGACAGACTGAGCAAAGAACTGTTGATAGGAGTCGGCGCTGTCATTACAGCGCTCGGATCAGAAATTGCTGCGCATACTGATGCCCCCGACGCAAGGGGCCATTTCATAGGTCTGTTCATGATCGGAATTGGCTGGTGTTCTTCACTCGTGGCAGGCAGCGCGCTGATGACGGAGGCATTTCCACCCGAGGTCCGCGTCGCCACTCAGTCAACGGCTGATGTGTTGATGACAGCGACAGGTGCAGCTGCAGGAATTACATCCGGGTTGGCTGTGGAGCAACGCAGCTATCATGATCTGGCTCACTGGGCGGCTCTTGTATCTGTGTTTTTGGCAGTCGTTGCAGCTATTGCGGTCGTGCAGGGTTCGCGCGTCCGCGAAACTGGAATACATGCTGACTGATTGGAGAACTGATGGCATTTCACCACGTCGCATACTCGACCAAAGACCTTGAAGCCACGCGACACTTCTATGAAGATCTCTTTGGATTCCCGTTAGTCAATACGGAGTTTCATGACCGGGAAGAAGGTTGGATCAAACACGTCTTTTTCGACACTGGAAACGGCGAATGCATCGCTTTTTTTGCATTTGAAAACATAGGAGAGAGGGCTGATTGGTCGACAGATGTGAACGAAAGTCTCGGAGTCCCAGTCTTTGTAAACCATGCAGCGTTTGAGGCCACTGAAGAAATGCAAGAGGAAGTTCGCTCCCGCATGACGTCAGAAGGTATTGAACCAACGATGGAAATCGACCATGGGTGGTGCTACTCGCTCTATTACCTCGACCCTAACCAAGTCTTGGTAGAGCTATGTCGTGATACCACCGGAATGCCCGTAGACAAAAAGGAAGCAGCTCGTTTGCTGGCAGCGCCCATTGGAGAAATCAGCTGAGCGGGTCGATTGAGCGTGAATTTGTGGGCCTAGCCTCTCCGATTGTTGGGCGTGCCGGAGCTGGAGGACACCCTTGCCAAGGGGTCTACCACCGACCCCGAGGCAGCCGCCCCTCTGTTGCGGTAATAGCGACCCATTACAACATCGATTTCAGCGAACATTATCTTGCCGATCTGTGCGCCAGTCGTGGAGTCGGGTTTCTTGGCTGGAACACACGATTCCGCGGTGCCGAACCGTACTTTCTGCTGGATCATGCAGTCGCTGAAATAGCAGTTGGGGTGAACTGGTTACGTGAAGAAGCGGGCGTAGAAACCGTCGTATTGCTCGGCAATTCAGGTGGCGGTTCGCTGATGGCCGCCTACCAATCTCAATCGATCCAACCGAATCTCGAACCGGAATATGGGCGCACTGCGATTGTCTCTTCCGCCTTGGAAGTACCCAGCGCAGATCTCTACATTTCTCTCGCTGCTCACCCGGGGCGACCTGAAGTGTTGACCAATTGGATGGACCCATCAGTCAAACAAGAAGATGACTCGTTGAGAGTCAACGAACTGCTAGATCCATTCGCAGATGGCCGCGAAGTTCCTTTTTCCTAGAGTTTTATTGCCCAATACCGCGAAGCGCAGCGAGATCGAAACCATCGAATCACCCTGTGGGCACGCGGCGAAATTGATCGTGTTGTTTCTGCAGGGCATTACGACCGGTTGTTTACTACACCGCGCTTATGGGCTGACCTACGAATGATTGACGGATCCATCGACCCAAGCAATCGAGAATTCCCCAGTTGCTATCTTGGTGATCCGCGGAAAGCAAATTACGGAATTTATGGTGTTGGGACGGTTAGTTCGCTCCGAACTTGGCTGTCTATGTGGAGCCTGACTGATTCACAGTGCAACGCAGCACCGCATCTACAACGGATCACAATCCCGGCCCTTGTTGTGGATGCTGATGCGGATACGGGTGTATTCCCCAGTGACACGCGGGCGATCGTGGAAGCGCTTGGCTCAGACGATTTAACGACACGCACGATTCAAGGTGATCACTACCTCCGGGATCGAGATAACGCTCGCGGTGAGGCAGCCGACGTAATCGTTGAATGGATCAGGGAGCGCGTGTAACCAAAGTTACCTGCGGACTGTGG
>ERZ1046876.1408-NODE-1408-length-15839-cov-5.684617_pt1 | contig 15839 bp, 9 predicted proteins | sample MGYA00383094_ERZ1046876 | MGnify/ENA primary metagenome ERZ1046876 (study PRJEB29581, sample SAMEA5548364) | metagenome | biome: marine; feature: coastal; material: water | depth 50 m | study: Short-term variability in the microbial, nano- and picoplankton...
CGTGACATTAACCGATTCAACCGGTTCTCATGCAGGCAGTCGATGGTTCTCGGGAACCGAGGTTGCTGAAATAACCGGTCTCGCTGAAGGATCTTACACCATCGCATTCTCTGCAAACGAGAACCTTTCATCACTGACTTATATCATCGATGAAGACACAGTAGTAAATACTGTCCAAATAACCATCAATAGCGGACAACTCGTATTTTCTTTGACCAATAAATCGTCGCAAGTAGCACTTGTATTCACTGCAACTGATATGTCAGGCAATGATGTAGAATTCAGTATATCCCTTTGTTCAACTTGTCTAGAAAAAGGAGATGTAAATAGTGTCAATGATGGTTCTTCTAATACAGCAGGAGACAATCTTTCTACCGCTGAAAATGAAGATTCTGATATGACGATGGTTTATGCATTAGCCGTCATATGTGGTATTCTCTTAGTCGCACTATTGGTAGTGTCAAGAAGGAATAATGGTGAAAATGACACCCTCCCCCGTGGAATGCCGACAAAGGCAGAGGATTCATGGATTTCTGGCTACATTAATCGCAAGTGATTACAATCGCTTTCTAATTGGACGTAGAACCGCTTTATCACCAAGATTTCCTTGGATTGCCTTGCTTTTTTCTACACGCTTGATATCTTCTTCTGGCGCTAGCTTTTTATCGCCTGCAATCAAAACTATTGAAATAACAAAAAATAACGGTATTCCAATGATTAATGCCCATATTCCGACAGACCATCCTCTGAATAAATATTCTGCAAATATCTCAGTAATCAGGATTATGGAAAAGAAGACTACGATGCGAATAATACCCAACCATGTACGAACAATAGCCCAGATTTCTTCCTCTTCAGACTTACTAGGAGGGGTTGCGATTAGTTCTACAATACTCCCTGCCACGAAGCGCGACCATCACATCACACACTTCAGAGTTATTACGCGGTACGCTCTCTGTCATCGATTTGCGAACCAACTCCAGCACTGCCGCCAGTCTTGGCTATCTCCCGCCATGCTTTGATTACACCTTGACCATAGGCCCATTGAGCTAAGAAGACGAATAATGGTGCGACGAAAACTGTGGATAAAGACCGATGAGGACTAGTTCCAATAGCTGCTCCCAGCCATGATATTGCAATATGCAGTGCTACAAGGGTCAGAGGCACATGAATTGCAATTCTTTCAATCCCGAGTGGAGGGAAAATATCTCCTCCTGTCGCAACTAACCCTGCAATTAGTGTAATCATCGACAGTATAACCAAAGGTGGGAACATACCGATAGCGGTATGTGACCAAGTAGAAATCTCTGGCCAGCGCTTGTTGGCAACCATCCGAGTATAACCATAATTACGCATCTGTTTCATGTATGGGACGAAAGGACGACGTCGACGATGAGGCATCACATTGGAAGGGTCGATGAACAACTTGTGCCCTTCACGCTGGATTTTGGCATCAAGTACAACGTCTTCAGCACCGATGCACCCAGGCTCAAAGAAGTCAACCTGACGCAGATTAGCCATTCGATGAGCACAATTAACTCCGGGGTTATGGGTAATGGGTACTAACTCGCCCTTTGGTTTAGCACCGTAGCGTGTCCCCGCTGTCATAAAGCGAGTGCAGAAAGCAACATCAGCACATTTCGCACCCCATGGATCTTCATCTGGAGCGAAATTAGGGCCTCCTACTGCTCCAACTTCCGGGTCTTTGAACCAACGAACCAACTTCTCAACCCAATCTAAAGGTGGAATTGTATCATCATCTGTGAACAGAACCAGGTCGTGATCCATTTGCCTTAATGCAAAATTGCAAGCATCGGCCCGATTACGACTCGGGTCATCTATCCAAGTCGCCCCGTGTTTGAGAGTAACATCCTTGGTATGATCTTTAGATTTAGAATCTGAAATAACTATTTCAAAGTCAGGATAGGTCTGTTTGCCAAGCCTTGCAAGAACTATGTCAAGTTCATCAGCATTGTTGATTGAGGGTATAAGAACAGCGATTTTGAAAGCCTCGCCATCCTCTTTCAGTAGCGGTTGAACCTCGCCCATAGCGATTGCAATGCATTTACCTTCAAAACCACTGCGGCGAACTGTTAACCCAAACTTTCGCGCACAAAAACATTAGTGTGCGCTCAAGTTCATAAGCCGTCGATTGAAACGAATGGTTGTAGGGATGTGCCAATGTTGAACGTGACAGCTCGTCAAGACCTCATGAAGACGATAGTTGAGACAATAAATGTCGTAGTAGAGGAAGCAAGACTTGATTTCAAGGAAAATGGTCTTGAGATTAGAGTAGTAGACCCATCGCACGTCGCTATGATTCAGATGGAAGTGGATTCTGCTGCATTTGATACGTGGAATGTCGATGAGGTCGAGCTCGGCCTTGAGATGAAGAAATTACGAGAAATGGTAAGCCTAGCCGGCGCTGGTGATCTAGTACAATTCAACTATACCGATGACACAGGAAATGTAACCATGAATATCGGACGCATCGCCCGTAACATCCGCCCACTGGACAACTCAACGCTAAATCCACCTAATCTACCAACTCTCAACCTCCCATGTGAAGTTAAGATTTCAGGGTTAGACCTTGCGCAATCATTCCGTGCAGCAATGCAAGTAGGAGATTTAGTAAATCTATCTGCAGACCCTGATAAATTCGTAGTCAGCGTGTCAGGCACCACGGATTCGGTAATTGTTGGCTATGACAAGGAGGATTTGACTTCTATTACATGTGATGGATCTACTCGCTCACAATACAGTTTGACCTACTTGGTCCCACTAGCCAAGGTTTTCGCACCATTTGGCGATGTAACTCTACAATTTGGTGAGAATCTACCTCTACGATTAACCTATGAATTCGATGACGGAGCAGGATCAGTAGAATATTTCCTAGCCCCACGTGTTGAAGGTGACTTTTGAATAAATAAACAAGTATTCAAAAGCAAACGGGTTTAATCTGACTTATGGATGAGAAGAAAGGACCTTGGGGTTGGATTTATTCTTCTGCTCTTTTAGCAAGCATGTGTTGTTTGCCATCTGTTGTTTTAGTTATGTTTGGACTTGCATCTGTATCCTATGCAGCAGCTCTTTCTAACACTCTTTATTGGGGTGCTTTTCGTTGGTGGCTATATCTCGCTACATTTCTTTTCATGACATACGGCCTATACAGATTCTTCCGAACAGAAGGAATATGCACACTTGACGATGTCAAACGCGAACGTAAACGAGTTATCAATACCTCAATTTTTTCATTTACGGCATTAATTATAATTTATCTGATTTGGAATTATGTTATACTGGAATTGCTAGGCGTTGCATTTGGCATAGATGAATGGAAGGAAAGCGCAGTTTGGCCGGTTAGCCTACTATTTTGATTAGCGCTAACAACCAACAGTAAAATCCTGCCCCGATTCAATGACAACACGAGTTGCATCAAGTAGATCATCTTCAGCACTTCTCGTCATCATGCCTGCTTTTCTCCAAGCGAGAGCAACTTGTAAATCACCGTCGATGAATCGATGTAAGTCCATACCTGGACTTTCGATTATTATGTCACGTGGATTTAGATTCATCCCTAGATGATGGGCCTTTTGAATCGCCTCTTTGCTGGTCCACATTTCGATTGCGAGATGTGGATTATCCCGTAAAAAGATTAGTTCCTCATCCTTGGCCATCATATCAAAAGCGTTTTCAGCCATTCCTCGATTAGCCAATTCAGCATCGATGCCAACCCAATAGGATGATTCGATTAAAGCGACTACTGCCGCACTTTCACAATGCGCTATACTGATACTCGGTAGTGGTTCATTACGCCAGCAACCAGGAATCCAACTTAGATAGGGTGCACGATTATCATCACGTCTAACCTCAATCTGGGATAGGTCATTAATTCCCCAGTTAAGTAAGGCCTGTTCTAATAGCCAGCGTCCAGAACTGTGATCGATGATTCTTTTTTCGCTCGCTCGTCCCAAATCCTCAACAAATATCGAATCTCTTTTGCTAAGTGAACATCTTAGTATAAGCATTCGTGGACCTTCTGGAGAAGGTATTTCCTGCATTATTTCACCTCTCAAGAGTGAACTTCTGCTCTTCAGGAACTGGAGCCATCGCCTTGAGTCTTAATCCCTTGAGGGCGATTACCGGTGAATGGTCATCACCGACAACTATCACATCATGGACGGTAATGCCACCTTCTTCCTTGGCTTGTAAAACACTGCGTAGACGCAATTTCTCACCTTGATCTGGAACTCTTAGGAAAGTAGACCACTCAATTCCAATCGGTAGACTCGAAGCACCTTCACTCTCCATCGCTACCAAACCAGCATTTTGGAATCCAGCTTCGATTAACATGGGTAAACAATCTAGCAAGACCTCTTCATCTTCAAACTCGATTGCAAATTGATCACTTGCCGGTAATTGATGGCGCATTAGAGCTAAACCGTCTACTCCAGGGTTATTGGAATCGCCTACACCTCGTAAAATACCACCATGGCATTGGAATCTTGGCCCATGGAAATATCTGAGATAGATGAAACTTGGATGGTGTAGAATTTCACCATCTGCTGGAACTCCAATTGAAGGTATTGCATCGATTTCAGATTGAAGGAAAGATGTCATATCATCTTTACGCTCAATAAGCCGGACAACTCCTTGATGATGAACTCGTGGCTCACCGAAAATCTGACCTTTGGAATTTACTAAATCGCTGACTATACGACAAGAAACTCGAGTTAATCCCTGTGAACTAGAGACTACTTCTACCTCTGTACGAATGGTCATTGCTCCTTTCAATAATTTGATTGGTAAACCGAATTTAACATCTTCAAATCCTGCTAGACTGGTATTTGGACAAAGCAATAAAGAGTTTTCAGAGAACATTTCTAGAGCCATTACACCAGGATGGTAAGGTACTCCTTCAATCGCATGATCTGCTAGGAATGGATGGTCTGCAACAGAGAGTGTGCTTTGACTACTCAGAGATTTACCCGGATGTAGTGATAGTATTTTATCGACGAATGGGAAACGGCGAGGGTCTGCAATTGCAATTGCCATTTCACCAGGTAATAATAACGGTGATTCTCTGAAACTAGAATACCTATCCATCAATCCAAGACTACCACAACCGAGAACTCTGCGTTTACCCCCCGCTAAGACCTCATCGACAAATATCTCAACGCCTTGCTCGACACTTAGCGTATCAATACCAGCTGCTTCGAAAATCGCTTCTATTGAACCGCGAGTAGCCATACCTACATCACGCCATCCAGTCCACCCTATCGCTACTGCACGCATGCCTCCTTTGGCGCTAAGTCTAGCCATCTCAGCATCGAGAACGCTATTTGCTGCAGCATAATCTGTCTGCCCACCATTACCAAAGCGACCGGCTACGCTTGTGAATGCACAGGCGAAGCGCACGTGATCACCAGCAGCACTGATTAGGGCTCGCCAACCATCTACCTTCACACGAACAACTCGGTCGAATATCTCCCATGATTTGTCAGCGACTAGTTTTGAATCTTCCAAACCAGCACCATGTACGATTCCAGTGACACTTCTATTGTCAATTGCTAATTTAATCGAATTGACATCAGTCACATCTGCACTATGATATTCCGCCTTATTACCCGCTGACTCGATGGCCTGAATCGTACGCCTAATATCCAATGAGCGAGTAAGATCTTGCCACTCCTTGTTCCATTGAACCATAGTGATTTTCCCGGATTCACTGGCATCGGTCATCCTCTCTCTGAGAGACATCTTCTCCTGTTGTAGTCTATCATCATCATAATTTAGCCAATCTTTGGTTTCAGGTACTAATGTTGAACGACCCAATAAGAGGAAGGTTGCACCGACATTTGGACTTGCTTCAGATAGAGCGATTATCGAAGATGCTGTTACTCCAGAACCTCCCCCTGAGACCAACCATAAATCTGCATTTGCCAATGGCTTTCGCTTTTCGATTAAATCCTCAGCAAAACAAACAAGAGTCCATCGTCTTTGGTTCTTATCGATTCCAATTTCGACTTCTCCGCCTAATGTGAATAAATCTTCTACCAACAAAGCAGCAGTTTTATCCGAATCTAAGATTAATTCCTGATGTAGATCAAATGCACGACATCGAACATTATCCTGTTCAAATGAATATGATTTGGTTATCCCACTAGCAGCACAAGCCAGAGAATTAAATCTCTCACCATGATTACCATGACGGCCGTCTAGAGCAGTTACTGAAGCCACAATTCCAGGTCCAGAAGATAATTGACTATCCAATCCTTTGAGTAAACCGAAGTATGAATGAGCTGCAAGTGTTATTTGATTTGAAGAACCGATCTCATTAGTCCATTTTTCACTAGCCAATCGTAATGGTGCTAGATGGAGCAATCCTGAAATATCACTCAATTGCGAGCAGAGTTTCGCTAATTGATCGGAAGAGGCTGGATCTAAGCGATAGACTGTTGACCCAGATTCTTTTTGCTCAGTCAGGCTTTTAGCGCCGGGTTCGAACCCAATTCTGACGGTATTGAGGCCTTTTGCTTCGAGCAGAGGGGCGATTGCATCTGCCAAACCCCAACCATCATCTGTAATCGCCACAGTACCTTTGATTTCTATCGACAATCTTTCGCCAGCACACTCTTCGACCTCGACCTGCCATCTACGACGATCTATACGTGTAGCGGCTTGGATTGTATCTTCGTTTGAGGTTGTGGAAGTAGGTTCTTCGTCGATAACTTCTACCGCTGGATTTTCAACAACATCTGCCTTAGCACCATCGCCAGTCATTTTAATAATGTAAGATACGAAGTGATTCAATGTAGGATGATCGGAGAGAATGAAGTCCTCGTCTACAGGCAGTGAGAATATCTCACGGATATCGCCCATTATCTCGGCTTGCTTGACTGTATCAATTCCCAATTCCCCTTCTAAGTCCTGATCCATCTCAATGAAGTCATCAGGATATCCTGTATGCTCGACAACAACTGCTACTAGTTTACTTTGAATTTCAGAATCTGTCGCCATTGTCTCTTGAGAAGTTTCAACTTTTTCTGCAATGGTAGTAACTTCATCAGATATTTCATTCACTTCTACTGATTTAGATATAGGTACACTTGTCGCTCCACCGGTCATTTTGGTAATATAAGCGATGAAATGGTTCAAAGTCGGATGGTCGGAGAGAACGAAATCCTCATCAACTGGTAAAGAGAAGATTTCACGGATATCGCCCATTATCTCGGCTTGCTTGACAGTGTCAATTCCCAGTTCACCTTCTAAGTCCTGGTCCATCTCAATGAAATCTTCTGGATATCCAGTGTGCTCGACTACAACTGCTATTAATTTACTCTGAACCTCGGAGTCAACTACAACTGGAGTGGCTTTTAGCTCTACTTTTTCTTCGTTTTTCCCAGTTGTTTCGACTACTTTTTCGGTTGTAGCAATCACTTCCATTACTGCAGTTGCAGCAGTACTACCACCAGTCATTTTCTGAATATATGACATCATGTGGTTAAGCGTAGGGTGGTCTGAAAGGATGAAGTCTTCATCTACTGGGAGACTGAATACATCCCGTATTTCAGCCATGATCTCAGCTTGTTTGACTGTATCGATTCCCAATTCACCTTCTAGATCTTGGTCTAGTTCTACGAAATCTGCTGGATAACCAGTGTGCTTTACTACCACATCGATAACAGATTGTACCATATCTCCGCTAGCATCTTCTATACTTGGAGGCTCTACTGCTGTTTTGATTTCAGCAATTGGTTGATTTACTGGATTTACAACTGGTTTTGATTCTACTGCAGCAACAATAGGAGCGGCTATTGGAGATGATTTCACATTACTAGTGACTTGATACTCTTCACCACCTAAGCCGCCGTGTAGATTATTGTCGGCATCGATAAAAGCGACGAGTTTATTGTCCATTACTCGCAATTCTAATTCTTCAGTCTGAGCAAGAGATTTATTCCAAGCCAATAATTTGGCTCCATCGATACGTTCGCCTACTACTGGGAGCTTTCTTACCATGGATAATGCAATTTGACTGCCAAATCCTGCTGCGAACCTTAGACCATAGATGATCTCTGGATAATCACCTCCCGTAGAGAGATTTAGATCACCCAATTCCTCATCCTCTTCACGATGGTTAGCAATTGGAGGTATACGGCCAGTTAGAATACCATAAAGCATCGACGCATCTTCAATTCCAACACCCATTGGATGGCCGGTAAATCCTTTGGTATTGGCGATGATTATCTTATTTGTAGATTCACCAAACGCCTGACGAAGTGCTCGAACCTCTGCCTGTGCTGAACCGCCACGTGCAGGAGTGAAGGTTTCATGGGAGAAGAATACGGAGTGAGGTGCTATTTGATGACGATCTAAAGACCAATTTTTCTCCATCTCGCCAATAAAGCCAGAAAATGTATCTGCAACGTGTTCAACATCTAATCTTGTCCCGTGGAATGCTGAATTAGCGATACGTGTTCCAAGAAGTTCGGAGATTGGTTGGACACCTCTCTTTTCCGCTTCACTATTTTTCTCAATTACGAAAGCTGCTGCACCCATTCCCAAGATTAGCCCATTACGACGTTTGTCGAAAGGTAAAGCGGTTTCCTCGACTACATTTCCTGTTGCTGCTGCGCCAGAGGCTGCGAAGCCACTTCCAATCCACTCCCATAGTGAATCACCGGTAACGTCGTCTCCAGAAATTACGATTACACGATCACAACGATCGTTTGCTAACCAATCTTCAGCCACACCAAATGCTGCTGTGGTAGAAGCACAGGCGTGATTAATCGTAGTGTTTGGGCCACGAATCCCAACGTGCTGCGCAAATTGACTGTGTCCCATATTCAATACTTGGAACAAGAATCTACGGTCAAAATTACCATTCTCATCAGCACCATTAGCCTTAGCATGATTGAATGCTTGTTCTATTCCTGGGAAACAGGAAGCAAATACAATACCGGTTCGATCGCGATATATCGAAGGGACTTGCCAGGATCGGATTAATCGTAGACCTCCTTTTCCAACTTGTTCGACCGGAGTCAAAGGTATTGCTGCATCTTTTAGGGCTAGAAGTCCTGCTGCACAGGCGAGTTGAGTGGTTATATCCCAAGCCTGAACAACTTTCGGTTCTAAACCAAACTCCTCGGCTAGATCGAATGAACTTTTCACACCAGCTAATTGAGGTATGTCTCCGAACTCCCGTGCTTGATCCATATTTACAGAGCCATCTCTACCCTTGATTAAGCGAACAATATTCTTGTCCAATAGTCGCTGCTTATACTCATCTGTAACTTCTGAAATACTTGTTTCTCCTCTGACCAATCGCTCGAAAACATCCTCATCGAATACTTTCTCGCCACCAGGTAATCCCAATGAAATCCCAGTGATTACAAATGGGTCTGTTCGTCGTGTATCGATTGAACTTACCCTTGTTGGAGTTACTGATTGACCTGTTTTAACTGCACTTGTTTTTGTGTGCCATCCACTAGGTGCTCGACTAACCCATCGGCTGAGATCACCTGCTGTCATAGCCGCACTACCATCTACTTCTGGGTCTGTAGTTGCCTCTTTTGCGATTTGTTGAACCAATGATAACACATCAGAATCGGATAATCCCAATCCAGTTCGCAAATCGACCTGCCCGCCACAGAATCTGGCGGGATAGCCACAAATTGCAGACAAGCGTTGACCTAGATAATCATCGACTGCAAGACGTGTAGCAACTTCAGGGTCCAATACTGGAGCGGATGCTACAACTATTTGTGGAGTGTGTTCCTCCTTTACTGTCACAGTTGATGGCAATGGTCTTGCCCTTTGTGAGAGATCATTTGTCTGAGTTGTTGCTTGGAAACGATGTGCTTCAAGTGGGCCTGCTCTGAATCCTTCCGTCAATACAGCTGAATCTGGTTGTGGCCACTTGGGAGGTCTACCTGCGAGTGCAAGCATACCCATTGCTAACAATAGTGATGCAATGCCACCTTGCTTAGGATGATTTGTCATTACGGCAAGGTGTGGTTTGTCTTCAAGGATCTGACTGGCAAATACTGTCAGAGCGCGCTTCGGCCCCACTTCGACGAAAATGCGCGCCCCTGCTTCATACATAGTCAGAACTTGTCGCGTCCATTCGACTGGAGATGCCATCTGTGGCGCTAATTTTTCCAGTATTGCAGCCTTGGAGTCATCTCCTTCTAGTGGGTAGAATAATCCATCAACATTGGCGGTGATTGGAATCTTTGGCCAGCGGATATCAAGTCCTTCCAAGTATCTGCGCAAGGGTTCGTTTGCAGGTGCGACAATACGTGAATGGAATGCATGTGACGTGGGTAATTTTGTACACTGGAAACCAGAACTCTCGAATGATTGCATGGCTAAATTTACCGCAGCACTATCTCCGGCGATAACAGTCATCTTTGGTGAGTTTTTGTTAGCCGCGATAACATAACCATCAATCGCCTGAATAATCTCTCTGACCTTCTCATAAGGAGCGGTTACGCTAGCCATCAAACCAGTATCCTCTATTACCACATTACCCATCTCAGTGCCTCTAGCTGCAGCTGCACGCAGTGCACCATCCATATCGAGAATACCCGATGACATCAGTGCCCCATATTCTCCAAGAGAATGACCTGCCACCATGTCGGGCTTCAAACCATGATCGTTCAAAGTCTGCTCAATCGCCAAATCAGCAGTTAGCATAGCCGGCTGAGTATATTCGGTTTGCATCAACTTCATTTCTGCTGCCTTTCTCTCATCCGCCGATACATCTTGTAAGACAAATTCCGATAACGAGTCTCCGTCCAACACTTCATCCATTGTTCGATCGCTAGCTTTCCATACCTCTTGTACCGCATTATAACGTAGATGTAAATCAAGAGTCATACCGACATATTGAGAGCCTTGTCCGGGATACATATGAGCGATTTTTGCGCCGTCTGGAAGTTTAGAATCAGAACTGACCAATATTCCCTGTGCTTGCAAGAAACCCCATTTGGCTTTATCATCCAAAGATTTCAGTGCGAGTTGTTTTCGCTTTTCGAATTCCGCCCAAGAAGTTGCAATCAACGCTAAACGAAATTTGTCATCTACATCAAAATCCTGACTTGAATCTGCAAGTGCTTGTGAAAGACGGAGTCCTTTTGGATCTTCGTCGAAATTAGCACCGGCAAAGCTGGTTGATCGTAGTGCAGAAGTAATAGATCCGATATCAGCACCAGAGAGAAGAAGCAAACCACCTTCGATGGATTTCAGTTGTTCGTGCGTCAAACTTGGTTTAGCGAGAGGATCTAATATTGCAGGGAACGAAGGTGCTTTCGGCCTTGGCTCAGAGATACCTAGAGAAGTCATTGCAGCGTCTCGTGAGTCATCCCACCTTTCAGCGAGTTGCGAATGGTATTCTTCATCGAATTGTTCGAGGGCTACGTGGAAATTGGTGCCGCCAAAGCCGAAAGCAGAAACTCCGGCTCTTCTCGGTGAACCGCTAGCAGTTTCGGGCCAATCTCTCGCTTCAGTAGGTACAAAGAATGGGTTAGTGGTCCAATCCACGCTTTCATTAGGAGTTGAAAATCCAGCGCTAGGAGGTATTGTTCGGTGATGTAATGCTAGAACGGTCTTTAGCATACCCGCTATTCCTGCTGCTGCTTTCAGATGACCGATTTGGCTTTTAATCGAACCCACTGCTACATTCTCTCCGTTTGAAACCTCATCGAATATCTCACTGAGAGAACCTAGTTCTGTAGCATCTCCAACACGTGTTGAAGTTCCATGCGCCTCGATTAATTCTACTGAAGATGCTGGGAAACCTGCTTGCGAATATGCTCTGGATACCGCTTGTAATTGTCCCCTTTTACTCGGCGCAGTAATGCCTTTACCGCGGCCGTCACTACTGGCCCCTACGCCTCTAACGACAGAATATATCTCGTCGCCATCACGAATTGCATCGCCAAGGCGTTTGAGTATCATTACTCCTGCTCCTTCTCCCATGACAAATCCATTTGCTCGTGCATCGAAAGGCGTGGAATGAGTTGGGGAAAGTGCACCGATCGCACTAAATTTCGAATAGGTAGCAGGCTCCATTGTTCGGTCACTCGCACCGCAGACCGCTATCTTCACTTGGCGTGCCTGTAATTGTCGACATGCGTCCACCAGTGCCGCCATAGAGGATGCGCAAGCGGCATCTGTAGTGTAATTAGGACCTTGTAAATCGAGGAGGTTGGCAACTCTGCCTGCCACGACATTCGCTAATTCGCCCGGCATTGTATCCTCGTCAACTTTTGGCAGACCATCGTTCCACTCGCGTAAAAAACCTTCAGGGTCGGTCATTCCATGCTCTGATGCGATGCGCACCGCTTGATCACTGTGTATTCTTAGAGTGGTGAAGCCGCGGTTTTCACCACCTAATGCGTTAGCAAAAATAACTCCAGTTGCAGCCCTATCTAATTCCTTACCGCCGTCACCATAACCAGCATGTTCAATCGCTGCAGCAGAAGCTTCGACCGCCCATAATTGACTGATATCGATTTGTGGCAAAGTGCCAGGAGGTTGGCGCCAACGACGCCAGTTAAATTCAAAATCCTCAACAAAGGCTCCGATCTTCGAATAGGTTTTGTTATCTTTTACACTACCTGGCCTCCCTTCAGCATCGAAGAAATCCTGTATATTCCAACGGCCATCGGGTAGTTCTTTTATTGAAACGTTGGCATCGATTATATTCTGCCAAAAGGTTTCGATATCGGGTGAATCAGGCAATATACAAGATAATCCGACAATTGCGATTGGTTCGAATGGACCTTGCTCAATCCCATTTAACGTAGATGAGTCGGATTCAGTCATATTACCACGTCCTCACTCCATAATGTTCGAGGGCACCATAGTGATCGAGTATCCTGCATCGACATGGATGCACTGGCCAGTAACGCCAGAAGAAAGGGGGCTAGCGAGCCATAGTGCAGTACCAGCTACATCTTCTTGGCTGACATTACGGCGCAAAGGAGCATTGGCTTCAACATGTTCGAGGATCTTATCGAAGCCAGGGATGCCAGAAGCGGCTAGTGTTTGGATAGGACCAGATGATATCGCATTAACACGATGACCTTCAGGGCCAACATGACATGATAATTCTCTTGTCCAACACTCAAGAGCCGCTTTTGCCATCGACATTATCCCATAAGATGGGACAAATCGGGTTGAAGCAGCATAAGTTAGAGTTATTGTTGAAGAGCCGGGTGCAAGATATGGTAAAGCGTGCTTCAGGCAACGTTGTAACGAATTTGCAGAGATAGTCATTGCAGTATTGATTTTATCATCATCCACGAATAGAATAGGGCGGTCGAAACACTCACGTGGAGCAAATCCAATCGCATGAATCATAATATCTGCTTTGATCCCAGGGTTTGCTTTAGAAAATTCATCGAAGAATGATTTTGTATCAGCATCGGTTGCTACATCTAATGGATAAAAGCCCGCAATGGCAGGTAACTGATCTTTTAGTTTGAATACCCTGCTCATGAATCTCTTCTGAAATCCAAGGTGGAGTATCACTCCGGCTTCAGCTAAACTTTTACAAATAGCCCAAGCGATACTATCTTCGCTTGCAACACCGAATACGAATGCATGTTTTCCCTTAAGTCTGAGCATGGTTACCAACATACCCTATGGGTAGGTGTTGCTCTGAACACTAAGCCTTTGACTGTTACCATGACAAATCGCTCGCAATGCCCCATTCACGGGTTATACCGAAAGTGCGTAATAGTTTCTTTTTTACATCAAAGGTCATCAAAATCAAAATCATCTAAATCGTCTAAGTCATCGAAATCTAAGTCATCGAAATCAAGATCTTTACTCACTGCAATATCTTTTACCACATCGAGTGTTTCTGGTTCATCATAGAGTTTATCATCTGTTTTATTGCTCTTCTTTGTGATTTTACTGATGATTATTACCAATAATAGGAGGACGAATATTCCCCCCCCTAATGCTGAATACATCTTAACGTCTTCATCGCTAAGAGAACTTAGGCCAGCAATACTAATGCCTCCAACCTCAGTAGGGGATTTCTCTGCTGTTATTGACAACGTGATGCTTTGTACATGTTCGGAATCAGAGGCAAGCATACTTTTTGCTTCTAATACAATTTCCACTGTTATTTCTTCTGTTACAGACTCTGGAGAAATTATTGTGATATTGCTGTTTACTATACCACCTTTGACTAGATTAAATCTACTGAAAGAGTCATCAGCGAATGTAAATCCCGCATCTTCAAGGGCTGAAACACTATCTTTAGTTATGCCCACTTCTAATTGGTCGTCAGAGTTACCATCGTTCAAAATTGAAAAGGTGAGGATTGACTCTTGACCCGGTTCCAAATTACGCGGGCCTTTCTCGTTCATATCAAGCACTGGCTTGTGGTAAACCAGAGAAGTGATTGTACCACTTTTATTCGATGTCGCCCCTGCCGCCTCCCATGGAATAGTAATTGGGTCGCCACCAATAGTAACAGACATAACTGTAGCCATTAAGTCAAAATCAACAGTTTTTGCATCCATTCTCCCGCTGCCAGTAAACGTGACCTCAACAAATATCCATCCCCCTCCTTCGATGTCATAAGGACCTGCAGGTGATATCGAAATAGCGAAACCATTGTCATCGATTTCCGATTCAAGTTTTATCTCTTCCTTGTGAAAGCTATCATTGTAGATAGTACAATACATATAAGCAGGTTGTAATTGTTCGGGATGAACATTCATTTCAGGATTCATATCAAGACATTCAATATCAACTGAGGGAATAGGTGACGCTTGTGCAGAAACAGCCAAACTAAGAAGTGGAAAAAGCACCAATGACAGTAAAACCATCATACTTGCGCGTGCTGCCATACCCCGTCGACTAATCCCTCGGTCATGAACCTGACCCCTTTTAGTCTCCATAAATACGGTTTGCTAAATCCTGATGAGTGTTCCACAGTATCTCCTCGGGTAAACCTGCTTCTATCAGTTGTTTAGTCCGTTTTGCCACTGTCTTAGGCCCCAGTACTGCACCGGGTCTTCTTGGGTCATCCATGTAATCGGTCTCAAGAAAGAAACCATGTGAACTCTTTTCGTAAGTTGCCATCAATTCATCGATTGCTCCGCTCCCAGCAAGTACACTAGGAGTCAGACCTCCGACATTAGCAAAAGATACGTCAGGTGGAGCATAATGTCGCACCAGCATATGCTTATCGAGGCCGACTCTATCTGCCATCTCTCCCAATTCGGGATAAGTCGAGTCTGATTCTCCTTCAACGTGTAACTGTAAAGGTATTTTTTCTTTTCTAGCCAAGTCCATGGTCTCTTCAAGTAGCCGATTAGACAATTGCCAAACCTCATCTGAAACCGGCCAATGTGGCCGGCCAACTTCACCAATACCTACTGCTTCACCCTCATGTACCAACTCGAGTGCAGAGTGAATACTATCCCAATAATTCTGTTCAGCATTTTCAGGCATTGATTCGAATTGATGAGCGAATGCAGCGGGATGTGGCCCGAGTATTACCCTCACGCCAATTCCCATTTCTCTTACTTCCTTAGCCATGGAGACTGTATCGCGATATGATTGCAAATGACCGTCATAGGTAGTGGGTGGCGCCGCAAAATCGGGGCAATGAACCAAAACTAAATCAGTACCGCCAACTCGCTTAAAAGCGCTAACTGCATCAAGGTAAAGGCCAGCGCGATTGAGGTGAAAATGGTCATCGAGAATTGGACCATCATATGCCATCCGATCACTACTCGGTCACGTATTTCAACTCTCTGAAACGGTTCAACCAATGAACTGCGGCCATTGCCACCATATTCGGATGA
>ERZ1046876.1414-NODE-1414-length-15817-cov-4.460157_pt1 | contig 15817 bp, 7 predicted proteins | sample MGYA00383094_ERZ1046876 | MGnify/ENA primary metagenome ERZ1046876 (study PRJEB29581, sample SAMEA5548364) | metagenome | biome: marine; feature: coastal; material: water | depth 50 m | study: Short-term variability in the microbial, nano- and picoplankton...
CAGCGGGTATCGGGCCTGCCAGCCGATTGGCCCTCAAGTTTGGATTGTTCTTTTTTGACTATGACCTCGATGGTTGGCAGGACATGTTGACGACCAACGGGCATCTGGAGGAAGAAATTCATCAAATTCAGGAGAGTCAGGAATATCAGCAATCGGCTCATCTTTTCTGGAATTCAGGACCTGATCATGGATGTCGTTTTCTGAAGGTCACCAGTGAGCAATCTGGATCGGATCTATTCAAACCCATTGTAGGCCGAGGGTCTGCATTTGCTGATATTGATGGTGACGGAGATCTTGATGTGATCATGTCGCAAGTCAATGCAGCACCGATTCTCCTGCGAAATGAAAATACGCTGGATCACAAATGGGTTCGTCTCCGCCTGATGGGCAAATCAAGCAATCGTTCCGCCATCGGTGCCTGGGTGCATGCGCGTGTGGGTGGTCAACAAATCTGGCGTCAGGTCATGCCAACGCGCAGCTACCTGTCACAATCTGAACTGACCGTGACTTTGGGTCTTGGGCAGGCCGAGAGCCTGGAGTCTCTCGAAATCATCTGGCCTGGTGGAAAGCATCAGGAGATTGAAAATCTGTCACTGAATCAAGTGCATTTCATCGAAGAAAAACCCTGATCGAAGTTACGATCTGGGACCGTGAGTCAGTGGAGTAGCCGGAGTCTCTGTTGGAACCCTTTGTTGAACCTCTGGAAGCCGACAGGTGTTCAAGTCCGGCAGGACGTACTTTGCAAAAAGGTCACATTCATCCAAGTGGGGGTATCCGGAAAGAACGAACGACCTGACGCCCATGTCGATGTAACGCTCCAGCTTTTTCCTTACTTGATCAGGGCTCCCTACAATGGCAGAGGCGCAACCTGACCTGGCTCGCCCTACGCCTGTCCATAAGCAAGGTTCGACGTATCCGTCCTCATCGGCATGATCTCGAAGTTCATCCTGAACGATCACGCCTGCTGATTTTGAATCCTGAGCGCGGTGTTTGATCATGTTACCCTTGTCTGGATCCAGGCGAGATATAAGGTCTTGCGCAGCTGACTTAGCATCCTCTTCGGTTTCCCTGACAATGACGTGAATACGCAGTCCAAAATCAATCGTTCGTTTGTGTTTTGCCGCACGAGCGGCAACATCCCGCATAGATTGAACCAAACCTTTCTCTTCGTCCGGCCAGAGTAAATAAACATCACAGAATTGAGCGCACAATTCGCGAGCTGCTTCCGAATACCCTCCGAAATAGAGCAGAGGACCTCCTTGTTGCTGGTAGGGCTTGACGGGGTCGCTCGGCAAATCGAGCTGGTAAAATTCGCCTTTGAAATCAATATGATCATGAGTCCAGGCTTGCTTCATTATCTGGATAACCTCTGATGACCTGCGATAGCGACTGATGGAGTCCATTTTGGTGCCTGGCAGATCGGAAGAGATAATATTGAGTGTCAGACGGCCTTGTAACATATGATCCAGTGTGCTGATAGCTCTCGCGAGCATCGGGGGGTGAACTTCACCGCACCGAATGGCCGCGAGCAGTTGAATCTGTCGGGTTTGTTCAGCCATCGCAGCGGCAAATGTAAGCGTGTCCTGACCCACCTGGTATGAAGAAGGCAGTAGTATGTTTTGGAAACCCTTGTGATCAGCTTTTTGAACGATCGATTTGCAATGTTCAAAACTGCTCCTCAAATGTCCCTCGGGAACGCCAAGGAAATGGTAATCATCGGAGCATAAAGCGCTGAACCATGCGATTTCTGCAGCTTTGTGTGGGGTTCGGATATTCATTGATTTTCGGGAGTCACTTGATTGGCTTTCTGCCATTGTTTCAATGATTTTCTTACGGCAGGGGGTGTCCTCTGAGCGGCAGCCTGCTCCAGATAACGGCTCAAGCTCTGTGGCAAGTCGTTTTGCAATGCCCGAGTCAACCAGTGAAGCAAGACAGCATCCACTCGTCGGTCGGGCAAGCTCCCCAATTGGATCAACGCTTCTTGTTTTTCCTTCACCTCACCGAATTCAAGTTTTTCCGTCCAACGAGCAACTGCGTCTGTTGGATCGAGCTTTGCCTGGACCAAGACGGCTTCCTTTCTCAAAAAGGCACTGTTTGAAATCAATGCTTCATTCAGGTAGGGGGCGATATGCTCCGGTTCCCAATGGAACAGCAGCTTCAGAGCGGATGCCCGCGTCTCAGGCTTTGCATTGAATGTTCTGAAAAGAGATGCAACAGCGGGTTTGAACTCGTTCCATCCAAATGCCTCAAGGTATCCAAGCATGATCTCCTGCTGCCTTGTATCCGAGCTTGTTAACCACTCTTCTGCAGCTTGTTTCAGAACTGTTTTGCTTGCGCTTCGATTGTGCGTCTCATCCGGACTGTCTTCGGATGTCTTGTCACCTATCCAGGACCTGACCCATTGCAGACACATCCTACGGATGGATCCAGGTAAGGCCTGATCGCCTGCCGCAGACACAATGGTTTTCAAATGTTCTGCTTTTCCTAGAATAAAATTGGCGTGATAAACATAATAAAGCATCTCGATCGCACAGGCAGATAATGATTCAGTATCTTCGGTTTCACTCTCAAATTTCTTGACCCACACCTTTCGGTTTTCATGAAGTCGGGCCAACTGGGGTAAAGCATTTTGAATGGGTGTATTGTGAATAGACTGCGCGGCTTCAATCATGATATCGGACGAATCGTCGTTCATGAATCTTGCTGTTTGATTGGATTTTTGTCTGCGTAAAGCCAAGTTGCCCGACCGTCGGACTTTGGGGTCATGATGGACTGCCAATGTTGAGAGTGCATCCTCCGAACATGCGTCTGCCATGGCCACAAAGGCAGCCTGCTGAAGTAATGGATGGTGATTGTCTGGGGCCGCAATAAATTCGATTATCGTCTCCAATACTCCATTCAGTTTCAGTTTGCCTGCAGCGGTCACGGCCATTTGCCGCACCCGCTCGGATGGGTCTTTCATGCGTTCGACGAGCATGCGGTGTATGGAGACGTCACCCACGCGCCCGGCCAAGACGGCGGCCTGCGCACGGATCTCGGAGGAGGGATCTTTCATCAAATCATTCAACCAGGCTTGAATATCATTTCTTCCGGCAATTTCCCTGTCATATTCCGATAGCTGACCAACCGCCCAAATGGCGTGAAGTCTTGACATTGCATTGTATGGATCTTTTGCCGCCTGAGTCAGGGCTCTCAAGGTGGTGGAGCCGCGCTTCACAAGAGCCGTTTGAGCCTTGGTGCGGACCCGTTGATCAGGGTGCTGGAATAAGTGAATCAAGCGCGCGGTTGTTTTCTTGCTCAAGTCAGCGCCAAGTATGGACGCAGTATGAATAGATGATGGGAGATGTCTTTCCGAGGGAAGGATGATTTTATAAATCCCAGGGCTTTGGTTTGAGTCCTGAGCATTGATCAGCTGTGTCATGTATAGCTTGCCATCAGGGCTCATGGTCATTTGGTTGGGCGATATGTTCAGGTTCCATTGATTCAGGTTTGTCAGCTGGAAGGATCCGTTCTTCAGGATCAGTGAAAACGCGTAGATTTCTTTTGACGATTTCCCTGATCCACATGCAATGAACCGTTGACTCGAACTTTGCTTTGATCTGCTTGGGGGCAGGATCCCAATGTGTTGGAATGGCTGTTGCATATCCATGCCTTGAGGGAGTGCCTCTGAACGGTAGGTCAGGAGAGGTGATGCCTTGGGTTCTTGATGATTCGGCTTTCGATAACCATAATCTGCTCCTTGGGTGATATAGATACATCTGGGTTTTCTGGTGATCTCTTTGCCTTCATCGCTCGTGAATAAATTTCCATACGCATCGAAGATCAAATCTTTCGGATGATTCAAGCCGGTTGCTGTTTTTTGAATGCTTGATCCGTCAGGGCGACATTTAAAAATGGCTGAAGTCGGGTAGCCTGAATCTGATGGCGATAATTCTAAATGACCCAGATCATGATCGAGACTTGTAAAAAAGATCCAGCCGAAAGGTCCTTTTGTGATGGCGGTCACACTTAGCGGTGAATGTCCGTTTACATATTCCGCTTCTGATATCAAATCACGCTTGAGGTCGGCCTTGCCATCTTGGTCAATATCATGAATTAAACTGAGACCTGATGCCGTTCCAAGATAAACCAAACCTTCATCGACAAAAATGACAGGTTTCAAAAGGTCTGGGTGCTTCTCTGTCCATTCAATGAAAACACGTGAGGTTTCATAACCTTCCTTTCCATCCAGATCTTCGTAGATAACGATTCGAAAACGTTTTTGGAGTGGAGCTTGACCCGATGTTATCGTGCTCTGGACCCGATTGATCGCAGGTTTCAATTGATCAACAACCCATAGTCTCTGCTGATGATCCACTTTAAAAGTCAGAGGATGAGAAGGAGGATTGGGGGCGAAATGAATTCGTTCCACGTGGATCTCCTGAAGTTCATAGTTATGACTCGACGGTGCGAGGGATCCCTGTGGGGGCGGAGTTGTATCGGCTGAAAGGTGCCATGAGAGAGAAGGTAAAAAAGTCAACAGGATCAGTGTGAGATCATCTGCCAAGGAAATCACCCAAAGGAATGAGTGCCTCTTCGGGGGAATGTTCTTTCTAATGCTTTTCTTGTCTGCTACGCCCGCATCCATGCATGGATTATTCCCAATGTAGCGCCAGATGTAAACGAACAAGCTTCTCGTAAAAGGTCTGACGGAAAAATGGTTAACTGAGCGCTTTCGTAGGGTAAGGTTCAGAGAGGCTTTCTTTATTTCGATTATTCGGACTTGCTTTCAGAATTGCGATCTTTTTAGGAACTTGACAGTCAGCTCAGTCAAAGGCATTTCTCACTCATGCAAATTTCGCATCTTACCCAATCTGTCTCCAACCAGCGCCGAGGTTTTACCTTGATCGAGCTACTGGTGGTCATCGCAATTATTGCCATCCTGGCAGGTATGTTGTTGCCGGCTCTCTCCAAAGCCAAATTGAAGGCTACCGGGGCCGCTTGCCTGAATAACCAGAAGCAACTCATCCTGGGCTTTGTCATGTATGCAGACGACAACGAAGATAAGATGCTGTACACCGTCCCTGGACCTGGGCAAATTGATAACCAAGCCGGTGGGTTCTGGCCTGGTCCTTACAATGATCAGGGAGTCTTTCAAGCATCTCGGCAAGGCATGACCAAGACAGAAGCCCAGCGCCATGTCGAAAATGGATTGCAGAAAGGTGCCCTTTACAGCTACGTCAATGCCACGGGTGCTTACCATTGTCCTGGAGATCTGCGCACCAAACGGGCTACCCCAGGCAAAGGTTGGGCTTATGACAGCTATTCCAAAGCCAATGGCATGAATGGTCTGGCCTGGCAAGGCTCGGGGACACCGGGAAGCAACAAAGGACCGCAGCCAGCCTATGAAAAAATTGTTGGAATCAACGGTCCATCCGAGGGGATCGTATTTCTGGAAGAAGCCGATCCTCGAGGTCGTAATCTAGGCACTTGGGTCATCAGTGTGAACCCCAATCCGGGCTGGATCGATCCTTTCGCTATTTTCCACGGCGCAAGCAGTACTCTTTCATTCGCTGACGGGCATGCCGAGGCACATCGCTGGGTGACTGACAGTGTGATTGAAGCCGCCACCAAAGCCTCCAACGGCAACAATAATGGTGTCTTTGGTTTTGCAGGTGGCAATGCTCAGAACAGAGATTTCGTCTGGGTTTATAATCGTTACAAACACCAGCGCTGGGCACCTATTGGTCAGTAATCCAACATCGGTGTCCCAGGCTGACCTACAGGTTTCAGTTTCTCAAACAAGCAAGCCTCCTCCTTGATCGAGGGGGCTTTCTTTGTTTGATAAATCGCTTCTAATGAAATGGGAACGTTTACCCAACACGCTCATGACCTTGCTTTTTAGACGGCATGTTTGATCCCGTCGGACTTCATGGGAAAATGATTTGGATTTCCTCAAGAGTAAAGGTGTTTGCAAGCCTTACGCGGTTTCGTGATACTTTCACTTATGCGAAACGTATTTCGACTGCCTGAGATCACTCTGCACCAACACCTTGTCAGTATCTGGGGCATTCTCCAGTGGCTGGTTCTTCCTGTCTTCGCAGATCAACCCAATCTATTGATCATTCAAACCGACGAGCATCACTACAACACCTTGGGGTGCTACGGCGGGCAGGTTGTTGAAACGCCGAATATCGATCGACTGGCAAAGGAGGGCGCATTGTGCTCCAGTTTCTACGCGACCACCCCGGTTTGTTCGCCCTCACGTGGCGCCTTGGTCACCGGGCGTTATCCGCAGCATAATCATGTCGTTCAAAACAATATTCCCCTTGCTGACCACATGGTTACTTTCGCCGAAGTCTTGAGGCAGCTGGATTACAGAACGGGTTTCATAGGTAAATGGCATTTGGATGGGACCGGTAAACCTCAATGGGCTCCGCAAAGAAAGTTTGGTTTCGATGACAATCGATTCATGTTCAATCGTGGGCATTGGAAGAAATTCGAATTAATCAATGGCTTGCCTCGGGTAGGGGGACGCAATCAAAAAGGTCAACCCAACTACGATCTGAATGGTGCCGATCATCAGACTTTTTCCACGGATTTCCTTGTCGACAGAGCAATTGAATTTATGGGGGAAGAAGGGGCTGGACCGTTTTGTCTGATGCTGAGTTTACCCGACCCACATGGGCCCAACACGGTGCGTGAGCCCTACGACTCGATGTATGATGATGTTGTCATACCAATCCCTTCCACCATTCGTAAGCCGGAAGCTCAAATACCTGCCTGGGCACCCAGCGAGGGTAAGTTGACCGCAGCGACTTTGCGGCGTCTCATGCCTCATTATTTCGGAATGGTCAAATGCATTGATGATAACGTGGGCCGCATGCTGGCACACCTCGAACAAACAGGTCAGCTTGATCATACTTTGGTCGTCTTTACCTCTGACCATGGAGATCTCTGTGGAGAACACGGTCGACTGAACAAAGGTAACCCTTACGAAGGATCTGCGCGCATCCCTTTCTTACTTCGGTATCCGTCCAAAGTGAAGGGCCAAACGCGCATTGATGTGGCCCTTTCATGTGTGGATTTCATGCCCACCGTATTTTCTCTCATGGGCGTGAACAGCAAGATGACAACCGATGGGCGAGATGCTTCCGATTGGTTTGAAGGCAGGTCACCTGTGGGTTGGCAGGACCGGGCTTTTTTACGCAGCACCACAGGGCAGCGCTGGCTCTGTGCTGTGTCCGATCGTTTCAAGTTGGTATACTCCAAAAACGAACGCCCCTGGTTGATGGACCTCAAGGTAGACCCGGAGGAAGCATTCAATCATTTTCAAGATCCTGAGCACGCCTCGGTCATTCGGCAACTGACAAGAGACTTGTTGAATTACTGTGAGATTGAGAAAGATCCATACGGTCAAATCCCGGAAATTCAGCAAGCGATGCAAGCAGCCTTGCGCTGAAATGATTCCTGGCTGCTGAGATTTAATTCAAACCTACGAAAAATAATTGAACATCCATGCCCATTGTTATCCCAAGTGCTTTGTTGAATTGTCATGGGATAGGTTGATTCAGGAAATAGTGTCCTGAACTTACTTCATGGAATCATTAGTGAGTTTTTTTCCATTGGTTGAAATGACATGAATGCCATGCGCATGTGCTTTTGGATGGAAAAACTCCCATACAACCTTTTTATCCGCTGTGATCTCAAACAATCTTGCTTTTGAGGGATCCCGTTGGGCATAGCTGGCAATCACGGTGTTCCCGTTGGGTAATCGCTGTCCTCCGCATGGATCGCTGAATCTTCCGTCCACATCCGAGTTATCCACGCGCCAGACAACGTTTCCATTCTTATCGAATTCCACGGTTTTATTTCCATGCGTCAAATTGGCGAGTGTATTGCCGTTGGCCAGTCTGATTGCGGTGAACGGCCAGTTTTCAGCGTCTCGGCCGCCCAGTTCGGGGAGGTCGGTTCTGATAGCACGGACTACCGTTCCATCCGCTTGATATTCCTTGATGACAAACCCCAGAAGATGGGGAGCAATGTAATTTCCATTGGCTAATTTACGAGCCATACGGGTTTGCATGTGGGCGTTGTCGGTGTCTGGTTGCAATGGAATCTCAGCTTCGACACTGCCCTTCGGGCTGATTTCGAGCAATCGAGGTTTGATCCCTCGCTCGACGACCATCGTATTGCCTGATGGAAGGCGCAAGGCAGTTCCAAGTTCCTGATTGTCTGGATGCAACTTGTAAGACCAGACCAATTTGTTTGATCGTGTATACTCCTGGGCTTCTTTTCCTGTTGAAATTAAAATGTTTCCGTCAGGTAAAACATACCCATCTCTGGAGCCGCCTTGTAACTGCCAGACGATTTGACTGTTTTCATCAAAAATTGCGGTCATATTGCCGCACGCTAAAAAACTGTGTCGGATTCCCTGCTGACTGATTTGCTCTGGTTCAGCGCTTAACATGGAAAAAGAGGCAATCACGAGCAAGGGCATAAGGATTACTCTCATTCTGAGTTGGCGTCGAGATCCTGAAGTCATCAAATTGGAACACATGTGAATAGAATGCCTGTCAGGGAATGGATTTCCAAGTGACAAGTTCATGGAGTTTTTTTTGGTGGAAATAATTCAAGGCAGTGCAGACTTTTATATCCTCAGGCGGAACGAGCTTCCACGATGCTTCTGGACACTTTACTGAGGTGAAGCAGCATCGAAACATACGTTTTTTCGGAGTGGTGATCACTATTCCCTCCTCAATACATTCCTTTCTCGGATGCGTTATGAATGTCCCTGTGATCAAATGAATAACATCGCAACCCCGAAATCAAATGTTCACTCTTTCCTGTCTACAAAGCCGCGGCCTTCTCTGGTGCCCTTGGCCAAGCTCGGGTCAGTCGCGAATATTTTGACTCCATTCGCTTGCATTCGAGTGATGAAACTTCCCTTGTCGGGGATCTGCATTTCCTGCCCGTAGAGTAAATGCAGCCTTTGCCCATTCAATGCTTCGAGTCCTTGGATTTCCACACCCAGATGTCTATGCGGATCTTTGTTGACCAGAATGAGTAGTGAGTCTGTTTCGTGGATGCCTAACATTGCTTTGACCCCTATGCTTTCTGGTTCAAATAGATCCGGGATGATGCGGGTTGGAACTGGAGATAGGTTTGTTTTTTTTACATAGTGTTCAATCGCTGCCAATTCTGAGGTGATTGCATAAAGTGATTGCCGAAACATGGGATCATCTATGGTTTCAGTTCCCCAGTAAAGTAAGCCTTGGGCACCATGGACGATGGCATCGTAGGCCATGAAGCGTGATTGCGAGAAGCTCGGGTATTGTCGCTGCCTGTCATCTCTCAAGGCATGCCACGAGAACCCCTGCAATACCATCCAGACCGGCCGTCCTTTTCCTATTGCATCCCATCTCTGTGTTAATCTACCAATACTTGTCAGATCCGTTCCAGTGGACCTAACGGCGTAGTAATCGCAGCCAACAATATCAATGGAGTCGACATATCCCCTGGCATAAAAAGCATCGCTGTCGGCGGCTTCGTTGATCCAGAAAGGGCGCTGATGCGGGTCATTGCGTTTTAACCAGTCGACACTCTCCCGCATGCGGGCCAGTAGGTCTGGTCCTACTGATTCTGCATATTGGACGGCAATCGTTTTCTGATTATTCCAGTCCTCTCGTGTGAATCCAGCACGCTCTTTCAAAAAACTGTATGCTGTGAAGGTCCAGATGATTTCATCGGGCCCTTCCCAGACCGCCAATGCGGGATGGTTCCAGTGGTCGGAGGCTCGCTGCATGAGATTATTTGTCAAACCCTCCTGGACGCTCAGAGCCATCCAGCCTTTCATGCCAAGGGTTTCGAGACGGTCCAGATCATTCTCGCTGTTACATCGAACCAGATTGATGCCAGCCTTCGCCATGTCGATTAAAGTCGAGTCATCTTTTGGAAATTCATAAAAGCCAATGGGGAAGGATGATTCGATCCATGAGGGCTGCGTGGCCGTAATGGAAACCGGAAGAATTCCCGTATCAAAGTCAGCCGGAATTTCAATGGACTCTGTTTCGGAAACAGCGATTGTAAGTCTCTCGGGCGACTGATTGAAATCGGTACGTTTGATCAGCGCTTTATTTCCGAGCCTGAGGCCAGAGATAACCGGGCCAGGAGCTCCCGGAACATATTGGTCTATGGGGGTCCCTTTTTGAATATACTCGGTGTAGGACATGGACTTCGCATAGACTTCGTGAACCAAGGCGATTTCTTTCTCCAGTTCTTCATGCAGGCACCAGAGAAAAAAAGAATCATGACCGCGCAATAATGTGTGCCAGAGAAGATCCTGATAGGCCTTTTCCGAGAATTGCTCAACAGGTTCAAACAGACCGGCAGGAGGAGCGGTGGTGTGCCAGTGGACGAATGGCACTGAAGGAATCGCTGCTGGAGTGTGTGCTCCGGCGTTCGAAGCGACTTTGAGCATGTTGTAGAACCAGCGGTAATCTGAAATATCAAACGGATACGATTTGAAGATAGAATACCATGTGTAGACTACAGGCATTGACATTGTATAACCTGATCTTTCAAATTCAGGAGCCCATTCACGGTAGGAAGCCTGATGTTCTCTCTGTGTAGGGGCTTCCTCTGGGAGCTTTTCAAAATAGTCGTACCAGTAGCGTGATCCACCATGTGGATTGACCCCGTAATTCCCAACGAGAGCATTGGGGAATCGTTTCAGTAAGGGATTACTGAACATGCGTTTTTGAAATTGGCTTCTTAGTCTTCGCAAGGTGGTTTGGAAAACCCTGAAATCCGAATTAGGAGGTAGATTCTCCTGGCAGCGGGTGCATCGCAGGGAATGTTCCCAGGCATTATTCCATTCCATTGGCCCATCGATTTCCCAATCTGCGAATATGAAATCGATTTCCAGACTGGCGGCATGGTAGGCATCAACAAAGCGAGTGATTCTATCAGTGATGACAGGAATACGATGTTCCAGAGCAAAGGGGCATCCGGTTTTGGGTCCGAACGATGTGTCCCAAAAAGCTTCTCCATTTTTGTTAACATGAGCAGTAGCTTCGGTGTCGTCGTAGAGGCGATGAAGGCAAGCGTTGGCATTGATACTGATCTCCAGCCCGAGCGCTTTCTGTAACCGGGCGATGCGCAGCCCTTCCTCGCGAGATGATTCGAATGAGGCGTGATCCCAATTTACGCAATATCCTATGCCTCGTTGATTGAGATCCTGCAGCGTTATTCTAGTCTGAGCGCTTGATATGCCATGCAAGGCATGATGGGTTGGCCATACATACAAAGGGAGACGATCCAGCCTCGGACGATCAAGTGGTTTGGTATGGTCGAGAACTCGTTGAATGCTTAATGGAATTCCTTCATTCGATTGCAATTGGAAGTTCCACAAAAGAATGCCAGAGGTCATCAGTAGGATATATCTCCTTAAAGTTTTAATCATAGATTGCCTTTTCTGGTTTGAATGAGCAGTTGTCTCATACCTGCCTTATCCAGCATACGGGCTCTTTCCCTTGAATTTCTGTGAGTGACTGGAAGGGGAGATGGAGTTTGCCAGCGCCCTGAAATGCCTCCAGATTCACTTTTGGCTTTTTCTTCATTAATCACACTCTCGATATGGATTGCCCTCAGATATGAAACAGGTGACTGATCATACTAGGTTGTGGATCTTTCTTAGATTGTCAAGTACGCGGAACGGAGTGGGGGAGCATAAAGAGCCTGATTCCTATTTCAGCCCCTTTTGGTGGATCGCTTTTCCACTTGTTCACCGACGTAAATGAAACATGGAAAGGAGTATGGCTTCATTCCTTCTTGAGGCTATTCGTTTTTTATCAACGAATCGCGGGTTTGTTTTTGGTTTTTTATTTGACGAGGAGCCGCGGCATGATCTGTAATGAGATCGTTCCAGTTCGTTCCATTTCAATTCTACATTGTCATATGAAGTCACTAAAATTATGTACTTTCGGTGCGGTGCTCACCTTCATGGTGGGCGCAGCGTGTCAAGCGGCAGTTCAAAAAGCGGCCTTTCTTCAGGGAAGTAAAATAGAGGGAGGGTTGAATTTCCTCGTCTCGGCAAGCCCTGTCAGCATTGCGTGGAATGAGCGTTCTTCCATTGACCCTTCGGTCTTTGATCACAGCGTGGATTCCCAGCATCAATTAACAGTCCTTGAGGATGGTGACTACATTGTGGCTGCCACGATGCCGGTCATCAGTGTCAACACGGCTGATAATCGTCCTTCTCAGGGCATGGAAGTCTACGTGAACGGCGAGCCGGCTGCTGGCTCGATGGGGCAGTCAGGTTATATTCGCAATCAACCGCGCAATGCCCTGATGCAGCAGGAAACTTCCAATCATGCACACCTCCTTCTTCCTGGTTTATCCGCTGGGGATGTGATCGAAGTCAAGGCGTGGAAAACGGCCCAACCTGCACTGAGTACTCAAATCCAAACCGCCAGCTTGTTTGTTGAAAAAGCGGAGGCCTCAAGAACCGTTTTTTCAGGTCTGTCAGACGATTCTCTTGCGGGAGTCAACTTGAATCCTGATTTTGAAGGTGCTGGTGATGATCCTGCTGAATTACCGTGGGCTTCAAATCGCAGTGACAATGGGTTTACCCATTCAGATGGTAATTCCGGTATTCAACTAAGCAGCGGAACCTATCTTATTTATGTTAACGTTCCACTGCAGCGTGTTACTTCTGCACGTTTGTCTCCTTCGCTGGAAATCCTGCTTGATGGTCAGATTGTTCCTGGAGGCCAGTCGCGGCAAGGTTATAACCGTAATGCCAGTGGTCACATCGAATCGTCTGTACATTTCGCCGGTATCGTTCAGGTTGACGGCAGTCAGACACTGACCACTCAGACCCTGCGTTATTTAAATTCTGGAAACACAGGTCAAGCCGTACTTCCAACGGGTAAGAAAGCTTCCATTCTCATTGAAAAAATTACTGATGATGGTGTCTTCATGGCCAGTGCAGTCGAAACGACCAATGATGCCAATCCTGAAAACTGGAACACGGCCACCAAATCGCAGGCTATCTGGGAAAATCCAAGTTTAAGCGACAGTGCAGCCTACAATCACAGCGGCGAAACGATCACCGTTCGCGCTGCCGGTGATTATCTGCTTGTTTACAATGACCTCATGGAAGCGCTTGAGTCTTCGCAGCGTCCCAATCCGCGAATCACTGTCGAAATCAATGGTAATATTTACCCAGGTGCAGAAACGAAAACACACTATATTCGCAGCGCAGATGGACACAGCACATCCTCAGGCACCTTGTCCATCCTTCTTGAAGGTCTTTCTGCGAATGACAAGATTACCGTTAGTACTCAGCAGGAAGCTATTGGCGGCTCGGTGGGACTGGAAGCTTTTTCAGATCAGGTTGCCGTTCTTGGATTGATCAAGAAGCCAAGTTTGGACTCCTCCACTATTCAATCAGCTCCACGGATTGTTTCCTTCGCAGGAAATCGGGATGGCTTTAACATCACTATTCAGGAGTTCAGTGAATCTGTTGATGCAGGCAGTGTGACAGCGACTTTGAACGGCGAGTCTGTCGATGTGAGCGTTGCATCCTCAGGAGGCATTGCAAATGTTTCATATGCATTCCCGAGTGTTCCTGATTCACTAAGCTCTCATGACATTCATATTGAATTCACTGATACGGGTGGTAATGAGCATACTGCTGACCTGACTTTTCTGGTCTCCGAAATCTACGGTAAGGTGCCTCCACTTTTCAAAAATGGATCCGTGGATGCCAATTCAAATGGTTTCTTGGCTCATGTTTCGCAGATCAGTCAGGATCAATCAGGAGCGACAAACTTGCATGGGACGCAGATCGTCAACGCCAATCTGCAGTTGAGTGGTGGATACACGGATGCGGATGGCAATGGCTATATCAATGAAGCCGGTCCATCAAACGCCAGTGACTGGCAATTCAGTCCCGTGGATGTCGGCTTGATCAATTTTGACCAACTTGCAGATGCGCAGGGGAATTTCACAGAAGCAACGGGCTTTCCGGACGCGCTCATCCCCAACATACCGGGATTCAATGAGTCTACTGATGGGATTGCCGCGGAGTTTCTGACCTATCTTGAACTGAATCAAGGCTGGCATACTCTTGGAGTGAACAGTGACGATGGTTTTGATGTGACTGTTGGACCCGCTCCTCAGGACATGCTTTCTCAAAGCTTGGGTAGTTTCAATGGAGGTCGCGGGGCTTCTGATTCATTGTTCGACATCTATGTCGAGGAATCTGGGTTTTACCCAACACGCTTGCTTTGGTTCGAAGGTACGGGTGGTGCCAACGTGGAATTCTTCAGTGTGGTCGATGGCGAAAAAATCCTGATCAATGATCGCGACAATCCCAATGCCATCAAGGCATATAAAACGGCTCAATCCAGACCCTATGTCTCTGGATTGTCCCCTGTGAGTGGAACTCTTGCACATGAAGTATCCTTTGAAATCACGAACGGTGACATTCTGATAGATCCTGATTCAATTGAACTTACTCTTGACGGAGCGCGGGTCGAATCTCCTTCCGTTGAAATTGATGGTGACGTTGTCATTGTTTCCTTTGATAATTCAGAGACATTTGAAGGTGGGAATCATTTGGCAACTTTGACTTATATTGAAAAAAGTGATCCCGAGATGAAACGGACCCTTGAGCATCGCTTCGATGTGCCCACGGGTATGGTGGCTGTATTGGAGGATGAACCTTTTGCATACTGGCAGTTTGGTGAAAACTCTGGAGCTGTCGCAGTCAGCGAATTGGGAGGTGGTATTACCGGAACTTATTACAACGGTCCCTCGCTTACTGAAGAACGTCTAGTCGTTGGAGCGGCCTCTGGCTCCGTTTTATTCGATGCTTCAAAAATGACTTATCTGGACATTCCTGATCATGAAAACATCAACGTGGCTTCGGGTAATCCCGGATGGAAGGAGAAAACCATTGAAATCTGGTTCAAAGCGAGGAACTTGCCTAACTCAGATCCATTGGGTGAAGGATTCGCTGCCGATGTGCCTGACTCTCAAATCATCTACGAACAAGGTGGGGCCACCCGTGGCTTGAACGTTTATCTGCGAGGTACGCAGGCCGGTGACAATCCACAAGAGGCGGAACTCTGGTTCTCAGCGATCAACCGTGCTGAGCAGGCATGGGGAGGGGTTCTCCCAACCGAGCAAACTGGAATTCCCACGAACGGAGATCCGGTTGCAATTGGGACTACGATCCAAGCGAATACGGTTTATCATGCAGTGATGGTCTTCAATGGTGATGACTCTGATCCGGATAGCTTTGAGGGAACTTTGACTGGTTATCTGCACGGTGAACAATTCGGTCAAGCAAGTGGAGTCCACCTGCTTTACAACCACTCAGATGACATTGCTTTTGGTGCTCGCAATGAGGAAGCTGTTCTAGCTGATTTTATCGCCAGTGGAACTTTTTCCCCTGATTTTTGGGCTGAAGGTAATTTGATGTGGTTTGACGGTTGGTTGGACGAAGCGGCGCTTTACAACAAAGCCCTTTCGCCAGAGCGCATCAAAGCACACTACGAAGCGGGTAACACGGAAGTAGAGTTTACCCCCGGAAATGGCGGCGGCAGCGGTCAGGTCAATTCCATCAGAATCGCAGATGGCAACGTGGTGATTGAATTTGAGGGTAATTTGAAAAGTTCTGCAAGTGTGACAGGGCCTTTTGCTCCCGTTGCTGGAGCAAGCTCGCCTTATTCAGTTGCGCCTGATCAGTCAGCTCAGTTCTATATTGCCGAGTAAAACAGTTTTTCCGTTAAAGTATCAGTTCTAAAAGCAAAAGGCCGGTTCCTTC
>ERZ1046876.1417-NODE-1417-length-15801-cov-4.255811_pt1 | contig 15801 bp, 14 predicted proteins | sample MGYA00383094_ERZ1046876 | MGnify/ENA primary metagenome ERZ1046876 (study PRJEB29581, sample SAMEA5548364) | metagenome | biome: marine; feature: coastal; material: water | depth 50 m | study: Short-term variability in the microbial, nano- and picoplankton...
CGATCAACGCGAACCCCAGCAGCACAGCAGTCAAAAGACTTACACGCTTCTTCATTATTTTTCCCTCTCAATTGACGATTCAATATGTGGTCTGATGGTCTGACCATAGCGGTCTTCACGGACATTCTCAAACCGGGCGCACGCTTTAAGGGTTATCACCCCTTCGGCCAATGGTTTCGGTACCTCTGAACTAGCCATTTATTGAACTGAATATGGCTTTCTTCTTGCCATGAATAACGGCCGCGAGGAGCGAACCGCGAACGCAGCCCCAACTGGACCTTGGTGGTGGCATCTTGATCCTGTTGGACAAACACTTGAACTCCTGCGTCAGCTGTTGCCGCAAGTTGTTCATACATCGGCTCCTCAAGCGCCGAGGGGTGATACAAGTAGCCGATTTCCACATCGATGGTTTCTGCAGTAACCGGGCGAATAATAAAAAAGAACGCTTGGTCCGGAGCCGTCCCCACACATAATGTGGGCGGCAACAAAGCAAACGTAGAACGCCAGCGTTCCTCTTCGGTCAAATTGGGAAAGACCGGGAAAAGCGCCTTATGGGTGGCGTTAAACCCCGCATCAATATGCTCGTAACCTCCTTCACGAAAAATGACGTTGCTGCCATCTTCCCAGGGGACAGGAAACCGACTGAGGTGGCTCGGGCAAAAGTCTTGAATGATCTGATGTAAACGATTGGCATGGTAACCATCATTAAAATTTTCAAACATGATCTTCCAATTCCACGGCAAGCCTTCCAAAGTAAAGGTTCCCGGGCAGACGGAATTTTCAAGGTCGTAGTTTGTTAAATACGGGGTGTAACGCTCGAGCGTCGGCGCCAAAGGAGCCGCCCCATCATCAAGGTTGACAAAAATGAACCCTTGCCAAACCTCAAGATTAAGATTAGGCAAACCCCACTCTGGCTTATTGAAATCTTGCGTCTTTTCCATAGCCGGTGCCCCCAGAAGTCGGCCATCCAAGGCATAGGTCCAATGATGGTACGGGCAGGTGAATTTGGTGTCATTTCCTGACCCTTCACAAATCTGCATAGCGCGATGTTGACATACCGATGAGAACGCTCGGATTTCTCCATCTTTGCCGCGAGCCACAATAATTGGTTCATCATTAGTATTTGCGCTAAACCAATCCCCTAATTCGGGCACCGAGCTGGCTAAACCCACGCAGAGCCATTCATGACCAAAAAGGGCTTCTTTCTCAAAATTTAAAAACTCTTCAGACCTATAAATGACCGGCGGCAAGGTAGCCGAGGTTTCATAAGAGTCAGTGGAAGCCTCAAAGGAATCCAACAACTCTTTGGTTAAAATGCTCATGAACTTTTCTCCATTTCAGTCAACAAATACTTGCGGATTTTCCCCACGCTGGTACGCGGCAACTCTTCGAGCACCACCACCTCACGCGGCCGTTTAGACCGAGAAAGATGCTCTTCACACCAGCGCAGTAATGCTTCCTCCGACAAATCTTGCTGGGCAGGGTTCAATACCACAAAAGCCACCGGCACTTCATCTCGTATAGCATCAGGGCGACCCACTACCGCTACTTCGCTCACCCCCGGATGCTCAGCGAGCACCGCCTCTACCTCTACTACGGAAACGTTCTCGCCCGCCACTTTTAATACATCAGAATGTCGACCATCAAAGAAATAGCGGCCTATTTCATCACAATAGGCGCGATCCCCTGTCAAAAACCATTCACCGCGAAAACTCTGCGAGGTGGTCTGCGGGTCATCTAAATAACCGGCGAACAAAGTAACCCCCGGCTTCCCCCCAACAACAATCTCCCCGACGCTGCCCGCAGCCACTATTTCTCCCCCCGGCCCTTGCACCTCAACCACACACCCCTCAGTGGCTCGCCCCATAGATGCTGGATTCGGGCTCGTGGAGTCATCGGTCAGCACCGCAGCGATGGTCTCAGTCATGCCGTACAGTTGGCGGGGAGAACAACCAAACCAAGAAGACACCGTGGCGTATTGGTCGGGCGTAATGTTCTGAGCAAACCAACAATGACGGAGAGCCAGACCTTCCACCGGGCCACCCCGAGCCAATATCATTCGCAAAGGTGCCGCAAACAAACTGACCGCCGTGGCCTCATGCCGCTTGGCCTGTTCCAAAAATCTACTGGCCGAAAAACTTGCCATAAGCGCCACGCTAGCCCCCGTCCAAATTGCTGAAGCAAACGAGTAGTACTGAGCATTAGCGTGAAAGAGGGGTAGCACTACCAACTGCCGATCCCCTGGACCCAAAGCAGCCGCTTGCGCCATAGAAAACCCAGCAAAAGCATAGTTTGCTTGCGTTACCTCAACCCCTTTAGGAAGCCCAGTAGTGCCTGAGGTAAACATCACGGCAGCTCGATCTTGTAACCCCACCGCCGGCCATGCCAAAAACGGCCGCTGGCCAAAAAACGTCAAATCGGCATCATCTTCGTCTACTTCAACTACCTGTAGAGAGCCACAGGCCCGGCGATAGACCTCAGAGCGAGAAGCTGCACAGAACCCCATCACAGGCAGTGTCCGCTCCAAGTGGCCAGCCAATTCAGTCTCGCCGGCTTGAGGGTCTGAAGGCACAATCCAAGCGCCGAGGCGCATGGAGGCCAACCACACGGCCACAAAAGACGGCGAGTTGGTGAGCGCCAAATGAACTGCGGAACCTTTTTTTACGCCGGCTTCGCTTAAAAATCCGGCAGCGCGTTGTATAACCTCATCGAATTCTTGGTAACTCCAAACAGAAATTACCCCTTGCGAATCCTCAAAGCGCAAAAAAACTTTATCGCTATGCAAGCCAATGGCGCGCTCCCATACCGAAGAAAAAGTTTGCGGGTTGACCCAATCTCCCATCAGTTCGCTCCGTAACCCCCACCACCCGGAAGCTCGAGGCGCACCACGTCTTCGGGTTTCAGGGTAATACGACTTTGGGTAAGCACCTGTTCTCCATTAACGGTAAACGCTCCGGTCGACCCTGGCTCTCCACCAAAAATCCCTTGCGGAGCTTCAACCAATCTGCTGGTCACCGCATTGAGTTCCCACATCCGTTCTGTGTCCACACTGAACTCAATGGTTTGCCCAAGCCCACCCGTCTGTTGACCTTCCCCACCGGACCCCTCACGTAGTTCTTTGCAGTGAAAATGAATAGGAGCCGACGCTTCAACCACCTCAATGGGGACCGCAGAAATGCCCGTCGGATACGAACAAGCAGAAAGGCCAGGCTTGGTCGCCCGCGCCCCAACCCCACCGGCGTAAGTAAACATGGCAGTAAGGAACGGGCTTCCGTCCTCGTGGGCACCGCTCACCTGCATTGTCCAAACAGCTCCCGACCCCTCGGCCATAGAAGACTCAGGCTTAATCTGCGCTAAAGCCTTTAATAAAGCATTCGGCAAGAACATCCCCACCACATGACGGGCCGTACCAGGTTGTGGCAACACTGCATTGACAATAGAACCTTCAGGGGCCACCATTTTAATGGGCAACAGGCTCCCATAGTTATTGGGAATTTCTGGGTTGAGCACCGACCGAACGGTAAACGTTGTATAAGCATGGGTGTAGTTGCGCACCACGTTGATGCCCCACGGGCTAGCGGGAGACGTACCGGTGTAATCCACCGTTATTTCTCCCGCCTCAGCATCAACATTGATTGAGCAAACAATGTCGATTTGACTGCCGTCAGCAAGGTCAAGTACCGCCGCTCCCGGGAACGACCCTGAGGTCAGCGTTCGGATACTTGCCCGCGTGGCTACCTCAGAGCGGTTAATGATCTCATCGGATAACTCTTCTATATCGTTGAGGCCGTGGCTGTCACAGAGTACAGCGAGGCGCTGAGCTCCTACTTCTCCCGAAGCCATTTGTGCATGCAAGTCACCGGCCATATGGTCGGGTTGGCGCACGTTAGACAAAATGAATCGCCAGACATCTTCATTGCGTTCCCCAGCGATCATCAACTTACAAATTGGAATCCATAAGCCTTCCTCAAAACAATCACGGCCACCGGCCCCAATGCCATAACCCCCCACATCTGTATGGTGAATGGTGGACCCAAAATAAGCAACGATGGAAGGAAACTCATCGCCCCCAACCTTGCGCCAGACCGGCACCAAAACCGTTACATCAAGTAGTTGCCCAGCAGTCTTGTAAGGGTCGTTGGTGATCAAGACGTCACCCGGAACTAGCGCTTCGGGCGGGAATTCGTCAAGCATGCTGGCTGCGCCCACTGCTAACGAGTTGATATGCCCTGGTGTCCCGGTCACTGCTTGGGCCACCATTCTCCCTCGTTGGTCAAACAGGGCATTGGCTAAATCGCCAGCCTCACGCACAATAGGACTAAACGCCGAACGTTGAAGGGCCCGGGCTTGTTCGTTCACAGTAGAAATCAGTGATTGCCACAGGATTTCCAACTCGATAGGGTCAAAGTCGTTCATTTAGTACCTCGGGTTGCCACCAGGCTGCCATCAGCATCTACCTGTACTGTCCACCCTGGTCGGATAACCGAAGTGGTCTCTCGCTCTTCTACGATGGCCGGGCCAACAAAGACCTGGCCTGTTTTTAATACCTCGCGCTGGTAAACCGGGGTTAGGTACGAATCTTCACCACGGTTGAAAACAACTTGACGGTGGTTGCTTGGAGAAGCCTCCTCAGCGGAGGAAGTTGCGCCCGCTGGCTCGAAGGAAGTTGGGTCAGAACTAGCCGACAAGCGCCAAGTCACGATCTCTATATCAACATCGGGAATAGCTAAACCATAAATCCGCTGATATTCCGCTTCAAAAGCGGCCAGCACCTCTTGGTTGTTGGCCGTCCATTTATCTCCTGAGTCAATCCACAGTGTTATTTCATTTCCTTGACCCACGTACCGAGCATCTACCCCATAACGAAACTGCACTGCCTGTTCTGGAACGCCGGCCGCCAGAAGCACTCGATGGCCTTCCTCGCGCAATTCAGCCAACAAGGCATCTCGCTCTTTGGTCTCTGGGTCGTCTAAACGACGGGGCAAGGACCGTGCTAAATCAATACGGACCGGAGAAACAAGCGTCCCGAAGGCCGAAAGCACACTGGCGTTTACGGGGAAAATCACTCGATCAGACTCCAACAAGTCGGCTACCCCACAAGCATGTACTGGCCCTGCGCCGCCGAAAGCCAGCACGGTAACCCCACGGAGGTCCACTCCTCTTTCAACTCCATGCATGCGGGCCGCCGCAGACATGTTTTGGTTCACTACCTCATGGACGCCGGCTGCGGTTTCAATCATAGACAAACCGAGATCCTCGGCTACTCCAGTCACCGCCTCTTGCGCTAAAGATGCATCTAAGGGCATGTCTCCACCTAAAAACCCTGCCGGGTCTAGCATGCCGAGCACCACATCTACATCGGTTACCGCCGGAACCGTACCGCCTTGTCCATAACTCGCCGGCCCCGGTTCTGCCCCGGCAGATTCAGGGCCCACCTTCAACAGACCAAACTGATCAACCCGGGCCAGACTTCCGCCACCGGCTCCAATTTCTACCAAATCCACTGAAGGCACGGAAACCGGAAACCCTGACCCTTTCTTAAAGCGGTACATGCGAGCCACTTCAAAGGTATTAGTGAGTTCAGGGGTAGCCGACTCAATCAACGTGGCCTTAGCGGTGGTTCCTCCCATATCAAAGGCCAACAAACGTTCTTCACCCATCCGAGAGGCGAACCAACAGGCAGCCAATGCGCCGGCGGCCGGTCCAGACTCCACTAAACGAATCGGCGCTTGGGCTGCATCATCTGCAGAAACTACCCCTCCGTTGGAAAGCATCATGAGCACCGACCCACCAAAACCTTCGGCCGTCAACCATTGTTGGAGTTCTTCAAGATATGGGCCAATTAGCGGCATGGTAGCGGCATTACATGCGGCGGTAATCATGCGCGGGTATTCCCGAAGTTGAGGAGAGATCTCTGCTGAGATACACACTGGAACATTAAGTTCCCTACGCAAATGGTCAGCAATAAGTCGCTCGTTGCTCACGTTGACGTACGAGTTGATTAAACAGACCGCCACTGATTCAACTTCAGCCTGAGCAAGTTTTTCGGTGAGGGCGACTAAGTCCGCCATCGAGGGAACCTGACCAACCTTGCCTTGAGCGGTGGTTCGTTCGTCTATTTCCCATGTGAGGTGACGGGGAATCGGCACTTCTGGAAACTCAATTTGCAAGTCATACATGTCATAGCGATGCTCATCACGAATCAACAACGTGTCGCCGAACCCGGTGGTGGTCACCAACCCTGCCTTACCAGTCTTTCCTTCGATCAGCGCATTGGTCACCAAGGTGGTGGCGTGCACAATCGGTGCGGTAATTTCCTGTGGGGTAACCCCGACTCGCTCAAGCAAACTCGTAACCCCAGTACGCACTGCATCTAGGGGCGCCGAAGGAGTCGTTAGGGTTTTTTCTACTTCCACTACGCCATTTGTTCCGTCAAGAAGCACGATGTCGGTAAAGGTGCCGCCGATATCTATCGCTAAACGCCAATCGTTAGTACTCATGATCCACCATTTCTAAGGTCATCCCTTGGGGGAACGAAAACATCCAATATCCAACATTCTTTAAATTCTTCATCGCCCAAGAAAACACTGTCTCCGTGCCATACCCCTTCTTCGGCTAGGTACACGTCGCCTGCGTGAAGGACTGTTCGTTCATTTGTGTCCTCTTTACCGATTCGAAAGTCCAAAGCGCCACGAAAAACGATCCCCAGTTGGGCATGGGCGAGATGTTGATGCATAAAAGAACCGGTTGCTCCTCCCTCGATGCGCCAAAAGCAAAGTTGCATGGTTTCTCCATCAATGATCCGACGGCGAAAACCAGGGCGGGCAGTTTCTTCAAACGCCTCTTCATCAAAAAAGTGCACATAGCGTGGGTCGTTGTTCATGATTCCTTAAAGAAGTTGGCCTAAAATACGTCGTTCAACTTCAGCCAAATGTTCTGCAGCCGCCGCGGCGGCCTGCACCGCATCCCCAGAAAGGATTGCCTGAGCGATCTGGCGATGCGCCTCCATGGACTTCCCAATGATCTTTCTAACTTCTTGACGATTGACTTGGGTGTAGAGAAGCGAAGCAAAGGCTGGCGAAGAAAAAAGAGCTTGCAAAACACGCTCATAAAGTTCCGCCATCAAAGTATTTCCACAGGCACCAGCAATAGCCGCATGAAAGCGGTGATCAAGTTCACGAAAAGCACTTAATTCCATATCGGGCCCGCCTCCGTGAGCCAACGAATGGATTTTTTCTCGTTGGTGATCGGTAGACCGGCAAGCGGCTAACTCGGTAAGAGAGATTTCGATAACCCGACGCGTTTCGAACAATTCGCGGATTTGCTCTTCAACCGTTCCGACCGTTGAGGAAACCACTCCCAAGTATTTCACTACATGCAGTCGGCCACTATGACGTTCCACCACTCCTAGCGAAATAAGTTGTTGAATCGCTTCTCGTACCGAGGTGCGCGCCACCCCAAATTCTTCACATAATTGTCGTTCGGCAGGCAATTGGGCGCCCGGAGCGAACCTACCCGAACGGATAGAATCCATAAGGTGATCACGCACTCGTTGAGCAACCGTAACGTGCTCTATTCGGCTAAAACTAGCCGGATTTTCTTCAGATGTCTCTAAGGAAATTTTCAGTTACCTCCTGGACGTTGGGCACCAAATCGTTCTATTTCTGATGTCAAGTTCAACGGCTCAATTACTGCTTGAGTTTCCGCTGCTCCCCAAAATTCTTGCGGGGTAAGCCACATGACTTCAAATTCCAAGCCATCTGGGTCGCTGGCGTACAGGCTCTTATTTACTCCATGGTCGCTGGCTCCGATAAGGCAACCAAGCGCTTCGAGACGTTCTTGGACTGCACGCAATTCACCCAAGGTTTCCACCTCCCAAGCAAGGTGGTACATCCCTACCGTGCCTCTACCGGCCGAAGAAGGTGCGGCCTGTTTACCTACAGTAAAAAGCGCGATGTCGTGGTGGTTTCCAGACCCAGGAGCGCGCATAAAGACGTACTGTCCACCGGGATCAACAATGTTGGATGTAAAATCCAGAACTTCGGAGTAAAACTTCTGATGCGCCGAGGCGTCGCGTACGTACAACACCACATGATTCAGTCGTTTGATCATTTCTCTCCATCAACCTTGGTCTGATGGTCTGACCATAGCGTCTGATGTACGGAACTAACTACATGGGCGGCGAATTGATGGAAACAAGTGCTGCTAACGATCCAAGACTTGTCGAGCTGCCGCTACGTCAATCTCTAACTGAGCAACTAGTTCTTCAACACCTTCAAAACGCCGTTCACCGCGCAAGAACTTCACAAAATCCACTCGACATTCTTGACCATAAAGATCCCCTTGAAAATCGATCAGGTGGGCCTCTAAAAGAGACTGACTGGCATGTTGATAAAAGGTCGGTCGGCGGCCAATGTTGATTGCACAGGGATAGCGCTCATCGTCTGGCAACGTACACCAACCGGCGTAGACCCCATCGGTTGGCCAAGCCCGCTCCTCATCCATCGGAATATTGGCCGTGGGAAACCCGATGGTTCGCCCTCGTTGATCACCCTTGACCACCAAACCGGAAAGCCGGTACAAGCGGCCTAACAGGTCTGCAGCGTGCGAAACATCGCCTCCTCGCAAAGATCGACGAATCGCAGCAGAGGAGACTGACTCCACCTCCACCCCTATCTCGTTCACTGCCTTCACCACAACCACCGAAAGGTCGAACTCATTTTGATGATCCCTTAAAAACGAAAGCGTCCCTTCTCGGCGGTGGGCAAAATGCAAATCATCTCCAGCAACCAGAACTCGCACGCCTGCTTGGCTAAGTAAAACTTCATTCACAAACTCTTGGGCCGAACGCAGTGCTTCTTGCTCGGTAAAATCTATTAGATATGCCCGCTCCACCCCAAGGTCCGCCATGAGGGTCAAGCGGTCAGTCAAAGACGTCAGCAACTTTGGTGTGCTTTCTGGGCGAAGCACGCCAGCCGGGTGCCCGCTAAAAGTCACCGCAGCGCTTACCATTCCTCGACGGTTTGCTTCGCTGACTGTCTCGTGCAAAACGGCCTGATGCCCAAGATGCACCCCGTCAAAGGTGCCCAACGCAGCCACCACCCCACCTTGAGGCAGTTGATCTAAGCCCAAACGATAGGTATCCATGGTTGCGTCATCCTAGTGATTCTTTAGTGGTTCACCGCTTCTGGGCCTAGTGATTAATAAAGCAGCGAGGGCGCTAAGGTCTGTCCATGCCTTACGACTCTTTTCCCCTTCCCTTCAGCAAAGACCAACCTTCGCTCGGTTGCTGGATAAAGACTCCGTCAAGCATGGCTGTAGAGGCAGCGGCCCGAACCGGTTTTGACTACCTCTGCTTAGACATGCAACACGGCTTGGTTACCAAAGAAGACCTCGTACCGTTACTTACCGCCGCTCGACCAGAATCTGCCCGAACCTTGGTGCGGGTGCCCAGCAACCAGCCCGACATTATCGGTTGGGCTTTAGACGTCGGAGCAACTGGGGTGATCGTCCCCATGGTCAACTCAGCTGCAGAAGCCCAAGCAGCAGTGGATTCTTGCCAATATGCCCCTACAGGCACCCGCAGCGTGGGCCCCACTCGGGCAGGCGTCATTTACGGCCCCAACTACGTGGATGAGGTTATTGAACGTGTGCAGTGCCTTCCCATGATCGAAACCATCAAGGCCCTCAATGCATTAGACGAAATTCTGAGCGTAGAAGGTGTCAACACCATCTACGTCGGGCCCTCGGACCTTTCAACAAGTTTGGGGTTGGGCCCCGGCAACCATGACGGTGAAGCGGCCTTTGATGAAGCGTTAGCCAGCATTGTGGAGACCTGCCGACGTCATGATGTGGTGCCCGGTATCCACGCCAACACCACCTTGGCCAATCGCCGCCTTGAGCAAGGATTCAAAATCGTCACCATTGTGGAAGACTTGGGATCGCTTAACGCAGGGTTCACCAGTGCCTTGAACGAAATCTCTGGCCGCTAGTACAAGCCTAGTAGGCGCCCAGAGAGGGCCAAAACAGCCAATGTCAATACTGGGCGAACCACCTTTTCTCCTCCGGTTACCGTAAAACGTGCACCCAACGTTCCACCCACCGCAAACCCTGCAGCCAAAACCAATGCTGGACCCCAAGCGATTTTTCCGTTCAAAATAAATACCGGAAGAGCTGTCACGTTAATGGTCATAGATACCAGCACTTTGACATTGTTGGCCAGCACGAGATCCATTCCGGAACGAGAAAGAGCGAGAACCAGCAACAGGCCAATCCCTACTTGGAAAGCCCCGCCGTAAAGGCCGATTCCAAAAAACACCAGCACGGTAGCCGGCAAAGACCACGACCCTAGAGCTGCCTTAGGAGGTCGTAAAGCCAGCAACAAGAGAGGGACCATGAGAATCCCGAAAATCTTCTCAAAGAGTTCGTCAGAGAGAAAAGAAACACCAAATGACCCAACCAGTGCCCCACCCACTACCGGCAACAACACCGGTGTCACTCGAGAAAGTCCTTCTACCCCTAAACGACGAAAAGCGGTAGCGGCTGCTGCTGTTGATGCCAAAATACCCACCCGGTTTGACCCGTTGGCGATGTTTCCTGGCACCCCCGCCACCACCAAGAGCGGGACGGTAAGCATTGAACCACCACCGGCCATGGTGTTAATAACCCCGGCAAACGCCCCACCGGCTAGCAAAAGGCAGGCAGTAAAAACGGTCACGATGAGTGTTCACATTTTTTTTTCAAAATGGACACCCACAGCAAAATCAGAAAGCAACGAGACCCTCTCACCTAGTCGCAAAGAGGGAAGCCCGTCCTCTACTTCAACTGTTGTAGACAGTGTCCCAAAACCGTCTTGAGCTATCTCAACACAGTAGCGACCTTGCTCTGGCAACAAAATTTCTGGGTCGATTTCCACCATCAAGGCTTTTGGAAGAAACGTCCCCCGCACCTCATAAGGGCGACCCAACATGGCGTTGGCTCGTGCGAGGTCTCCACGCCCCAAAGCACGACGAATAAAGGTTGACGACACTTGTTCATGATCGCGGGCCGGCGCTCCATCCATGCCCACCAGGCCAAGGCCCGTAACGGTGAAACCCAACGCTTGGCCCATTTCGCGCAGCAACGCCACGTTACCCAAACGGCGAAAACCAAAATGAAAATCTTCACCCACCACAATGAGTTTCACCTTCAAGCAACCAACTAACACGTTGCTCACAAAATCCTCGGCAGTTTCGGCGGCGCGAGCCTCATCGAAAGGAACCACCAGGGTTTGGTCAACGCCAGTAGCAGCCAGCAACTCAAGTTTTTGTTCTAAGTCGGTTAACAACAATGGAGCCGATTCGGGGCGAACCACCGAAGCCGGATGCCGGTCAAAAGTAACCACCGCTGAACCTAAACCGCACTCCTCGGCGAGGCGGCATACCTCGGCAATAACTTTTTGGTGGCCACGATGCACCCCGTCGTAGGCGCCGATGGTCAGCACAGTGCCAACAGAATCCGGTCGAGCCGGTTGCAATGTACGGTGAACTTCCACGACCGCAGACTATCCGAACCGCTCTAACCGACCAGCACCACGGAAGGTTTCGCCCGACCCTTGTGTGGTTCGTAAACGGCAAGCAACTCGCCCTCGGTGTTGAGAACCCCCCATGGGCCATCTCCGTCTACCCCAAGCAGGTCGAGGTCCAACACTTTGCCATGGGCTACCGCTTGAGCAATTTCTTCAGACACCGTGACCGAAGAAAAATCCCTTAACGCGGTGGCCGCAGAAAGCAGCACCGGTTTCTCTAATGGGTGGGCTTCGTCAATGGTAACCGAGCCCACCGCCAGGCGACGCAAGCCGGTGAGGTGAGCGCCGCCCCCTAAAGCCGTTCCTACATCTGCAGCCAAAGTACGAATATAGGTACCAGAGGAGCACGACACATCGCAAGAAAAAATCAGCGGATCTTCGGTTGCGGCGATTTCAAAATGGTAAACGGTGACTGGCCGGGGTGGCCGCTCTACCTCGCCCCCTTCACGAGCTATTTCATGAAGTCGCCGGCCCCCTATTTTGATAGCCGACACCATGGGAGGAATTTGTTCAATCGCTCCAATAAATTTCTGGGCCGCCGCCTCGACCTGTTCAAGGGTTACCCCCGCCATGTCATGCGTTGCCGTTATTTCTCCGGCCGCATCTAACGTTGAGGTTTCTACGCCCAGCACAATTTGCCCGGTATAGCGTTTAGAAAGCCCGGTCAGATACTTGAGTAACCGTGTTGACTTACCAACCCCCAGAACCAGGACTCCGGTGGCATCGGGGTCCAAAGTGCCGGAATGGCCAACTTTGCGGGTGCCGAGAATGCCGCGAGATTTAGCTACCACATCGTGGCTGGTCCAGCCCGACGGTTTATCAATGATGGCGATGCCGTTGGGCGGCGGATCAGTCTTGTTCATCCGCAGCGTCGTTTATTTCACGCAAAATAGTTTCAATGCGATCAGCGGAACGGCTTACCTCATCAGTGGTAAAAAGCAAAGGGGGCACCCTGCGTAGACGAGTTTGCGTGCCAATCGCTCGCTGCAATTGTTTTCGATGATCTTCGAAAGCTTTCAGCAAGTCGTCGTCTTCGACGTTTCCTAAAACGTAAACCTTGGCTTGGCTAAGGTCCCGGTCGGTCACCACCCCAGTGATGGTGGCCAGAACAAGGCGGTCGTCGTCTATGTGTTCTAACTCCTCAGCGAGGATGCGGCGAAGCAACTCATTGAGTCGGTCGGTGCGGTCATAGCCGCGGGTAGAACGACTAGAGCGGCGAGGTTGTCGAGCCATAAGATCTAGACCCGGGAAATTTCCCGATCCTCATAGGTTTCGATAACATCGCCGGCCTTAAGGTCTTGGAAGTCCGAGAGGCCGATACCGCATTCGAAACCGGTTTGGACTTCGGCCACATCTTCTTTGAAGCGTCGCAACGACTTGATATCGCCCTTCCAGATGATGGCTCCGTCACGCAAGAAGCGCACTTTGGAGCCACGCGAGATGGTGCCGTTTTGAACATGGCAACCTGCGATACGCCCGATTCGAGGAACGGTAAAGATTTCTCGTACCTCTGCGTCGCCGGTAACCACCTCTTCGAACTCGGGGGCCAACATGCCGACCATGGCTGATTCGATATCTTCAATCAACTTGTAGATGATTTCGTAAGTACGGATCTCTACGTTTTCGGTTCGAGCAAAGTCTCGAGCCTTGCGTTCGGGGCGCACGTTGAAGCCAATAATGGTGGCGTTGGCGGCCGCCGCTAATTGGATGTCGTTTTCGGTGATACCGCCAACCCCGCGGTGTACAAAAGACAGGCGCACTTCTTCACGCTCAAGTTTGCGCAGGCTCTCAATTACCGCTTCCAACGAGCCATTAACGTCCGCTTTAACAATGAGGTTCAAGTTGGCTGCTTCGCCCTTTTGAATCTGCTCAAAGATGTCTTCCAAGCGAGCGCCGCCCGAAAGAGCGTGAGCATCACGGCCAATGTTGGCTTGGCGACGCCAGTGGCCACGTTTGTCGGCCACCCGGCCGGCAATTTTTTCGTTCGGAGCAACCACAAAGCCTTCACCGGCATCTGGCACATCAGACAAACCCAATACCTGAACCGGGGTTGAAGGGCCAGCTTCTTTAACTTGTTCGCCTTGATCGTTGATCATGGCGCGAACCTTGCCCCAAGCGGCACCAGCCACCAGAGGGTCACCGACGCGAAGGGTGCCTCGTTGCACCAAAATGGTGGCCATCGGCCCACGGCCAATGTCAAGGTTTGATTCCAGGACTACGCCCTGGGCACGACCATCGGGGTCAGCACGGAGGTCTTCTACCTCAGCGATGACCTGCAAGTTGTCGAGAAGATCGTCGATCCCCGTGTTTTGTAAAGCCGAAACCTCAACCGTCACGGTGTCGCCACCCCAAGATTCGGGCACCAGTTCGTGTTCGGCAATTTGCGCCAAGACACGATCTGCATCAGAATTTTCACGATCCATTTTGTTGATAGCCACCACGATGGGGACATCAGCAGACTTAGCGTGGCTAATAGCCTCCACGGTCTGGGGCATAACCCCGTCATCGGCGGCTACCACCAGAATTACAATGTCGGTGGCTCCCGCACCTCGGGCTCGCATGGCGGTGAACGCCTCGTGGCCCGGAGTGTCAATAAAGGTCAGCGTGTTTCCGCCATGCTCAGCTTGGTAGGCCCCAATATGCTGGGTGATTCCTCCCGCTTCGCCATCCACCACGTTGGCTTTACGAATTTGATCAAGAAGCTTTGTTTTCCCGTGATCTACGTGACCCATGACGGTAATAACCGGCGGGCGCAGAGGTGCTTCGTCATCGGCGGCGTCGTCGATGACGTCAAGCAGTTTAAGCAACTCGACTTCTTGTTCTTCGCCGAGGTCAACCATGCGGATTTCCGCACCAATTTCAGCGGCAAAGAGTTCGATCATGTCATCAGAAAGCGACTGGGTAGCGGTAACCATTTCGCCTTGTTGCATCAAGAAACGCACCACGTCTGCGGCGGTACGGTTTAGTTTCGGGCCAAGTTCTTGAGCGGTACTCGAACGTTCAACAACCACTTCGCCTTCCGGCACTGCTGCATCTTCGGGCGTGTAGTTCGGGGTGCCCATGGGCTGCAGTTCTTCGCGACTACGGCGACGCTTTTTGCGTCGAGCTGGTGGGCGTCGACCGCCAGGGCCGCCAGGGCGTCCGCCGCCGGGACCACCAGGTCGAGCTCCACCGGGTCCGCCACCAGGGCGCACGCCGGCACCAGGTACCGATTCACGTGGGCCTCCACCAGGTGCTGGACGACGTCCGGCCGGAGGAGGACTATTACGGCGTCCCGGAGGGCCACCCGTAGGTTGTTCATTTCGACGACCACCCATACCGGGAGGCGGCGGAATAGGTTTTCCGCTATTAGAGGTAAGGGGCCCAGGGGGCGGAGGAATAGGTTTTCCCGTTGAAGACATGGGAGGAGTTGCCCCAGCAGCCGGCATACGCTGCGCAGGGTTGACTCGTTCTGCAGGGTCGGGAATTACCGATTTTTCCGCAGCGGGCGGCTCTTCTTTTTCTTCTTCGACTTCTGGTTCAGGAGTTGGTTTTGTTGGAGCGGATGAACCGCTAGAAGAAATCACTCGTGGGATAGGCGCAGCAGGCGCCTCTTCGGGTTCAACCAAAGTGTCTTTTTCTTCGGTTGTTTCTTCTTCGTCAACAGGGAGTTCAGGCTCAGGCTCAGGCTCAGGTTCTGGTTCTGGTTCTGGTTCTGGTTCAGGTTCTGGTTCAGGTTCTGGTTCAGGCTCGGGCGCTGGTTCAGGCTCTTTAATCGGCTCTGGTTCTTCTTCAACCACCTCACGAGTGAGGCCTTCACGCTTTGCTTTACGGCGCACCCGGTCGGCTTGGGGTTCGGGCATGCCCGATGAGTGACCCTTGACGCCAATACCCAGCGTTCCACAGAGATCCACGACCTCTTTATTGGTCATTCCAAGTTCTCGCGCCAATTCATAGACGCGGATATTGCTCGCCACGGTGATTCTAAGCTTTCGATAGAAAATGGCCTGAACAGCCAATGCCTGACGTTATCGCAGAAGCGACCCTGTTCACCCGTTCTCGGCCGAGGAAGCGTCACCTTTTACTGACCAACTCCTCAACAAATCGACGAATGCACCCTCAGGAAGTGCCGTTCGTAAGGCTCGACTCAGTGCATTCCGTTCAATGGCCTGCACTAAACACGACTGTTGACGGCAAAGATACGCTCCGCGACCGCCCAATTTTGACCCCAGCAACAACTGTTGTTTTACACTGTC
>ERZ1046876.1421-NODE-1421-length-15773-cov-4.967808_pt1 | contig 15773 bp, 10 predicted proteins | sample MGYA00383094_ERZ1046876 | MGnify/ENA primary metagenome ERZ1046876 (study PRJEB29581, sample SAMEA5548364) | metagenome | biome: marine; feature: coastal; material: water | depth 50 m | study: Short-term variability in the microbial, nano- and picoplankton...
GCCGGCTGACCGCTCCAGCCGCGCAACCATTTTTTGCTCCTGTTCCAGACGCCATTGATAAACGCAGTCAAATGAAGGTGCCTGCAACATGACCCAGCGATCAACTCGTCGATAAAGCTGGGAAAAATGCTCGGCCAGCGAATTATTGACATAATTACGCCAACGCCCGTCGCTGTCTTCGCGGACCTCCAGTGCGTTGACTGGCTCAGCCAGTTCATCGACGGGCTGCGCCATTGCGCCCATACACCAGCCCTCAAGAAAAACGACCTGAACAGGCGAGGTGACCAGTTCCCACTCTGACCCCGGCACTCTGTCAACAAGGGACTTATCAAAACGGGGAATCGACGCTGGCTTGCCACCAAGCAGCGCATCCAGGGTTGCAGATAACAGGCCCATATCGTGAGTACCCGGCGCTCCCCGGGTAGCAAGCAGAGGATGAATATCCAGCGCAATATGCCGACGCTCCCGCGCAGTCAGATAGAAGTCGTCAAGGGAAAGGGAAGCAGAGGCAAGCCCATAATCTGCCTGCAACAGCGAGCAGAGATAATCACACAAAGTGGACTTTCCCGACCCCTGGCTGCCGTTCACCGCTACCAGCAAAGTCCGCGCCGCACTATTTTGGTGCTCAACAAGCGCCGTGGCCAGAGGACCGAACCAATTCAGTGCATGACTCAGGTAGTCGTCGGGTAATCGGTTGCGCGCAAGAAAGGATTTTTGCCAGTCAGGCAAGGACTCCGCCATTGATCATCCAATAATCAGTTTTGTCTGCTGTGAAACTTAGCAGATTCCATGCCAAAGGCACCAAATTGGTGAGGCACTACATGATTAAATGGCGAATATCCGATAATAAAGCCACCAACTGAGTCATGAAGCGACCCGCGTCTCCGCCGTTGATTACCCGGTGATCGTAAGACAAAGACAGCGGCAACATTTTTCTTGGCGCAAAGTCCTGGCCATCCCACACGGGTTGAATGTCTGCTCTGGAAACACCCAAAATACCAACCTCGGGTGTATTAACGATAGGAGTGAATCCTGTACCGCCAATATTGCCAAGGCTGGAAATCGTAAAACACCCTCCCTGCATCTGTGCAGGACTGAGCTTGCGCTCCTTGGCTTTGCCGGCAAGTTCGAGTATCTCTTCGGCAAGATCCCAAACGCTCTTTTTGTCCGCGTCGCGAATCACCGGCACCATCAGGCCTGCCGGGGTGTCTACCGCCATACCAATATGGATATACTTTTTGTACACCAAAGCATCGCCGCCGTCTGCCAGCGAACTGCAGAATTTGGGATGGTCTCGCAACGCCACCGCCAGAGCCTTGATCAGGAAGGGCATTGGCGTCAATTTCACGCTGCGGCGCTCTGCCTCGACTTTCATACTCGCGCGGAAAGCTTCTAATTCAGTGATATCTGCCGAGTCGTTCTGGGTCACATGCGGAACATTGAGCCAGCTGCGCTGCATGTTCGAAGCGGTGAGTTTATCCAGCTTGCTGCGCTGGGTGATATCCACTTCACCAAACTTGCTGAAATCCATTTCCGGAACGAGCGGCAAGCCAGCGCCACCTGCAGTTGCAGTGGCTGGCTTGTTTAAACGATCCTGCACGTACTTCTGTAAATCCTCCTTGAGCAAGCGGCCACGGGGGCCAGAGCCACTGACCTCAGCAAGCGTCACGCCAAACTCGCGCGCGAGTTTACGCACCGCTGGGCCAGCATAGATGCCACCAGAAGACTCCACTGCGTCTGCTTCAAGAGGTGCCGCCACTTGTGGTTTTGGAACTGGCGCTGCTGGCGCTATTGCAGGAGCAGCTTCAGCAGGCTTGAGCGGCTCTGCTACTACCGGGTCCTGTTGAGGTGCGGCCGAAGTCTTCATCAATAGCAAAGCATCTCCCTGCTTGACGCTATCGCCTTCGCTCACCTGTATCTCGGTAATCTCACCGCCGAAAGGTGCGGGCACTTCCATCGACGCTTTATCGGATTCCAGCACAACCAGGGAATCGCCCTCCGCGACCGTATCGCCCACCTTAACGCTTAGCTCAATCACCTCGACTGCCTCGTCTGTACCGATATCTGGTACGGGAACGCGACTGGAGACAGCGTCTGCTGCTTCGGCGGCAACCGACGGAGCCGATTCAGCGGGCGCTGACTCTATGATGACTTCTGCCAGAGTTTCACTGTCAACCGCTTGCGGCTCCGGCACAGCCGCAGTATCGCCGGCCACTTCGATCACTGCCAGGGGCGCACCCTCAGCCAATTCCTGGCCCTCAGTCACCAGCAGTTCGACCAACACCCCGGCGACAGTCGACGGAATCTCCATCGAGGCCTTGTCAGACTCCAATACGATCAAACTCTGATCTACGCTGATCTCATCGCCCACCGCGACCAGCAATTCAATCACTTCTGCGCCCTCGGCACCGCCGATATCAGGGACTGTCACTTGTTGTTTAGTCACAATAGATTCCTTGCTCAAACGGTCAGCGGATCAACTTTATCCGGGGAAATGCCCAAGTCCTTCATCGCAGCTGCCACAACAGCGGGCTCAATTTGCCCCAGGTCAGCCAGCGCTTTGAGCGCCGCCAAGACGACAAATTCGCGGCTCACTTCGAAGAAATCTCGCAACTTGCCTCGGGTATCTGAACGACCAAAGCCATCCGTTCCCAGCACTGTGAAATGCCCGGGCACAAACTCACGAATCTGGTCGGTATAGGATTTCATGTAGTCTGTGGCAGCAATAAAGGGACCCGATTGCGATTGCAGCTGCTGAGTCACGTAAGGCACCTTCGGTTCATCTTCAGGATGGAGCAGATTCCAACGCAGCGCCGCCTTGCCTTCGCGCTGCAGCTCATTCACTGACGTGAGACTCCACACGTCTGCGTCGATACCATAGTTCGCTTCCAGTATCTCGGCAGCGGCCTCGACTTCGCGCAAAATGGTGCCCGCCCCCATTAGCTGGACCCTTTGCTTGCTCGTCCCCTCGCTCGCGCGCAAATGATACATACCCTGAATAATGCCTTCTTCGGCACCCTCTGGCATTGCAGGTTGCACATAGTTCTCGTTCATCGTGGTGATGTAATAGAACTTGTTCTCTCCAAGCTCATACATGCGATGCAGGCCATCCTGAATAATCACCGTCAACTCATAGGCATAAGCCGGATCATAACTAACACAGTTAGGAATGGTGCTGGCTTGCAGGTGGCTGTGCCCATCCTGGTGCTGCAGTCCCTCGCCATTCAAGGTGGTCCGACCGGCTGTAGCACCAATCAAAAAGCCTCTAGCCTGGCAGTCGCCAGCAGCCCAGGCCAGATCGCCGATGCGCTGGAAACCGAACATAGAGTAGTAAATGTAAAATGGCACCATGGAGTAGCCACTGGTGCTGTAAGACGTGGCCGCTGCCAACCAGGCAGAAAACGCGCCAGCCTCGTTAATGCCTTCTTCGAGTATTTGTCCTTGTTTGTCTTCTTTGTAAAACATGATCTGGTCGGAGTCATGTGGGGTGTAACGCTGGCCCACAGAGGAGTAAATGCCCAATTGACGAAACATTCCCTCCATTCCAAAAGTGCGCGCCTCATCCGGCACAATAGGCACTACTCTCTCACCGACAGACTTGTCCTTGACCAAACTGGAGAGCAGTCGGACAAAGGCCATAGTGGTAGAAATTTTTCGCTTACCGCTACTTTCGAGCTGTTTGCTAAAGTCTGCCAGCGGCGGTGTTTTCAGCAATTCCATCTCATTACGACGCGCCGGAATTGATCCACCCAGCTCTTCCCGACGCTGGCGCATGTAGCGCATCTCGGGACTATCCGCATCGGGGCGATAATAAGGCACATCAGCCAGTTCTTCGTCATTGATAGGAATACCGAAACGATCGCGGAACGCCTTAAGACTATCCATATCCAGTTTTTTCAGCGAATGGGTCTCGTTATTGGCCTCGCCCGCCTCTCCCATGCCATAGCCCTTCACCGTCATCGCAAGAATAACGGTCGGGCGCTCCGTTTCGGCTACCGCTTCAGCATAGGCGGCATAAACTTTGTAGGGGTCGTGCCCGCCTCGATTAAGATACATGATGTCTTCGTCAGACAAGTCCTTCACCAGCTCCAGCAGTTCGGGATACTTGCCGAAAAAATGCTCGCGGGTGTAGGCGCCGCCGTTGTATTTGTAGTTCTGTAACTCACCGTCACACACTTCGTCCATGCGCTGGCGCAGCAAGCCAGTCTTGTCTTTCTGTAACAGTGGGTCCCACTTCCTCCCCCAAATTACCTTGATGACGTTCCAGCCAGCACCGCGGAACACACCCTCCAGTTCCTGAATGATCTTGCCAATCCCTCGAACCGGGCCATCCAGGCGCTGCAAATTACAGTTGATGACAAAATTCAGGTTGCCCATTTTTTCTCTGCCCGCCAGGGCAATGGCACCCAACGACTCAGGCTCATCACACTCACCGTCGCCCATGAAGCACCAGACCTTGCGATCTCCGTGGTCAAGCAAACCGCGGCTTTGCTGATACTTCATGACGTGGGCCTGGTAAATAGCCTGAATGGGGCCCAGCCCCATAGAAACAGTAGGAAACTGCCAGTAGTCCGGCATCAGCCAGGGGTGGGGGTAAGATGACAAGCCGTTGCCGTCAACCTCGCGTCGAAACGAATCCAGCTTTTCTTCACTGAGCCTCCCTTCCAAATAAGAACGAGCGTACATACCTGGCGCCGAGTGCCCCTGATAAAATACCAGGTCACCCGGGTGACCACTCTCGGTACCGCGGAAGAAGTAGTTAAAGCCGATATCGTACAGCGTGGCACTGGAAGAAAAACTCGAGATATGGCCGCCCAGCCCTTCGTCATTGTCATTGGCCCGCATCACCATTGCGAGCGCGTTCCAGCGAACGAGTGAGCGAATTCGACGCTCCATAAACAGGTCTCCCGGCATGCTTTTCTCTTCAACCGGAGGAATGGTATTCACAAAGGGAGTTACAACAGAAGACGGCAGGCGGACATGGCTCTCCATTGCATAGCGACCCAACTCGCGCATCAAGAAGCCTGCCCGCTCGGCACCACTGTTTCTCACTACCTCATCGAGAGAGTCCAGCCACTCTCGAGTTTCAATAGGATCCTTATCTTCAGCCATGCTCACCTCTAGGTTTCTTTTGCTCTGCAGGCACATGATGGTTCTTTAATAGAACTTGTAATCTTCTATGGGCCTTGGAAGTATAGTCGATTGCCAGAACGGCCCACAGGAACTCTCCCCAGGCTACTGCAATGTAATAATACTACAGTATAGGGAGTAGCATTGAAACCTGGGTTCCAAATAAGAACGGTAAAAAGTGATAAAAAACAGTAATTTGCAGTGCTGCCTACTTATTTTATGTACTTTTATTACATTTTTTATTCGATATCGTACACTGCATGGCCTGACTTCAGCTGAACGGCGGACTCAATGCTCCGTCCTGCCCCTCGCGGAAACTGGCCACGTGCGCCAGGAGCGGCGACCTGCAAAGAACGCTGTTGATTCAGGAAGACTTCTTCAAAATAAGCCTGCCATTGTTCCCTGCTGAGCGACTTAATAGCATTGGCCATGGTCTGACGGCCATTAAACTCATATTGTTTTTTAGCTATTGACTGCCAGTAAAACTCCGCCTGCTCCCAAAGATTTTTATGAGGCCGCAAAACTTCGTTTATTAAGGCATCCCGATGACGCTGGAATTGCTCCTCATCAACTGCCAATGGCACATCACCGAGAAAAGCGCTCATGGCGTCTGAGAGAGCTGCGGCATCAGCAACCGGTGACTGAATCAGCATCACCAGACCCGGAACATCGAGCTGCGGCCAGGCAAATGTGCTCACGATGTAGCCCAACTGTTGTTCGGTTCTCAGCTGCTGGAAAAAACCCGACTTCATGATTTGCACAGTAAGCGCGGTGGCAGCGCGGTCTTTCCAGGAATTGCCCGCTCCCTGCAGATACCAGGCAAGGACCGCATCGTCATGTTCAACCTGGACGGGATAAAGCAATGACTCTCCCTCAGCGATCTTTAGCACTTTCAAGGGTTGTAAATCGGGAGCAACACCGTCCGGCAAAACTAAATCAAGTTTGCGGGCCAGCGCCTGAACAGAGTCGGGCGAATAATTGCCATAGATCATTGCCTCGGCATTGGCGCTGCCCCAGAAATTAACGACGTAGGCATTGAGGTCTTCTACCTGCATGCCTCGCAGCGCTGCAATCACAGGCTCTTCGCCCCACTCCCCGTAGAGCAAAGATTCACGCAAATCATCGAGCACCTGACTGCTAGGGCGCTTGGCCACAGAATTTTCCAGTGCGCGAATCATGTCCTTGCGAATGTTATCAAAGCGTTGAGAGTCAAAGTTTGGGCTGGCCATTACCTGCAGCAATTCTTGCAAAAGCACCGCCTGTTTGTCGTTGTACCCGCTGATACGCAGGCTAATACCTTGCGCATGCTTGTATAGGCTGAAGTTAAGCCCTGCCAGCAATGCAGGATAGGTGTATTCATTCACCTGGTCTTTCAGCAGAGCGGTGTAAAGCACCGCACTCGCATTCTGCTGCGCTGATTGCCCAACCAGCGGCGAGCGGAAATTGATATAGGTGGCACCGCGAGGTAAACGAAATTGCTCATCCTGGGCATACCAAATTTGCTTGCGCTCTTCATCCAACACCAGAACTGGCGCCGACGGGTTGTCCTTTTCGATGTTGACCAGGGAGACGTCTTCAGCAATAAACTGGTTCGGGGTGGGCAAGTGAAAAGCGTCGGTGACGCTACCGGATTGCCAAGCGGCCAGCTGCTGGGCACTGGGCTGACGCACCGAATAGGGCACGCCATAATGTACAGACTCACGATCGGTCCGCGCCGAAGCATCCTGGAGTTCTACCAGTGCATTGACCGGAACCATGTTTCCTAACAGCTCCTCTAACATCGGCGCCTGATAATCACTCATCAGGTAACCGCCCTGCAATACGTCAATCGGATCGTAGGTATGCATACCTCCCGAGAGAGCACTCACATACCCCATGGGGCTGCCCTTCTCCTGAAATCGAAAAGCCAGCTGCGCAAGCTGAGCCTGTTCATCGTAAAGCCATTCCTTGGGACCTTGCTCTCTGAGCATTTCGAGGTAGGAAAATAAAAGCTGCAGCACGCGCTGCTGATTGACAACCCCCTCTTCAGTAAGAGAGACGCTGATGCTGAACAAGGCTCCACCGCGCCAGGCCAAACCAAGCCCCGCGCCAAGACCCTCGGCCAGACCCTCAGCTTTTAGTTGCGACAACAAACTTCCCTCTCCCTCATGCCCCACAAGATTACCCAGATAAGAGAGCGGCTTGGCCTTGTACTCCGACCGATAATCGGCGATCGGGAAGGACACCTTCAGCTGACGCAGGGTGGCCTGCGGCTTTACTTCCACCTCCATAGGCAAAACGCCATCAGCAAACATGGGCGCTGCAATTGGAGCATGCTGGAAGGACTTGTTAGGCACGGGAGAAAACAGGGGTTGCACCAAATCTTCCAACTCATCCAGTGACTCGGACCCCAGCACCACCAGACGCATCATGTTGGCTGAGTAATACTTGTCATAAAAACTCAATAGCTCATCCCGAATGGCAGACCCCGGGCGATCGGCCAGACTCTCGAGGCTACCCACTGAAAACTGACTGAACGGATGCTCCGGATTCATGACTTCCTGCAACACATCCAGGGCTCGACGCCCATCGCTTTTCAGGCCCATCTGATACTCAGCCTCTACCGCATTCTTTTCCCTGTCTACATACTGGGCATCAAACCGGGGCGCTATAAAGAACTGCGCAAAACGATCCAGTGCCTCCGGAAGATAGGTAGCGTTAATGTCAAAAAAGTAATTGGTGTGTTCAAAGCTGGTGTAGGCATTGCGGTTACCGCCATGCTCGGTCACAAATTCCGCATACTCTGCGGCATCGGGATATTTATCAGTGCCGAGAAACAGCATGTGCTCCAGAAAGTGAGCGAGACCACCGCGACCTTCGGGGTTATCGCCACTGCCCACGTTAACGTCAAGCGAAGCAGCCGCTTTTAGGGTATCCGGATCCGAGATCAACAAAACCTGCATCTGATTTTCCAGCGTCAGCAGGCGATACTCTCGCTCGTCATTAGGGCTCTGCACGGGCGCCAAGCCAGCATCGGGAAAGTGGGCGCACGCAGACAGTACAGCAAGTAAAAGGGGGCCTGACAGAAGCTGTAACTTCCGTCGTGTTAAATTAGCGAACATCAATTACTCCATAGATATGGTTGGTTCCGGAGAGTTTGCGGATATCGCATCTCGAGTAGGCCAGGAATTAATAATGGCTTTGATCAAGGTCGCCAGGGGTATCGCGAAAAACACACCCCACAGCCCCCAAATACCGCCAAAAAAAAGGATGGCGAGAATAATCGCCACAGGGTGTAAATTGACCGCCTCCGAAAACAGCAATGGGACCAACACGTTTCCGTCCAGACCCTGGATAACAACATAGACAGCAAACAAAGTATAAAATTCAGTGGTAAAGCCCCATTGGAAAAAGCCGACGAAAATCACTGGCAAGGTGACCAGCGCGGCCCCTATATAGGGGATGATCACTGATAGGCCTACCAGCAAGCCCAGCAACGCAGCGTAGTTCAACCCCATCCAGGCAAATGCAGCATAGCTGACGCTACCCACCACAATAATTTCCAGCACTTTACCGCGAGCATAATTCGCAAATTGCTGATTCATCTCCCCCCAAATCCGGCGCAATAAAGGCCGTTTTTCAGGTAAAAATTTCGCCAGCCAATCGAGGATTTGTTCGCGATCGCGAAGAAAGAAGAACACCAGCATAGGGATTAAAATCATGTAGACCATGACAGTAAATAAGCCGGGCAGTGAAGCCAGTGAACGTGTCACTAACATCTGCCCCATATTTGCGGCTTCTAACTGGGCCATGCCCACCAACTCGTTAATTTGGTCTGCTGTGAAAATCTCCGGGTATCGTTCCGGCAGCACGCTGAGTAGCTGACGTCCTTGATCCAGATAGCGAGGCAGCTCACTGGCCAACGCCATCAACTGCCGCCAAACCAGGGGCAGAAGACCCAGGGTAAAACCAAAAAAGGCACCTATGAATACACCGTATGACAGCGCCAGCCCCAACCAGGGCGGCGCTCCATGGCTCTGTAGCTGCGAGGAGAAGCCCTGCATGAGATAGGCCAGCACAATCGACGCCAATAGCGGCGCGAGAATGTCGCCAATAGTCACCAGAAGGGCAACGGAAATCGCCAGTAAAACCAGCAGCAGCACCGACTCTTCCTCGAACAAATAAGTCCGGGACCACTTCTTAAAAATATCGAGCATGCCCTCGATCTCCTGTGCGCTAACGCTTTTGCAACAAATAACGGTAGACGTCGCCGTCTACCTCGGAGGCCAAAAGGAGATGGCCTGACTGCTTGGCGAATACCTGGAAATCGCGCTGTGAGCCACGATCGGTAGCCAGAATACGCAACTGCTCGCCGCTCTTTATTGCATTGAGGGCCCGCTTGGCTTTTAGTAGCGGCATGGGACAGTCCAGGCCGCGGGCGTCCACCTCGATGACAGAAAGGTCACTCATCTTTTGCTCTCATAAAACTCCCCAGGGACTCAGTATACGCATTCCCCCTCAGGGAATGAACTTTCCCGGGCTTTCCCACTCAGACCCTTGGCGGACAGATCTTTTCATCCTTGCCTTTGCATACAGTACAATAGACTGCCATTTTGCTGCGAACTGAAGTGACCAGAAACGTGTTATCCCGATTGAGTAAAGCAGCGCATTGCTGGCGCTATGTCCTGCCGCTGATGCTTTGCTATTTCATTGCTGCGCCGGTCAGCGCACAGACAGAAGAGTTGAAACTCCCCAACCTGGGAGAGTCCAGCACCAGTTTGTTCTCCAAGGAGTTTGAGCACCAGTTGGGACAAACCTGGTTGCGTATTTTCCGCAGTCAGGCCCCCACAGAAAATGATCCCCTGCTGTTCGAATACCTTGAAAACCTGATTTATGAGCTGGTCACCCATAGCAAACTCGAGGACCGCAGGGTAGAACTGGTCGTGGTCAACAATGCCTCTATCAACGCGTTTGCTGTTCCCGGGGGCGTAATCGGCGTTCATAATGGCCTACTGCTTTATGCCCAGACAGAAGATGAGCTAGCCACCGTGCTTGCCCACGAAATCGCTCACCTGAGCCAAAGGCACTTCTCCCGCGGCGTTGAATTCCGAAAAAAACAGGCCCCAATTAACCTGGCCGCCATGCTGGCGGGACTGGTCATCATGGCAACGGCCGGTGGCGATGCGGGGATGGCGGCGATTAGCGCTTCTCAGGCGCTCGCCCAGGACTCCGCGCTACGCTACAGCCGCAGCAATGAACAAGAGGCAGACCGGGTTGGCATGCAAACCCTGGTAGATGCGGGCATGGACCCGCACGCCGCCCCCGCAATGTTCGAGCGCATGCTGCAAGCATCGCGCTATACAGGCGGCGATCGCATTCCTGAGTTTATGCGGACTCACCCTTTATCTGAAAACCGTATCGCCGATACTCGCAACCGGGCGCGCCAATACCCCAAGAGCATCCGCCCCGCAAAACTTGAATACCAGTTAATGCGCGCACGAGTCGTGAACCAATTGGCCAATACACCAGAAGAAGCCGTGCAGCGTTTTAGAGGAGAACTGGATGGCAATCCCCGCTCGATCGAGGCAGCGCGCTATGGCCTGGTGATCGCCCTGACTAATGCTGGCAGGGCTGACGAAGCTGCACTGGAGTTGGACAGTATCTGGTCTGGCGACCCGGACCGGCTGGAATACCTGATTGCCGATGCGGAAATTGACATGCTTCGCGCCCAACCTGAAAAAGCAGTGGACAAACTGTTACGGCAATTAAACCTGTCCCCGGGTAATCATCCTCTGACCATGACCTATGCCAACGCCCTGATGAAAAACCAGGAACCGCACATCGCCGAGGAAGTTCTGGTCGCCCAGGGGAAAAGACGCCCCACTGATCCGGGGCTCTGGTACCTGCTGGCGGAAGTACAGGGCTTATCAGGCAACATTATCGGTCTGCACCAATCGCGCGCGGAATATTTCATCCTCAACGGGATTCTGGATCAGGCAGAAAAACAGTTGAGCTATGCCTTAAAGTTGGTAAAGAACGACTACCTGACCAGCGCCAAAATCAATCAGCGGCTAAAGGATGTTGCAGAAATGCGACAGCAAATGGAACGCTTGTAACAGCAACTCAGGCGTTGCCTTTGACCGTCAGTTGTAGTTCGGCAGCGAAATCGAGCATACGCTTCAAAGGCACCATCGCCTGCTCGCCCAAAGTCTTATCTACCAAGACCTCGTTGTCGCCGATATCGAACACCTGAGCCAATAACTCCAGTTCGTTCATCGCCATCCACGGGCAATTGGCACAGCTTCGACAAGTGGCACCGTCGCCGGCAGTTGGGGCAATAATGAATTCCTTGTCCGGTGCTTCCTGCTGCAGTTTGTAGAAAATGCCCTGGTCGGTAGCGACGATAAAACGTTTGTTGTCCATTTCACTGGCCGCGCGAATAATCTGGGTGGTAGACCCCACTCTATCGGCCAGTTCCCGCACAGATGCGGGCGATTCCGGGTGCACCAGCACAGCCGCATCCGGATACACTGCTTTGAGATCAGCGATCCCGCGGGCCTTGAATTCTTCGTGAACGATACAGGCGCCATCCCACATCAATATGTCTGCCCCGGTTTCGCGGCGCACATAATCTCCAAGGTGCTGATCGGGCGCCCAGATAATTTTCTCGCCTTGATCTGCCAAATGCTCGGCGACATCAAGGGCAATGCCAGAAGTAACCACCCAATCAGCGCGAGCCTTCACTGCTGCAGAAGTATTCGCGTAAACCACGACCTTGCGATCAGGGTGCTGGTCGCAAAACGCCGAAAACTCATCGATAGGGCAGCCCAGGTCCAATGAACAGGTCGCTTCAAGCGTGGGCATTAACACGCGCTTATCCGGCGTCAGAATTTTCGCTGTCTCACCCATAAACTTCACCCCCGCGACTACCAGGGTCTTGGCGGAGTGGTCGCGGCCAAAACGGGCCATTTCAAGAGAATCAGAAACACAGCCCCCGGTCTCTTCCGCAAGGGCCTGAACCGCCGGTGAGGTGTAGTAATGGGCGACAAGCACGGCGTCTTCCGCCACCAGTCGAGCCGCAATGCGCTCTTTCAGCGCTAGCTCTTGCTCGGGGCTAAGGCGATGCTGCTCGGCATGGTCCAGATGGTACTGCACCTGCTGGCGAATGGTTTCCAGTTTGTCGGAGGCGATGCTCATGGGCTTACAGGGAGAGGCAAAACGGGTGACAGAGTCTAGCATAATTTGGCAGCATGGTAATTGTAGATTAACCTCTATTACCCGCGCTCAAAGGACATTCAAAATGGTGAAGTACGATTACGTCAAAACCAACCGCGAAGACATCATGCAATATAAAGAAAATCAGCTGCCTGCAATTAAGCTGATCATACGTTGGACCAGTCGTTTTCAGGCCGGCGTATTTCGCCTGAGCAAGGGGCGACTAATGAATACCTTTCTTGGCGGCCCCGTTTGCATGGTCACCATGACCGGCGCTAAAAGCGGCAAAACAAGGCGCCTACCCCTGATTCACATTCCTCACGGAGACAGCAAGTTGCTGGTGGCATCCAGCGGAGGTATGCCCAAAAACCCCGTGTGGTACTACAACATCAAAGCCTATCCTGACATTCAGATAATGGCCGATGGGCAGGACAAGACCTATCGGGCGCGGCAGGTGAGCGATGAAGAAAAAGCCGCGCTATGGCCTACCCTGCTGGCGGTTTACCCGGATTTTGATGAGTACCAGGCTCGAACTGACCGTAATATTCCGGTATTCAGCTGCGAGTTGCCGGACTGAAAGCCGCCACTTTAATCGTTCATCCATTCGGGCCAGTCTTCGCTGAGACAGCCACTCCATTCAGGCGCGCGCCGCTCGAAATAGGCCATGCCGCCTTCGACGGCATCGGGCTTGGTCATACTGTAGTTAAGCCCCCTGGTCTCCTTGCGGGCTAACTCGGCATCAATCATATCCATCCCCTGCCAAACCAAACGCTTGTGCATTGCCATGGCCAGCGGGGCTGCGTTCACCGCCATATCCCGCGCGATATCCAACGCTGTTTCCAATACTGCTTCCGCAGGCACACTTCTTCCGGCGAGACCCCAGGTTACGGCCTCACTGCCGTTGAGCCGCTGGCCTCTCATCAGGAGTTCCAGCGCTCGTTCCATGCCTACTAATCTGGGCAGCAAGTACTCCATGGCGAAGTCGGTCACGACACCGCGGCGAGACTGCAAGAAGCCGTATTTACCCTCGTCTGCCAAGACGCGGATGTCTGTCTGCATGGCCATTCCCAGCCCGGCGCCCACCGCGTGGCCGTTACAGGCCGCAATAACCGGTTTACGCACTTCAAATGCCTGCATGGCTAAAGGACAGGAGCTGATTTCCTGCGCAACGGCGCCACCATCGAAAGTCTCCCCACCACCGCTCATATCAGCACCGGCGCAAAAGCTCCTGCCGGCGCCGGTAATCACCACTGCGCGAACCGAGTCGTCGGCGTCGCAGTGCTGATAGGCTGCTCCCAGCCCCTCAATAATACCGGCCGACAGTGTATTGTGGGCTTCAGGGCGATTCAAAGTGATCAGGGCAACGCCCTCCTGCACCTCGAACAATACATCTTCACTCATGGTTTTATTCCAACAGGATTCAGATGCCAGAATAATACACCCACTGCCAGTACCAATGGCGACCAAGGCCAGTTATTGCTAACGCGAGCGCTCAGCCCCCGGAGTTGGTACTTTTTAATAAAGTATCAGTAGAATTCCTCTGAATTATTCCGTATAACTTCATGTTATATAACGAATAAGCAGTGATCGTTAGAGCATTCTAAAAGGGAGTGCAACGATGACTGCTCAAGATGCAGACGGGCGAGAAACCAGGGACGAAGAGTGGACCAACACACGGTATTAATTATTTCCGAGAACAACGCAGATCATACAATTCTGTCTGCCTGTCTCGGGCGCGCCTTACCAGCCCGGTTCAATCTCGCCTCCTCTGAATCTATGCAGCGTCCCATTGAAGCTCTGCTCGATCCCATGATCGACGCTGTCATCATGACCTATGGTCCGGAAACCGAGTACCTGCTGCGCCTGGCCCAGAAAAACCAGGCGACGGTGCCGCTCATTCTCCTGCTAGACGAAGAGAACGATCAACTAGCCTCACAACTGCGCGAGCTAGGTGCCCAGGATTACCTGGTGCGCGGCCAATTGCAGGACGCGCTGGTTCACAGGGTTCTTGATTATTCAATTCAGCTAAAGCAAGCCAGAGACACTATCCAGCAATTGTCCAACCGCGACTCGCTGACCGGCGCGCTCAATCGAGCCGGCTTTCGCGCCCATATGGAGCGGGCCATGGAGCGCAGCGAACGTTACGACTTCAACACTGCGCTGCTTTACATCAACATGGACCAGTTCGCTAATATCAATGATCACTATGGCGAAACCGACGGTGACCTGCTGATCAAGACGATCTCACGCCGCCTGATTAACAAAATGCGCAGCACAGACAGCATCGCCCGCCTGGGCGGTGACGAGTTTGCCATCGTGTTGGAGGACGTCAGCAATTTCAGGGACGTTGAGTTGATCGCCGAAAAAATGATCAAGTCGATTACAGCTCCAATGATTCTCAGCGAACAGCAGGTGTCGATCGATGCCAGCATTGGTGCAGCGATCTACCCGGATGACGGCAAGCAGTTTTCTGAGCTGGTTGATTTCGCCCGCTCTGCCATGCAGCAAGCTAAAAGCGTAGAAGGCAGCAAGTACATTCGCTACAGCGAGCAACTCACTTTCGATCAGGGCGGCAGTAACTCGCTGGCGGCTGAATTGCGAACCGCTGTGCGACAAAACCAGTTTGAGCTTCACTATCAACCCCGCATAGACCTGGCAACCGGCAAGCTGGTAGGGCTGGAAGCACTGTTGCGCTGGAACCACCCGGAGCGAGGCCTGCTCTGCCCAAGCGAGTTCATTGTCGCCTGCGAAGACATGGGACTGCTGCGAACGATTGGCTACCAGGTGATTCAACACGCCTGCGCCGCGCAAGTCTGGGTGGAAGAGCAAGGTATCCGCGATGTAGATGTGGCGGTGAACATCTCCTTTAGCCAGTTTCAGGACGATCGATTTGTAGACATCGTCAAAGACATCATCAAGCGCAGTGGCACCGACGCCTCAAGACTCGAGTTCGAGCTCACCGAGACCACCATACTGAAAAGCCCTGAAGCAGTGAAAGGTCGCATGGATCAACTGCGCCTGCTGGGTATTTCCTTCTCGCTGGACGACTTTGGTACCGGATTTTCACAGCTGTCACATCTGACAGAGCTACCCATTTCAGCGTTAAAAATAGATGCCTGCTTTGTGCGCGACCTACCTCACAACCCGCACCAGGAAGCAGTGTGCGCCATGATCATTGAAATGGCGCGCCGCCTGGGCATGATGGTAGTGGCCGAAGGCGCAGAAACCCATGAACAAGTAGAGTATTTGCGCGAACATAAGTGCCAGCAGGTACAGGGCTTTTACTATAGCCCAGCGATCCCTTTACAGCAGCTACCTCGCTTCGTAAAGCAACTGCACCTTCAGCGCCGCGAGCCGCTTTTTTCCTGAGCCGGTCGCCGAAAAAGCCACCCGGTTACGGCCGCTTCTCCTTGCGATGTAAGGTCTACTCTCAGCCGCTTCCAGAACCG